>Ga0307510_10001005_pt1 | contig 29888 bp, 23 predicted proteins | sample 12_EM_MG_FD_207224 | JGI IMG/M metagenome (GOLD analysis project Ga0307510, IMG submission 207224) | Populus trichocarpa ectomycorrhiza microbial communities from riparian zone in the Pacific Northwest, United States - 12_EM | ecosystem: Host-associated > Plants > Roots > Unclassified | place... | reverse complement strand
GATCTGCGGATCCTGTTCCTGACCGCCGCCAACCCCGGCGCCGGCACCACCACCAGTGCCCTGGCGCTGGCCAGCCAACTGGCGCAAATGAGCAGCGGCCAAGTGCTGCTGGTCGACGCCAGCCAGTCGGCCGACAACCTCACCCAGCAGTTGAACCTGAGCAAGGAGCGCGGCCTGCGCGACTTGCTGTTCAACCCCGACAAACCGCCGCTGTTGCAGGACTGTGTGGTGCAGGTCTCAAGCCTGCCGTTCCACGTGCTGCCCAACGGCCGGCCAATCCGCACCCTGGAGCACCTGACCGCCGAGCGTCTGAGCCCGTTGCTTGATCAATTGGGCAGCCAGTACCGCTTCGTGGTGATCGACGGCGACGCGGTGTACTCCGCCGCCGACACGCTGGTGATCAGCACTCAGGTCGACGGCGTGGTGTTTGTGGTACGCGCCGAGGACACCCGCTGGGAAGTCGCCCAGGCCGCCGTGCAACGCCTGACCCAGGCCGGGGCAAAAGTGGTCGGTAGCGTGTTCAACCGGCGCAAGTACTACATGCCCAAATGGCTTTACAAAAACCTGTAAGCGAACGCAAAGGATGACGCCATGAACGCCAAAATGCTTGTCCTGCTGTTGCTGCCGCTTGCAGGCTGCACCAGCAATTCCGAAACCCGCAACATGCCGGTGAATATCCTCACCGCCACACCGGCCAATGCGCAGGCCACCGACATGCCGAGGGTCGAGCAGACCCTGCGCCCGAAAGATGTGCTGGATGTGATTTTCCACATCAGTACCAGTGGCTCGGACGCTTACCGCGTGCAGTCGGGTGACCAGATCGGCCTGAACTTCACCGCCGCCAGTCAGCTCAACGGCACGCAACTGGTGCTGCCTGACGGCACCATCGAACTGCCGGGCGCCAACACCTCGGTGAAAATCGCCGGGCTGACCAGCGACGAGGCGCGGCAGGAAATCCAGCGCGCCTATCAACGCAAGCAGCTGTTCCAGCCCAACCGCAATCAGCTCTCGGTGCAGATTCTCAGCCCGCTGAGCAACGAGCAGAACCTCAAAAGCGCGCTGAACCACCCGGCCACCGGCATGAGCCGCGAAATCACCGTCGGCACCGATGGCTATGCGAGTTTTCCGGAAATCGGCGCTGTGCCGCTGCAAGGCATGACGGTCAATCAACTGGAAACCTTCCTCAATAGCAAGTACGCGCAATTGCCGGGACGGATGACTGTGGATGTGCTGCTGAAATCCACCGCCGGCAACGAGATCTACGTACTCGGCGAAGTCGCTCAACCGGGCTCGTACCCGATCCGCCGTCCGGTGTCGGTGCTTGAGGCGCTGACCCTGGCGCGCGGTACCAATGTCAAGGCGCGTCTCGATTCGGTGGTGATCATGCGGCGCAACGGCAATCAGGTGCAGGCCATGAACTACGACGTGGAGAAAGCACTGTCGGGCGATGCGCCACAGATCGCCTACCTGCAACCGGACGACATGCTTTACGTACCGAAAACCAAACTGGCCAGCGCCGGCGAACTCGCCCGCCAATTGGCCGATGTGGTGCTGTTCCAGGGCGTGGGTTTCAGCTTCGGCTACCGCGTCGACAACAAAGGCAGTGACAACTGACTCTCAGGTGAACGACATGAACCCAAAAGAAAATTACCTGCACGAGTTCTTCAGGATTTTCTTCGCCAACAAGCAACTGGTGAAGCGCATCTTCCTGATCTTTGCAGTGATCGCGCTGTTGCTGCCGCTGTTGCTCAAACAGAGCTTCGATATCACCGCACAGGTGATCGTGCAGTCGAAAAAACTGTCTCAGGGCGATGCGACCACCTCGCTGACCCAGGACAACGCCACCTTCATTCCGCCATCGCTGGCAGACATGGAAACCGAAAGCAATATCCTCCGTTCGCCGGCGCTGATCCGTCAGACCATCAGCGAACTGCGCGATCAGGGTCAGTACAACCCGCCGCCGGGGATGCTCAGCAAGCTGCTCGGCGAACCGTTCAAGAATTACGTCAGCACGCCGCTGCGCGAATACGTGATCAATCCGCTGCGTGATGCACTGGGCATGGAAACCGATCCGGTGCGCGACACGGCACTGGATGGCTTGACCCAGGAAGCCATCGACAATCTGAAGATCGAAACCCTGCCGGGTTCCAATGTGATCTCGATCGTCTACAGCTTCCCTGATCCTGCCCAGGGCACAACGTTCGTTGCCACGTTGCTGCGCAACTATCTAGTCGATCGTCAGGCGCTGCAATCGATCGAGCTGCCGCACTCGTTCTACGAGACCAAGAAGCATCAATATCAGGTGCGGCTCGACGGTCTGGAAGGCGCACGGCTGAGCCTGCTGGAAAGTGTCGGTTCGTCCGATCCGAAAGAGGAAATCACCTTTCGCCTCAACGCGATCAACACTGAAGAGCAGGCACTCAACCTGTATCGCGATCGCTTGCTGCAAAGCCAGCGCTGGCTCGATTACCTGAAAACCAGCCTGGCCGCCGCCAACACCAACAAGCTCAACGACTACACCTTCCCGTTCACCTTCACCACCACGGTGGACAACATCGCGTTCGAAGACCGTGAGATCCGGCAGATGGGCGAGGCACTGACCACTCAGGTCAGCCGCTATATGAATGACCTCGCGGTATTTCAACCCAGTAGCGAACCGATGTTGCTGACCCGCGAGCAAATTGCCCGCACCCGCCAGCAGTTCCTCAAAGTGGTCAACAACCGCATCCAGGAACGCACGATCGACCTGTCGGTGGTCAGCCAGGTCATCGAGCAGAAAACTGCACGCATTGCCGAATTCAAGAATCGCATCCATCAATTGCAGCAAACCCAAAGCAAGCTGCGCCAGATGGACACCGAGATCGGCGCATTGCACGCAGCGTTTTCAACCTATGCGCAACGCTTTGCCGAAAGCAGCACGACCCGCGCGCTGGACAACGACTTGTCCAACGCCCGTGTCTTGAGTCCGCCGTATGAACCGACCGAGGCGGCGTTTCCCAAGCCGATGCTGATCATTCCGTTTGGTTTGCTCACCGGTCTGCTGCTGGCCATTGCCTTCGTCTATGTGCGTGAGTTCTTCGATCACCGCTTCAAACATCCGGCGCAAATCAGTCATGAACTGGGCCTGCCGGTGCTGTTGGTAATCAATGAAGAAACGTCGCAGCCTGGCAATCCGCACAAGAACTGGACCATGCCCAGCCTGGTTCACTGGGTGCGCAATTGAACGCGGCGTCCACCCCGTGCGTCGCCCTGCCGATCATTCATTTGCTCAGCAGCGGCGGCTTCTACGGAGCCGAGCGGATGTTGCTGGATCATTGCCTGGCGACGCCGGGGCAGCATCAGGTGCTGTTCCTCGACGCGCCAGCCGAGCTGATCGAGCGCTTTCGTCAGGCCGGGGTGGACGCCCGCGGCTGTGCCGGGCTCGGCGGACTACTGCGGCACTTGCATCAGCGCCGTAGTGACAAGCCGTTGCTCAACACGCACAACTTCAAAGGACAACTGTTTGGCTGGGTCGGCGCAACGCTATTGCGCCTGCCGCTGGTCATCACCCAGCACGGTTTCACCCCGCGCAGTCGCAAGCAGAAGTTCTACACCTGGCTAAGCCTGCAATTGTGCCGCACGGCCTCGGTGAAGCGAGTGGTCTGCGTAGCGCAAAGCATCGCTGCGCTGCACCGTCAGGCTGGCGTTCGTGCGGAGAAGTTGCAGGTGATTGCCAACGGTTTGCCAGCGGCGCCAACGCCGCCGCCGCTGGAACGACAACGCTGGCTGGTCGGTTACGTCGGTCGGTTGAGCAGCGAGAAAGGCCCGGATCTGTTTCTCGATGCGCTGATTGCGTTGTGTCACCAGCATCCGCAACTGGACGCGGTGATGCTCGGTGACGGTCCGGAACGTGAAGCCTTGCAGGCGCGTATCGACGCTGCCGGTTTACCACAGCGGATTCGCTTGCCGGGCTATCAGACGGCGATGCAAGGCTGGTGGCAGCAACTCGATGCGCTGGTGATCAGCTCGCGCACCGAGGGTACACCGATGATTCTGCTTGAAGCGATGCAGTCCGGTGTGCCCGTGGTGGCGTTCGCGGTCGGTGGCATTCCCGATGTCTTGCAGGACCGCCACAACGGCCTGCTCGCCGCACCGACCGATACCGCCGCCCTCGCCCGTCAGCTCGACACGTTGCTGGCCGAACCGAAGCTGGCCGCACAACTACGCGACAACGCCAGACGCACACAACAGGAACGCTACGACCTCAAGGCTTTGGCTGAACACTGGTCGCAGCTGTATATCCACACGGCACGGGAGGCACGCGCATGATTTTCCCGCTCTCGATCGTCAGCCTGCTGGCACTGGTCTGCATGGCTTTGCTGGTCAGTCCTTATCCGTATCTGGCGCCGGGGGCAGTGCTGGGGCTGCTGGGTTTCACGGTGCTGTACCGCAAACCGGCCTGGGGCCTGCTGGGTATTGCCGCGCTGGTGCCATTTGAAGGGTTCTTCAAGGACAGCGCGTTTTCCGGGAGCAAATTCCTCGGTGCTTCGCTGGCGCTGATCCTGGCGTTGCAACTGGCATTGCACCAGATTCCATCGCAGCGCCTGCGCAGCAATCTGTGGCGCTACCTGATCGGTTTCATGACGCTGTACCTGTTGAGCCTGATCGCCACCGACAACATGGGCATGTCACAGAGTCATCTGCGTGAACTGAGCGTGGGCCTGATTCTGTTCGTGATCACTTTGTTGATCGGCCGCGAGCTGAACCTCGATCTGTTCGCCCGGCTGGTCACGCTCAGCGTCAGCGCCACCTGCGCGATGGCGATGTTTTCCAGCCGATTCCAGGACAAGGGCCGCGCCGCCGGCCTGCTCGAAGACCCGAATGCCTTTGCTCTGCTGATCGCCTTCGCCGTGCCGCTGGGCCTGCTGCTGGTGATTCGCAGCCCGAACCTGCTGCAACGATTGTTCTGGGCCGGCTGCTGCCTGTTGCTGCTGGGCGGCATGACCAAAACCGAGTCGCGCTCAGGCCTGGTGGTACTGGCCTTGAGTCTGGCGATCGGGGTCTGGCATTACCGCCAGCACCTCAACCGTATCCGTCCGCGGCACTTCGGATTCGCCATGCTCGGCGCCGCCATCGTGCTGCCATTGGCGATTTATGCGATGCCTGCCGGTTATCTGGCGCGCATCCAGTCGCTGAGCATCTTGAGCGCCGGGGCCAAGGCTCAGGATGAATCCCTCGGCCGTCGCGCCTCGTACATTGTCGTCGGCAGCCAGATCATCCGCGAGCATCCGCTGCTCGGCTCGGGCCCCGGGACCTTCCCGTTGCACTATGCGACCACCGGTTATGCCAAGGCATTCTCGGCCAACCGCAAGATCGGCGACCTGTATCGCCGGGCGCATAACACTTATCTGGAGATCTTCAGCGAATTGGGGATTCCCGCCGGCCTGCTGTTTGTCGGCATGCTCGTGCAGGGTTTCTACAACCTGATCCGCGCACGACGCGAATGGCTGCAACGGCGCGAGTGGCAGCACGCCGACCTGATCACCCATCTTGGAATGAGTTTTCTGTCGTTGACGTTGTTTCTGATGTTTCTCAGCGCGCCGAACCTGAAATACCTGTGGATCATGCTTGCACTGACCTGGGTGCTGCGCCTGAAAGCCGAGCAAGCACCGCTGACGGAGGCCAAGGCATGAGCCGGATCAGCATCGTCATTCCGATGTACAACGAGGCACGGCACATCGGCCGCACCCTCCTGGCCGCTCGCAAAGCCGCGAACGCCGCCGACATCGACTGTGAACTGATCGTCGTCGACAACGGTTCCACTGATGACGGGCCACAGATCGCCCGTGCATTCGGTGCACAGGTGCTGGTGCTGCCCGGCCTGCTGATCGGCGCCTTGCGCAATCGTGGCGCAACGGTTGCCAGCGGTGAATGGCTGGCGTTCATTGATGCCGATATCGAAATGCCCGAAGACTGGCTGAACGAATTGTTCGCTCTCGAAGCGCAGAATCAGGGCGACATCTTTGGCCTGGATCTGCACACCCCCGCCGCCGCGCCGTGGTACGCGACCGCCTGGCAACGGCGCATGTTGCGTCCATCAGCGCACGCCAGTCGCACCGTGGACTGGCTGCCCAGCGCCAACCTGTTGATGCGCAAACGCTGGTTTGACGTCGTCGGCGGATTCAACGAAACCCTGCGCACCGGCGAAGACAAGGAATACACCTTGCGTCTGAGCACACAGGGCGCTCGGCTGCTGTCGACCAGTAACAGCATCGCCCTGCATTGGGGCTACGAAATGAACTGGCGCGAGTGGATGGGCAAGGAGCTGTGGCGCCAGGGCAGCCACCTGCAGTTGCTGCGCACCCATGGCATGAGCCTGCGCCTGCTGCGTTTTCCGCTGCTGTCGTTGCTGGTCTGGATGACGGATTTTCTACTGATCGTTGCCTTGCTCGCCGGCCTCGCGCAGCTCGCGATGATCCTGCTGGTGCTGACCCTGCTGCCGAGTCTGATGCTCAGCGTGCGGCAGAGCATCAAGCACCACAATGCTCGCCTCACCTTGCAACTGTGGGGTCTGCACTGGTTACGCCTGCACCTGCCCAGCGCGGCACTTATTCTCAGTCTGTGTCATTGGAACGCCAGGAGGCCCGCCCGTGGCTGAATTCATTTTTTGCCTGTGCCTTGTGCTGCCGGCGTACGCCTACATCGGCTATCCGCTGCTGCTGACCTTGCTGGCGCCGCTGTTCCCGGCCTGGCGGCACGCGCCGGCACCGCCGCTGAACGTCAGCATCGTCATCGCCGCGCACAACGAGGCGCGACACATCGAGCACAAGTTGCGCACCCTGCTGGCCCAGGATTATCAGCCCGCAGCGCTGCAGATCATTCTCGCCAGCGACGGCTCGAGCGATGACACCGTGGCCTGCGCGCACAAAGTGATCGATCCGCGCATCACCGTCCTCGACCTGCCGCGCCAGGGCAAAGCCGCCACACTGAATGCCGGCGTCGCCGTGAGCAGCGGCGACATTCTGGTGTTCACCGACGCCGACAACCAATGGTCGCGCGACACCCTCGGCCATTTGCTCGCGCCGTTGAGCGATCCGCAGGTCGGTGCCTGCGCCGGGCACATGGTGATCCCGGTCACCGGTGGTGGCCTGAGTATTGGCGACAGCCTCTATCGGCATTACGAAGGCTGGTTGCGCCGGGTCGAGAATCGCACCGGCTGCATGGTCTCCGCCGACGGCGCCCTGCTCGCCTTGCGCCGCGAGCTGTTCCAGAACGTACCGGCCGAGGTCAACGACGACTTCTTCATCAGTACCTGCGCGCCGGTCGCGCACAAACGCATCGTTTACGTACCCCAGGCGCAAGTGATCGACCAGGGCGTTGATGAAGCGGGCAAGCAATGGCGCCGCCGCCAGCGGGTCACGGTTGGTGGCCTGCAAAGCCTGGCGCAACGCAGCGCACTGCTGAACCCGTTCAAGTACGGCCTTTATTCCATTGCCTTGATCAGCCACAAACTGATCCGCCGTCTCGCGCCGATTCTCTTGCTGCCGCTGCTGCTGAGCAATTTCTGGCTGTGGAACGAACACGGTTTCTATCGCCTGAGCCTGATTGCGCAATTGCTCGGTTACGCGGTGGCCATCGCCGGCCTGCTGGATTCGCAACACCGTTTACCCAAACCGTTCCGCCTCGCAGCATTCCTGCTGGTGACGCTGGCCGGCATGAGCGTCGGTCTGTGGCAGTTCCTGCGCGGGCAACGCTACGCACAGTGGAATCCTGACCAGAATCGTTGAGAGGACTCATGCCATGGCGATCAAACAACTGCTAAAACGCACCAGCGGCTGGCTCTATCTCAACTCGTCAGTGGGGCGCAACCAGTTGCACGGTGCCGGGGTCATTCTGATGCTGCATCGGGTACTGGCCAACGACCGTGCCGCCAACCTCCCGCACCGCAATGAACTGTGCGTCGGGCCCAAGGCCTTCGAGCATTTACTGCTGTGGCTGCGTCGGCATTTCGATTGCGTGCCGCTGATGGAAATCCTCCAGCCCAATTCGCTGCGCAGCGAGCGCCCACGGGTGGCGCTGACCTTTGATGACGGCTGGCGCGACAACGCCGTCAACGCCTTCCCGCTGCTGCAGAAACATCAGGTACCGGCGAGCATTTTCCTCTCCACCGATTTCATCGGCAGCCGTCAGCGTTTCTGGTGGGAAAGCCTTGGCGAAACCCTGTGGGGCAGCCACGGTGAAAAAGCGCGGATGCACTTGATCGAGTGCCTGCAGTTCATGCATCACCCATTGCCGGTACTGCTCGATGACATCGATGTCGACCGCCGCAGCCTGGCGCTGCTGCATTTCCTCCAAGGGTTGAAGACGCTTGACCCGCAGGAACTGGAAAAACTCACCGATGAGTGCCCAGCCGAATCACAGCCGCAAGCGCTGGACTGGCATCAAGTGCGCGCGCTGGAGGCTTCCGGTCTGGTGCGCTTTGGCCCGCACGGTGCCAGCCACGCCATCCTCACCGGCCTTGATGATCAGCGCCTGAACGAAGAAATCAGCCGCAGCCGCGATGCCTTGTACAACAGCTGCAACCGCCCACTGCCGGTGTATTGCTACCCCAACGGCGACAACGATGAACGCGTGCGCGAGCAGATCGCCAATCACGACTACCCGTTCGCCCTCGGCACCGGCACCGGCATTTATCGCGGCGAAGGCGACCCGCTGAACCTGCCGCGCTTCGGCGTCAGTCAGCGCATCGCCTGCAATCCGGCGTTGTTGTCGTGGCGCATTTATCGCGGGGCAAGGTCATGAGTCGCGGTAGCTACCTCAAGCATCTGGCCCTGAGCATGGGCACCAAACTGGCAATGATTGCCTTGCGCCTGCTGCGCAATGTGTTGCTGGCGCGGATTCTCGGCCCGAGTGAACGCGGTTTGTTCGCCCTGCTCAGCACCCTGCCGGATCTGATCAGCGCGGCGACCAGCGGCGGCTTGAATTCGGCAGTCGGTTATCAAGCGGCCAATCAGCGGCCAATGGGCTTGTTGCTCGCTCAGGTGTTGGTGTTCGGCTGTGTTCTGGCCGGGCTGCTGACCTTGCTGGTGGTCGCGCTGGCCCGTGAGTTCGGCAGCGAACTCGATGTGACGATGCAGCTCGGTCTGCTGGCGTGGCTGTTGCTGCTGGCGGTGCCGTTGACCGTCCTTAAAAGCGGTTTGCTGACCTTGCACAACGCGTCGGGCGGCGTGGTCGCCTTCAATGTTCTGCGTCTGATCGAATCCCTCGCGCCGCTGCTGTTGTTTGTTGCGCTGTTCTGGATGTGGAAAGAGGCCGCACTCGAAGCCGCGCTGATCAGTTGGCTGGCCGGCATCAGTCTGGTGGTGCTGGTCGGCTGGATGTGGCTCAAACGCGCACAACCGCTGCAACTGCAATGGGATCGTGCGAGCCAGAACGAGCTGCTGCGCTTCAGTGCGCGCAGCCATCCGGATCTGCTGTTCCAACAGATCATTCTGCGCTCCGACTACTTGTTTATCGGCGCCCTGCTGGGCAGTACCGCGCTCGGCCACTACGCCATGGCCAGCGCCGCCGCCGAATTGTTGCTGATCGTTCCGGAGGCGGTCACCACACCGCTGATGAAGCGACTGCTGCAACAGGACAAAGGCATGGACAAGGTCACGCCGCTGGCCCTGCGCCTGACCGCCACGGTGATGCTCGGCGCCTGCCTGACGATGGCAGTGATCGGCGAATGGTTGATCGTCACGCTGTTCGGTGCGGCGTATCAACCGGCGTATCCAGCGCTGCTCGCGTTGCTGCCCGGCCTGCTGGGCCTGTGCTATGCGAGCATTCTGCGGCTGGATCTGATTGGCAAGGATCGCCCCGGCACGGTGTCGTTGCTGATGGGCATCGGCGCTCTGCTCAACCTGGCGCTGAATCTGCTGTTGATTCCTGCCTTCGGCATTGTCGGTGCAGCGGCGGCTTCATCAATCGCCTATCTGGCGGTGACGGTGGCGATGCTGGTGCTTTATTGCCGCTTGAGCAACGTGCCGTTTTGGCAAACCTTGATCATCCTGCCCAGCGACATCACCCCGATGTGGTTGATGCTGCAGCGTCGGAAGACAGCATGAAACGCCTGGCCCTGCTGTTAGGACTCGGCCTGACGCTGAACGGTTTCGCGGCGCCGATGCAGTGGGGTGACCTGCGCGACGGCAGTCTGTACCTGCAAGCGGATCGCCCGGACACCGTAACAGTGCGATGGGTGCCGGCATGGCAGGCCGAGGCCAATGAAGAGCATATTTATCTACTCGACGGTCAGGGCAAGCTGCAGGGCGAACGGCTGATCAAAGCCAGCGAAACTCGCGGTTCGCAGAGCTGGCCGTTGCTGCCCGGCGCTGCCAGTTATCGCCTGGAGATTCCCGGCTACAGCTTCCGCAGTTATCGCGTCGAGCATGACGATAAAACAGTGGCGCTGTTCAGCCCGGCCAAAGTGCATTTCAGTGTCGAAACCGGCAATGGCGATGAGCTGTTTTTCCAAGTGGCACCGGGAGAACACGCGGTGCTGAACGGCAAATACCATGGCGGGGTCAACGCGCTGCAAGCCCAGCGCATGGACGATGGACAACAACTGTCGTTGGCCCTCAAGCCATACCGCGCCTATTGGCAATTCGATCAAGTGGCCTTGCCGGTCAGCGACCGGCCCCAGGTCTGGCGCTTGCGCCTGCAGGGCAGCGGCAAAGCGGCATTCTGGCTCGACGGCACGGCCAATCTGTTTGCGCAAAATCCGCAGCAACTCCAGCCCTTGCGTGAAGAGCCGGGCCAGGTACGCCTGACCCTGCACGATAAGGTGCTCGGTCGCACCCCCGATCTGGGCATTGCCCTGCCCAATCTCATGCCGCCGGCGGCCAGTCATGCCGCACTGGATGCCTTGAAACCGAGTGCGGCGAGTTATTACAGCTACGTTGACGTCACTTCGAAAAATACCCGTTTCGCAGACCCGGTTCGTCAGCTCTATCAGACTCGCTTCGGCATCCGCCAGGACATCACCCTGCTCGCTGGCACCGGGCGTCAGGCCAATCTGCGCGCCGATGTGCAAAGCAACAACGGCCTTGAGGCATGGCTCGCCGGCACTCGTGCCCTGGAGGGTCAGGGCACGCATTACATCGGCTTCGCCGACGAACCGAATCTGAACTATTCGAGCTACGAAGATTATCGGGCGATTTTTGTCAGCATGGCCCGCCAGGTGCGCAGCGACCCAGCCAACGCCAAGGCCGGCGTGCGCATCGCCATGCCCGCCAGCTCACGTTTTATCAACGGGCCGTTCACCCGCAACGCAGCAGACAAGCGCGGCATCGATTGGGCGCGGCGTCTACTCAGTGAATCCGCCGATCATGTCGATGCATTGGCCTGGCATGAATGGATGATTCGCGACTTGCTGGCGACCCGGGTCTACCGCGACAGCGTACGCCGCGCAGCAGACCTGGTGGGGCTGGACGCTAACGGTCAGCCACGCAAAGCGTTGCTGCTGGATCAGACCAATCTGTCCAGTGGCTCAGCCCTGAGCCCCTACGATCAGGAAACCCATTACACCGCGCTGTGGTGGGCCTCGGTGGTCATCAATGCCTCTCAGGATGGCCTGCTGAGCATGCTCAACTGGTTTCAGGCCGCCGACGAACCGCCCTACGGCAAAGGCATGGTGCGCATACATGACGATGGTCGCTTCGAGCTGAAACCGGTGGGCCTTGCCCAGCAATTCATCGCCCGGCATTGGCTGCCGCAAGTGCTGCAACTGGATAACGACGCTTTTGAGGTGGATGTTCTGGCGATGGCCGGCGACGAGCAGCGCGCACTGCTCGGGGTGAACAAAGGCACGCGCCTGCAACGCGTTGATCTGAGCGGCGCCCGGTGCCCGCTGAAGCAAAGCGCCCTGCGTTTCTTCGGCGCTGACAATCGCAGCCACGACGCACCTTTTGTCTGTGAAAACGGGCGCGTGCGTTTTGAATTGCCGGGGCAAACCCTGTTTGCCCTGAACTGGAGCGCTTCATGAACTGCCCTTCGATGTTCTGCCCCGCGAGCGTCTTGCTGTGCGTGGGATCCTCAACAGGAGAAGAGACCATGGATGTTTTGCGAAGACTCAGCGGACATATCCGTCGTAAAGGCCTGCGAGCGACCTTGGCGAAGATCCGCAGAATGTACATTTTTGCCCATCAGGAACTGCTGTGGATGGAGCGCGATCTGGTCAGCCCCGTGCCGCCGCACAGCCTCAAACCCTACCCGCCACTGCGCATGCTGAAGATCACCGTAAACAACGTCAGCGCCTTTGCCCGCTACTTCGGCAACCGCGTCGGTGTCATGGCCGATTTGGCCAGTGACGGTCACACGGGGCATATGCATGTCGACGACAAAGGCGATGCCGTGGCGTTTATCTGGGGCACGCCGCGCGACTATTTCGATCGGCATTACTACCGCTGCCGGTTTCCGGTTAAACCCGGCGAGTTTTTCGAGTTCGGCGGCGAACTGACCCGTGCCTACTGGGGCACCGAATTGTCGGTAGATCTGCAACTGCGTCTGTGGAAAGCCATGGCCGCCCAAGGCTGCCGCAAAGTGGTCGATGTCTGCGACTCGAGCAACGTCCCGGCGCTCAAGCTGCACCTGCGCATGGGCTATACCGAACAACAGCGGATCATGAATATCTACACGCTGTTCGGCCGCTGGCGCTTCTATCGCGAAACCCGCTACAGCGGCTCGCGTCTGGCGGCGCTGGGTAAAACTTCCCGTCCACCTGTCAAAGCAACGGCGGCCTGAACCCATGGTGATGCGATTCGAATGGCGCACCTCTCTATGCGCTGCCGACTTCCCGGCAACAGCCTTCGAGGCACTGCGCCTGCGCGTGGCCGATCACACGCCGTTCAACAACCTTGGCTGGTTGTGCGCAGCAGAGCAGGCCCTGGACGAGGATCAGCGCCTGCACATTCTGCTCGGCTGGGAAGCCGAGCAATTGCTGCTGTGCCTGCCACTGGTGGCCAGCCGCGAACGCTTCACTGGCGTACCGTTTCGCGTTTTGCATCACTTGGGTTATCCAATGGCCGATCGCCTGGCCCTGCTGTCGTTGCTCGGCAGCGAAGACATGCACAAGGCGCTGGTGCTGATCCGTAAGCATCTGCCCCACGCGCTGCTGCAACTCAATGAACTGTCGGAACCTGCCGGTGAAGAAAGTGCGCTCACCGAATGGATGGCGCGCAGTTCCACGGCTGAACGACGCCTGAGTTGCCGAGTGCCAGTGCATCTGATCAGCGACGCCGATCATCAGGAGATCTCCGGCGACCCGCGCTACAAGCTGCGTCGGGCGCGCAAACGGATTGCCGCATGCGGTGCGCAAGTGCGACGAATCACCCCCGATGCGCTGTCGATGCCTACGATTTTAGAAGCGCTGCAGGAAGTCGAGTCGGTCAGTTGGAAAGGCGATGAAGGCGTGGGGATTTTCGCCACCGAACGCAGTCGTCAGTGGATGCAAAGCGCTTTCACCGCCCTCGCCGCTCAAGGACTGGTGCGGGTCGTGACGCTGGAGCTGAACGGCCGCTGCATCAGCTATCGCCTCGGCCTGCTCGAACAGGGCCGCCTCTACGATTACAACCTGGCGTTTTTGCCGCAGTACGCCGACCTCGGTAGCGGGCGGGTGTTGCTGGAGGAATGGATTCGTTGGGGGCTGGAAGAGCACTGGCGCTGGATCGATGCGTCGCGGGTCAGCCTGGAAAACTCCAGCCATCAACTGCACGAACGCATGACCGGGCAACTGGAACACTGGCGCTGGAGTTTCTACTCGTGGCGCCCGAGCGGTCTGCTACTGGGCCTGGGGCTACGCCTTTGGCACCACGTCAAACCGGCCCTGCAAAAATGGCGCGCACAGCGTGCCGGCAACTCGACGGCGGCGAACACATCCGAAATTCAACCGGCAACACCATCCAACACACCTGGGCTAGCGCCTCGGAGGGCATCATGAGCGTCATCGAAAATCTGCTTCTGCGCATCAAACAAAAAGGCCTGCGCCGCACCCTTGGCGCGCTGTGGAAACGTTACGTGTTCGCTCATCGTGAACTGCTGTGGATGGAGCGCGACCTGGTCACGCCGATTGCCCCGAACAAACTGCGCCCCTGCGAAGGTTTGCGCAGAGTCGACATCACCGAGGACAACGCCAAGGCATTCGGCAAGTACTTTGGTGACCGCGTGGAGACCATGGCCGAATTGGCCGCTGAAGGACATACCGGGCATATGTACCTGGACCAGGACGGTCACACCGTCGGGTTCGTCTGGGCCAGCACTCAAGACTATTACGACCGCCACTTCTACCGCTGCACGTTCCCGGTCAAGCCCGGTGAATACTTTCAGTTCGGCGCGGAAATTACCCGGCAGTATTTCGGCAGTAGCTTGACCGTCGATGCACAGACCGCACTTTGGCAAGTCATGTCTGCCCGAGGCTTCAAAAAAGTCGTGGATATCTGCGACAACGCCAATGTACAGGCGCTGAAGATGCATATTCGCCTGGGCTATCAGGAACAAGGGCATATCACCCATGTTTACGACCTGTTCGGGCACTGGCGTTTCTTCCGCGAATCGAACTACAGCAACTCGAGACTGGAGGCGCTGCGCAAGCCGGAAAGACCGGTAGTGACGGCGGCGGCGCAGGCTTGATTCAGTCTGGATATTTGTGGCGGCTTTGATGCCGCCATCGCGAGCAGGCTCACTCCTACAGGGGTATGCATTTCAAATGTAGGAGTGAGCCTGCTCGCGATGAGGCCGGTTGCCGCACCGATCAATCACGCCTTGGTGGCGACGAGGGTAAAGCACATCGGCATCTGCGCCTCTTGATTCAAATACCGGTCATAAACCTCTTCCCGGTTCGAATGCGCATACTCCTTGAAGTGCGCAATATTCAGCCCCGCCGCAATGGCAGCGCTGAAGATGGCGCCAAGGTTATGCACAAACCAATACGACTTCGCCGACTGCTGCTCAACCTTACCGCCATAGACAATTGGCTCTTCCTGGACAAACGGCTCGGCGCGAAAGTACGAACTGGCGAGGCGATACGGATCTTCCGCCTCCGGATCGACCATTTCCAGAAACGGATGGGTTTCATAGATCACCAGTTGGCCACCCGGTTTCAGCGTTGAAGCGACATGGCGGAAGAACTCGCCGATGTCCGGCATCCAGTTCAAAACACCAATGGTGATCAGCGCCACATCGAAGCGGTTCTGCAACGACGTCGGCAGATGATGGATATCGCTTTCGATGAACTCGGCGTTGTGCGGTGAACGCTTGTTCAGCTCGCGGGCCTGTTCAAGAAACGCCGCCGATTGATCGACACCGACCACGCTTCTGGCACCCAGCGCAAACAGCGAGAGACTCTCGCGGCCATTGTTGCAGCCCAGTTGAATCACCTCTTTGCCGTCAACCTCCAGCAACCCGCTCAAGGTCTCATCAAGGCAAGAGAAATCCGCCTGCGCGACCTCGCCGAGCAAAGCCTGCCAGCCAGGCGAATCCTGGTGATGGCGAGCGGAATCGTTCCACGCCTGTCGATTGCTCTCGATGGCGGTTTTATTGTTGGGCACTTCCATGGCGCACTCCGGACGATGCTGGTGATTGAGCGGATCCGAGTCTAGATCAGCCCGGCAATTGCGGTTGTTGCAAACTTGTAAGCCAATTCCTGCGGCAGCTCCTACATATCAGGGTGTTCTGGCCTACAAATGTCGGCGAATTATCAAAACAGATAAAGGACACGGCTGACTATTCAACTCTGCTCACGTGGATACCCTCACAAAGCGCAGTCATCCGACGCGCACAAAAATGGCTAAGGAGGCTTAACCATGAGCCAGACTTTGACGAATTTCGACGTGATAGCACTGCTGGACAGTGACGAAGCCATCAGCGAATACCTGTCCCAGGTTCTTGCAGATGGGGATAACGAAGAGTTTCTTCGCGCAATCGGCTATGTGCTCAAGGCCTGCGCACAGCCGGGGCATGTGATCAATCACCCGGTTGTTTGAATGTCGGGCAGCTATAGTTAATAGCCTTGGGGAAAACCGCACTCGCAGGTGCCGCCATGCATATGCTCGATCGGCTGTTGTTGACCGGCTGTCTGCTCGCTGCCACTCAGGCGCAAGCGCTGGACAGCAATTTCAATTATTACGGGCCCAACCAGCCCTTCGCCCACCCTGCTCCGTATTCGCTGGGTTCCACGCCGCCCAAGCCTTACGACGATACGGCGCCGCAGGATTTTGTGGTGCTTCCGGGTGACCATGAATTCTACGATTCACAACTGCCGACGGTGGCGGATGCGACGGTGCGGGTGTTTATCCGCACCTACGATGCCGAGCGTGGGATTTATGTGAATGACGAGGTGCTGGATCCGGGTTGTGTGCTGGAGTGTTTGAGTCGGCAGCAGCATTGATCCGGGTTGCCCACAACATCTGCTGCACCCTCGATCCCCTGTAGGAGTGAGCCTGCTCGCGATTACGGTGTGTCAGTCGACCTGTTTATTGGCTGACACACCGCTATCGCGAGCAGGCTCACTCCTACAGGGGATTTGCGGTGGGGTTACCACTGCCGTTTATCCGGCCGGGCGAGGCCGAGTTTTTCGATGCGGTAACGCAGCATGTCGCGGCTCAGGCCCAGCAGGCGCGCGGACTTGGTGACGTTCCAGTCGGTCTTGTCGAGCATCTTGCGCACCATGTCGCGTTCGACTTCCGGCAGGTTCATCGACTCCATATTGCTCGCCGGACGCGGTTCATAGTGCGGCGCAGCCTCGTAATGTTGATGCTGATGCTGATGCTGCGGCGGCAGCTCGTCGCACAGACTCATGCACACATTCAGTTGATGCGCGGCAATCGTGTCACTCGGCGCCAGCAGCACGGTCTGTTCGAGCATATTGCGCAACTCGCGCACATTGCCCGGCCAGGTGTAACTGAGCAGCAACTCCTCAGCCTGCTGACTGAAATGCAGATTCGGTTTGCCGTATCGTTTGCCATGACTGGCAAGGAAGTGCCGGGCCAGTAGCAGAATATCGTCGCCCCGCGCGTACAGGCGCGGCACCTTGATCGAAATGATCCGCAAGCGGAAAAACAGATCGCGGCGGAATTTGCCCTGCTGCACCATCTGCTCTAGGTTGCAATTGGTCGCGCTGATCACCCGCAGGTTGACCTTGCGCTCCTTCACCGAGCCAACCCGGCGAATGGTGCGGTCCTCCAGCAACTTCAAAATTTTCGCCTGCAACAGCAGATCCATCTCGCCGATTTCATCGAGAAACAGCGTGCCGCCATCCGCCGCCTCCACCAGTCCGACCCGGCGATCCTTGGCATCGGTGAACGCACCCTTCTCATGGCCGAACAACTCCGACTCGACCAGATTCGACGGGATCGACGCACAGTTGAATTCAATGAACGGACCTTTGCTGCGCGGGCCGTCGAAGTGCAACGCGCGGGCCACCAACTCTTTGCCGGTGCCGGTCTCGCCTTCCACCAAAACCGGGGGCAGATCGGTGTTGGCCATGCGTCGCTCGGCATCGAGCAACTGGCCGATAGTGTTCTTCAAATACTGCATCGGCGCCGAGTCGCCGATCAGCGCCTGCACCCCGGATTTCTGCGCCTCGCGCTCCTGATAGAACGACAGCGTGCGCTCCATCCTTTCGGTGGCCAGGGCCTTGTCGAGCAGCAGTTTTAGCTCCGTCAGCGCGACCGGTTTGGTGACGTAATGAAAGGCGCCCTCCTTCATCGCCACCACGGCATCTTCAACGTTGCCGTAACCGGTCATCATGATCACTTTCAGATCCGGCGCGCTGATGCGCAGCTTCTGGATCAAGTCGTGACCACTCATGCCCGGCAGCGAGTTGTCGGTCAGCACGATGTCGGGCATGAAGGTTTCCAGTTGCCCTAACGCGTCTTCGGCCGAATGGCAGACTGTCACCTCGAAGTCTTTGCGCTCCAGGTAGGTCTGAATATTTTCGGCCAACAGTTCGTCATCCTCGACCAGCAGAATGCTGTGTTCCATATTCCCCTCCCGATGCCACTTTGAAGTTGAGACTGACGCGGGTTCCCTCCTGCTCTTTGCTGGTCAAAACGACCGAGCCCTGAAAACGCTCCATGATTCTTTTGACCAACGCCAGGCCAACCCCGAGGCCGCCCTGCTTGGTGGTAAAAAACGGTTTGAACACCAACAGTTGCTGCTGCGCGCTCATGCCCTTGCCGGTGTCGCTCACGGTCAGACGCACGCTGTCGGGCTGCGGCGATTCGAACTCGACGCTGAGCACACCGCCCTTGGGCATGGCTTCGAGGGCGTTGGCAAACAGGCTATTGAGTATTTGCGTCAGCAGCACCTTGTGACTGACGACCGGCGCGCAATTCTGCGGCGTGAAGCGCACTTCGACGTTGCAGCGTTTGATCAATGCTTCGAAGGCGCCAACGGTGTCTTCGACCGCCATGACCAGATCCACCGCCTCGCCGTCGTCATTCATCGGCCGCAGCGACACCAGCAACTCGCGCACCCAGCGTGACATGCGATCAACCTGGCTGATGATGTCGCCAATGTTGCGTTGCGCACCGGGGCTGGCGACTTCCTGGGCCAGTTCGGCGCTGGAGCGAATGGTCGCCAATGGATTGCGCAGGCTGTGCGCCACCGCCGAGGACATCTCGCCGAGGGCAACAAAGGTTTCGTTGCTGATCAACTGTTGCTGCTGGCTCTGCAGCAGTTTCGCCGCGCGGCGGACGATCCAGAACAACGCCAGAAATATCGCCGCGCCTCCAAAACAGGTCGCCGCCCAGATCGAGGCGAACCCACGGTCGATGCGATCGACCAGATCCGCCGGCTCCTTGTAGACCTCAACCATGGCGACGACTTTGCTTTTGTCAGCATTGAACATCGGGATGTAGTTCTCGATGAACAGGTATTTCGGTTCGCGCAACATTTGCTGCTCGGGTTTTTCATCGTCGATCTTGTGGTAGCTGGAAGACACCGGCACTTTCATCTCGAATGATTCGTCGAGTTCATCGTCATCCTTGATGTGCACGCCGATAAGCTCAGCGTTGGTCGACCAGATCACCGTGCGATCCAGCGCATAAACGGTCGCGAGCAAAATGTCCGGCAAGTGTTCGACGTGATCGAGAAACTCGGTGCGTGCCGAAGCCTGTAACGCCGGGTCAACATCGGGATAGTGGTTGTCCTGGCGCGGGTCGAGCATTTCGCCCATCGTCCGGTTCGGATTGATTTTCGCGTGACGCATTTCCGCCGCACCGATGGCCTGAACGAATTGCGCAGTCAGCAGCGCGTCGCGCTCGACGCTTTCGGTGACCACGAAGCGCGTGGAGATATAACCGAGGCCTACCGCCACGGCGGCGATGATGAAAAAACTCGCGAGCGAGAACCAGCGCAGCAAATTGAACTGCTCGCGCCAGCCCTTGCATGCGACCGATGCGTTCGGTGCAGAGGTTTTTTGTGCTTCCAGTCGCTGCATGGGAGTGGCCCTGGAGTTTTATATCGCGCTGCTTACAGCCATCAGTGTAGGTGGCTCTGACCGCGACACACGGTTCAATGATGCTATTTCGCCGCTACCGCATCTGACTCACCGTCGCGGCTGGATCGCCCGGTTTTACTGGCGTCAAAGCACCGTCGGTCATGGCCGCAGTGGACGGTTGCTGACGCTCTGTTTCATCGCTGAGAAAGTCGATGATCGACTGCGCGGATTGCTCATCGAGGCGCAGATTGGGCATCGGGATTCGCTCGAATTGTTCGTAGAGTTGCAGGGCAATCGGGTCTTTTTCCGCGAGCAAGCGATCCGGTTCGCGGATCCAGCGATTCAACCACTCGGGATCGCGGTGGCGGGTTACGCCGATCAGGTCAGGGCCGATGCTGCGCATGCCAAGGCCCTGGCCATCCTGCGGGCCGAGGCTGTGACACGAGGCGCAACGGGTGCGGAACAATTCTTCGCCATTGCTCGGCGGGCGAATGTCCGGAGCGTTGGCGTAACTTTCCTCGATGCTCGGCTGTTTCCAGTTCTGCAGGGTGTTGGCCAGTTGATCGGCGAGGATCCACGGGTTTTCGAACGGTGAGGCTTTCATCCAGCGCCCGGTACTCTGGTTGCCGACGATCAGGCTGAGGTTGTGATCCTTGCTGCGGCCATTGTCGACGCCTTCGATAAACAGCCCGAGCTTCTTGCGCAGGTCGGTGACCTCTTCGAATTCGCCCGTCAAAAACTTCCAGCCGGGGCCGACCTTGAAACGCTGCGCATAGGCCTTGAGCACTTCGGGCGTGTCGCTGATCGGGTCGATGCTGATCGAGTAAAAGAAAATGTCTTGCCCTACCCGATCCCCCAGCAGTTTCTGCACCTGGCGCAAGCGCGCGGTTTCCAGTGGGCAGGAATCGCTGCACGAAGTGAAGATGAAGTTGATCACCACCACTTTGTCTTTGATCAGGTCATCGAAGAAATGCACCTGCTGACCGTCCTGATCGGTCAGCAAGGTGTTGGGGAAATAGTCGCCCCCCCACGGGGTGGCGGATTCACTGGCCGCTGACGGCTCGCTGACACTGGCCTGATGTGCCAGCAGCACGCGGCTGCCGAGCACACAGACCACCAGCATCAGCACCAGGTGCATGCCCAGCGCCCGGGAGCGCGGGGTATGCACAGGTTGGCTATCAACGTGGCGGCGGTTCATGGCTTGACCACCACTTGTGGGCCCATACCGTCGCCGCTGCGGAAAGTTGGCAGCGCGGCGGAGTTGACGTAGCGCACACCGTCCCAGCTTGGCAGTGGGGTTGGCATCAACTGCAGTTGCCCGGGTTTCTCAAGGTCCCAACGCAGCAGCATCGAGTTGTCCTCATGCTGAGTGTTGTGACAGTGCTCCATGTAGGTCCCGGCAAACTCGCGGAAGTTGATCGCCATTTCCACACTGTCCAGACCATCGGCTTCGGAGCCGATCCGGTAGACATCCTTGCGTGCCCATTTTTCCCACTCTGGCGGTGCCTTGCCGCCGCGACTGAGGATGATCCCCTCTTCGAAGTGCACGTGTACCGGATGGCTCCAGCCCTTGCCGCCGGCCTTGATGTTCCACACTTCGAGGGTGCCGAACCCGGTGACACCGGCATCGGTCGGGCCGCTGGACAGCTGAGTCGAAGCATTCAAGCGACGCGGGTCCATGTGGAAGCCGAAGCCGCCATCGGTCTTGACCGTCCACGGCGCCTCATCGGTGCCGTCGGAGCGGCCGAAGGTGAAAGTGCGGTGGCGGGCCTTGGCCAGCACGACTTTATCGGCGGCGTTGTCGCGATGGAGTTTCAGCGGGATCATCACCAGCCCTTCAGCCTTGCCCGGTTTGGCCGGCTCGTACGCCGCTGGGTTCATCGCCAGATCCTGACCGGTGTAGGCCTTGACGTTGAGCTGCAAGACCTTGCCCACCGCCGGATCTCCCCGGTCCCACTGCGGGCCATTGCTGGTCTGCTTGATCACTGGCAGGTATTTCTCCGAAAGTACGTCAGCCAGCGGAATCATTTCTTTCGGGCCTTTGCCGTCGTCCTGCGCCTGCAGGTTGAGGAAGAACAGCTTGTCACCGGGCTTGATACCGTTTTTCGAGAAATTGACGATGATGTCGAAGCGCTCGGCGATGCCTTGCGTCGGCAGGATCGCGTTGTGGTTCCGTTTATCGCCATCGGCGTCGAGGTCCATCGAACCGTCGAACGGCACGCTGTGTTCCATGATGTTGCCGTCGTTGGCGATCATGTGGAACGGCACACGGCTGTACGTCACACCCGAGTTTTTCGGCCCCTGAAACTCGCCGCCACTGCCTTTGATTTCCCGCACCAAGGCCAGTTTGAAGTAGCGCGACACCGAGCCGTTGAGAATGCGGAAGCGATAACTGCGCGCACGCACGTCAAGGGTCGGTTTCCACTGCCAGTTGACCAGCACCTGATCGCCGATGAAGCCATCGGTGTTGAAGGGGTTGAACCACAATTGGCCTTGTTGATCCCAGGCCTTGTCGGCGAGCACCAGATTGACGTCATAGTCGCGGTTGCCCCACGGCAAAGCGCTGCCGCTGGGCAGACGCAGGTTGACGCCGTCGTTCACCGACTCGTTACCGCGATCCAACGCGCTGTAGTAGTTCATCATCGCCGCGTTGCCCTTGTAGACGTTCTGCGCGGTGAAATCGAGCATGTGGTCGTGGAACCAGTGGGTGCTCATGGTCTCGCGCCAGTCGCCGCGGATCTTGATGGTGCCGTTGTCGCAGGTCTTCTTCGCCGGTGCGAGGTCGTTGACCCACAGGGTTTCGCCCGGTGCGCAGGGGAACGCCGCGCGCGGGTCTTCGGCCTTGGTGTTGATGCTGTCGTAACCGGCGAGCTGGATCGGCCAGCGATAGTCGTAAAACTGCCCCGGGAAGAAGAACGCGTTGGCATAGCCGTCGCTTTCCGCTGGCGCGTGGCCGTTGTGCTCGTGGGTGCTGATGGTGTGCAGGCCAAAACCACGGTTGGCCGACGGATCGATCGGCAAGCCGTTGTAGTGGCGCATCATCACCGGTTGGCCGTAGCGCACCATCAACAGTTTCGGCGGCAACGTGCCGTCGAAGGTCCACACCGAGTTGTGGTTTTGCGCCGGCATCGCCGGGTGGAAACGCGGGTCGACGCCCTTCGAGGTGCCGTCGGTCAGCGGTACACCGGCGACGTTGTGGTACAGACCGCCGGGGCCGAATTCGCCCACCGCGTAATGGTGCATTTGCACGCTGTCACGCAGGCCACCGTTGAGGCGCGCGCCGGTCTGTACGGTTTTGTAAGCGACTTGCGGGTAGAACTCGTTCCAGCGCTGGTGCGCCCAGCCTTTTCCGGGTGGCCGACCTTCGGCGGACGAGCCGATGTGCCGGTTGAGGAACACTTCGATCTGCGCCTGCCACGGGTTACGGTCGACGACATTGGCGAACTGGCTGGGGAATGGCGTCAGCCCCGGTTGACGCAGGAACGCGTCGAGGGCGCTGCCGGGTGGCGCGCTGCGGGCGACGTTGTTCGGATCCTGAGCCGGTGCCGGGCCGATCGCGGCCGGCGGAAATGGCAACGGCGCGGCCGGGGTGGTCGGGTCGAGCTTTTCCGGGCCAAACTCTTCGAACAGGGTCAACTGCTGGGTGAACGGTTGCGCGCCATAGAGCGGGCTCGGCTTGCCGTTGGTGGGGTAGTTGAAACTGGTCTGCACCGTCGGCGGCAGGATGTTTTCCGTGCGGGTCGAGTCGCGGCTGCCTTTGACGCCGTCGGGCAAGTCGAAGGAATCTTCGTTGGCCTCGGGCAGGGTCAGGATGTTATTGAGCGCGCCGGCGCGGTCGGCAGGTTCGTCGTAGTACGCCGAGGGATCGGAGACTTCTGGCTGTCGCTCGTCATCAATGGGACTGGCGCGAACGCCGGCCATGCTGCCGAGGGTCAACATCAGAAAGACGCTCAGAGGCGTCAGCAGGAAAGTGTTGCTTGGGTCACGCGTTGCTCTGTCCATCACCAGCCGCCTCATCAAGGAAGGGGTGATGGTGTTTTGCAACTACTGCGCCAAGAAATTATTTCTAGTTGTAACAGGGACTTGGAAAGTCTGTGGGTTCCCCCACTCCCCGGTGACCGGGGCTTGACACCCAGTGATGGGGGAAGTTCATAAATCTTTTGAGGTAATGCAAACCTCATGTAGGAGCTGCCGAAGGCTGCGATCTTTGAGATTGATCGTTCCCACGCTCTGCGTGGGAACGATCAGTCAATAGATCGCAGGCTTCGGCAGGAATGGACGAATCAGGGGACCAGTTGAAAGGCCAGACGAACGGTGGTGCCCTCGCCTTCGCGGCTGTCGAGGGTCACGCCACCGCCGAAGCGCTCCATGATGCGTTTGACCAGCACCAGACCGACTCCGAGGCCGCCAGACTTGGTGGTGAAAAACGGCCGGAACGCCATGGTCCGTTGCTCTTCGTTCATGCCTTTACCCGTGTCGCTGAGCACCACGCACACGCCACGGTCTTCGCTCGGTTCCAGGCTGACGGTCAGCGTGCCGCCCTTGTCCATCGCCTCCAGCGCATTGGCCAGCAGGCTGTTGAGGATCTGTGTCAGTTGCACCGGTTGGCTGAGCACCATGGGCGTGTGCTGCGGATGAAACACCACCTGCACGCCGGCTCTGGCGATCTGCTGTTCAAACGCGACAAGGCTTTCGTGCAGCGCTGCCACCAGATTCACCGGTTCCGGATCATCGTTGAGCGGACGCAGTGACTGCAGCAGCTCGCGCACCCACTTCGACATGCGATCGACCTGGCCGATGATGTCGTTGATGTTCTTCTGCGCCGGGCCGGCGTCGAACTCCAGCGCCAGTTCAGCGCTGGAACGAATCGTCGCCAACGGATTGCGCAAACTGTGCGCCACGGCGGACGACATCTCGCCCAAGGCGACAAAGGTTTCATTGGCGATAAGTTGTTTTTGCTGGGCCGCGAGCAGAATCGCCGCGCGCCGTACGATCCAGTACAGGCCCAGATAAATCAGCCCGCCACCCAGTGCAGTCGCCAGCCAGATCAGAACCAATCCGCGCTCCATGCGTGCGATCAGATCCTTGGGCTCCTTGTAGATTTCGACCATTGCAGTGACGTTCTTGCCCTCGGCGTCAAACAGCGGAATGTAGTTCTCGATGAAGATGTAGTCCGGTGGCGTGATGAATTTCTGTTCTTCGCGAGCCTTGTCGACGTCGTGGTAGCTGGCGGATACCGGAATCTTTTCGTTAAAGGCGCGATCGAGGTCTTCATCGGCATGAATGTTGGTACCGATCAGCGCGGGATTGGTTGACCAGATCACCTGCCGGTCGGGCGCGTAGATGTTGGCGAGAATCACGTCTGGCAGGTGTTCGATGTGATCGAGAAACTCGCCCCGAGCATCGGCCCGGGCTTGCGGACTGACGTCGGGAAAGTTCGCGTCCTGACGCGGGTCGAGCAATTCACCCATCGTGCGGATATTGGGAATGGAAACGTGACGTACCTCGGCCGAAGCGATGGCCTGTATGAACTGGGCGGTGAGCAAGGCATCGCGCTGCACGCTTTCATCGATCACGAACCGCGTCGACACCGCGCCAAGCGCGATGGCCACGGTACCGATCACCGCCATGCTGATCAGCGAAAACCAGCGCAGCAGGTTGAACGACTGCTTGCGCGAGCCCAAGCGCAGATTGCCCTCCTCGACCGGAAGCGATTTCGACTGCATGTTCATGACGGCGACTTCCCGATACATCCCTATAGGGTTATAGCCCACCGTTGGGTGTTTGCCCGGTTGCGGGGATATCGACCCGATATACACCTCTCAAACCACCACAAATCCCTGTAGGAGCTGTCGAGTGAAACGAGGCTGCGATCTTTTGATCCTGCTTTTGTGAATCAAGATCAAAAGATCGCAGCCTGCGGCAGCTCCTACAGGGGTTCTGCGTACGACGGGCCACTAAGAGCATCCCCACCGTCCCCGATTCTGGGGAATGACGCCCTTTTCCCGCTGGCCAAAAACCTGACCATTCTGCGCGTCAAGCCCTCTACCCCGGCCCTCTCCCGCCCATCCACTACACCTTGGCATGGAAGGTGTACAGGCCCTGTGCAACTGACCCATCCCCAAGGGGCAGGTACTTTGATAGAGGGATTAACTCATGCACCCTTTACTGTCCAAAACCGCGACTGTCCTGGTCGTGAGCGCATTGGCCCAGGGCATCGCCCAGGCCGCTTTGTTTGCTGTTGATCCGGGTCCGTACACGCCGGCCAACGGCGGTTTCGCCAGTTGGTATCAGGACTCACACGGTCGCACCCTGGATCTGTGCCTGTCCAAAGCGCTCAGCTCCCGAGTACCCAGCGCCCCCGGCGCGCCGTCGTACATGTGCTCGCTGCTGCCGACCCCCGGCGTGTTCGATGACGCGCAACCGATTGTCTTCCCGACAAACTTTCCCGACGAAGCGTTCTGGTTCACCGGCGAAACGGCCCTCGTCGACGCCGCACGGGGAATTGATTTGGGCTACGTCAGCGCCATCGAAGCCGCGTTCGCTGCCGAGGAACCGGTTGAAGGCGATCAAGTCAGCTTCGCCCGTATCCGTATTCGCGTCGATGTACCGACCGCCGGCACCTATGTCATCACCCACCCGTATGGGGTCGACGTGTTCAACATCGACACCCCCGGGCGGCGCGCGATCAACATGACTCGCGACATTGGTATCGGCACGCCGAAAACCTATGACGGCGCGCTCAAGGGTGACATCGGACCGTTCCTGCGCAGCGTCAACGGTCCCTACACCGAGACCAACCCGCTGACGGGTGCCGCCGAACAATTCGTCGGCGACCCGAACCTCAACGAGGCAGTCACCGGCAGCCCGTTCAACACTAACTACGTACGCATCGAAGGCCCTAACGGCCTCGATCTGCGGACGAACGTGTTCGCCGTTTCGGGCAAGTTGTCGACGGTGGTCCGGCCTACACCAATGATCACCCAGCGCAGCACTTACTCGCGTACTGCGGGAACCAGTGCGCCGGTCGCCCAGCAGGATGTGTTCGTCCTCGCGCCGCCAGCGCCGGGCACCGTCGCCGTTACCAGCAGCACCCCGGTGCTGAACATGACCGAAGCCAACAGCACCGGCAGCTGGTACGCGCAGTCCTCGGTCAACCCGACCTTGCCAACCACCTTGCAAGTGACCGCCGACAACCACCTGGCCATCGCCAGCAGCACGCCGACCACTCTGCCCATGACCCTGACCGACCTGGTGGTGATCCAGAGCGCGCAATACAGCCTGAGCTCCGGACAACTGACCGTGGTCGCCTCGACCAGTGACGAAACCTCGCCGCCGGTACTCACCGCCACCTCCGGCAGCGGCGCCGCCATCGGCGCGCTCGGTGGCGACGGCGCGGTGAAAACCCTGGCCACCGGGATCTCGCCGATACCGCCGGCCAAGGTTCGGGTGACGTCGTCCAACGGCGGCAGCGATACCGAAGAAGTGGTCATCGTGCAATGAACGCTCACATGCCCAGATCCGCATCAGGAGGCATCATGAACAAGTGGCCACGCTTTGCGCTCAACGCGCTCGGGCTCGCTCTCTCGCTGACCGGCAGTGCCTATGCGCAACTCGCCGCCGTCGACCCCGGCCCTTATACCTTCGCCACCGGGAAATTCCCGATGTGGTATCAGGACAACAATCTGCTGTCGATGGAACTGTGCCAGTCGCGCGCCGCCAGTTCGCGCGTTGCCGCGACCACACCGCCGGCCTACATGTGCATTCTCTTGGCCGAGCCAGGCATCTACGACGATGCCCAGCCGATGATTTTCCCGGACAACTGGCCGCCCGAAGCCTTCTGGTTCCTGGCCGAAACCACGATTGCCGACAACGCTGCCGGTTATGGTGTGGACGCTTATGTCGCCGGGATCGAAGCGGCATTCGCCTCGGAAAATCCGGCGGACGGTGATCAGCAAAGCTTTGCGCGGATTCGCATCCGGGTGAACGTACCCGTTGCCGGCACCTACACCATCACTCACCCGTATGGCGTCGAGACGGTCAATGTCACCGCACCCGGGCGCCGCGCGATCAATATCACCCGCGACATCGGCATCGGCGCACCGGGCAATTTCACCGGTGCCGTCAATGGCGCCATCGGACCGTTTTTGCGCAGCGTCAACGGCCCGTACACCGAAGTGAACCCGGACACCGGCGCCACGGAAACTTTCGTCGGCGACCCGAACCTCAACGAAGCGGTGACCGGCAGCCCGTTCAACACCAACTTCCTGCGCATCACCGGGCCGGCCGGGACGATCCAGTCGAACGTGTTCAGCCTGTCCGGCAAAGTGCTCGACAACCGTCAGCAAACCCAGGTTGAAATCGACCGCGCCACCTATCGCCGCACCGCCGCTGGCGTGCGTGCCGAAGTGTTTGCCAAGGCCAGTAACAGCTCGACCCTGTGCTTCCGTGAAACCGTGGCGCTGCTGCCTGGCCCACCGCAGACGCCGTGCCAGACCAGTCTGTTGGGCGACAACAATGGTCTGTTCTTCGGCCACCGCTTGGGCACTGGCGCGGTACCTCCGGTAGTCGTCGTGACCGCCACCAACCCCGCCGGCACCACGCGTCCGACGGCCGTATCAGCCAAGCTCACCGACGTGGTGAAAGTGCAGACCGCGCGCTACAACTGGGCCAACCACAGCCTGCTGATCGAGGCCACCTCAAGCGATGAAGTGGCGATCCCCGACATGGTTGCCCAGGGCTACGGGCGTCTGTCGAAAACCGGCACCCTGCAGCGCATCACCGTCGCCGACCTGACCCAGCCACCGGCCACCGTGACAGTGAAATCTGCCGCTGGCGGTGGAGACACCGAAGCAGTCGTCGTGGTCGGCAACGCGCCAGACACCGGTGAAAACCAGGCGCCAATCACCAACGCCGACAGCGGCAGCACCAGCTTCGGCGTGCCGATCACCCTCAGTCTGTTGACCAACGACAGCGATCCTGATGGTGACAATCCGCTGGGCATCACCGCGTTGACTCAACCGGCCGCCGGCCAAGGCACTGTCGCGCTCAATGGCACCACATCGGTGGTCTACACGCCGCCAGCGGTAGTCAACGCGCCACTGACCACGACCTTCACCTACAAAGCGCAGGACGCCAAAGGCCTGGCCTCGGCCAACCCGGCAACCGTGACGATTACCGTCGCGCCAAACCAGGCACCGACCGCCGTCGCGGACGCTGTCGCCACGCTCGGTGTGGCAATCCCGATCAACGTGCTGGCTAACGACACCGATCCGGAAGGTAACGTGCCACTGGCCGTCAACAGCCTGACCCAACCGGCCGCCGGCCGAGGCACGGTTAGCAGCAACGGCACGGTGATCACCTACACCCCACCGGCCACCGTGACCACGGCGTTCACCACGACCTTCACCTACATCGCCCGGGACGCCTTCGGTGCCCTGTCGACGCCGGCCACAGTCACGGTGCAAGTGTCGCCACGGCCAGCAGCGGAAACGTTCGCCGTCACCGCTTCAACGGTGCAGGCACGCTCTGGCGGGCGCTTCAACTGGGACTTCACCGGCACTTCGTCAGTGACCACCGGCAACACCATCACCGTGCAGGTCACCACCCCTTCCGGGCTGGTCACCCTTGGCACCACCACGGTGCCGTTGACCGGACGCTGGCGGCTGACGCTGAACAACACGCTCGTGGTGCCATCGGCCAACCCGACCGCGACGATCCGCTCGTCCCAAGGCACCGTGCGCACGGTCTCGGTGACCACGCTCTAGGCCTGCGCCCCAGCCACTTGCGGGTGGCTGGGGCGTGCTTCGCAACCGGATAACGCCACACAGGATTTTCACCATGAACACGTCGACCGCCGCCCTGCTTTGCCTGCTCCTGCTGTGCAGCAGTGCAGGCGTGCGCGCCGACGACCTGATGGAAAACGACGACCTGGTTGCGACCAGCAGCGACCTCGGCGAACTGCCCCCACCGGTGGGTCAGCAAGCCCTGATCGACCAGCTCGGCCAGGCCAACGTCGCCCTGCTGCAACAGAACGGTCAGTCGCTGCTCGGGCAGATCGTGCAGTCGGGCAGCAATCAGGAGGCGTACATCCTGCAACAGGGCAGCGACCTGATGGCGCTGATCAACCAGAACGGTTCCGGCAACGCCGCCTCGATCACTCAGAACGGCAGCCACAACCGCGCGCAGATTTCGCAAAACGGCAACAACAACGACGCCAGCATCGAGCAGGCCGGCGCGGGGCTGCAAAGCGCCGTGACCCAGTCGGGCAACGGCATGAGCGTTTCGGTCAAGCAATATCGCTAAGCACTGCAAATCATCGGAGAGTTCAATCATGTTCAAACTGACGCCCCTCACCGCCGCCCTGCTGGTCATGATCAGTGCCCAGGCCATGGCCGACGACAGCCTGTCCAGCCAAAGCCAGGTCGGTACCGCC
>Ga0307510_10001004_pt1 | contig 29905 bp, 30 predicted proteins | sample 12_EM_MG_FD_207224 | JGI IMG/M metagenome (GOLD analysis project Ga0307510, IMG submission 207224) | Populus trichocarpa ectomycorrhiza microbial communities from riparian zone in the Pacific Northwest, United States - 12_EM | ecosystem: Host-associated > Plants > Roots > Unclassified | place... | reverse complement strand
ACCGTGTTCTCCCGTTCTCAGACTCCCTCTTGTTGAGCTCCAGTAAGCCCTCACCACTCCTTGTCACTCCTGCCGGGTCTCACCAGCATTGTCATCCTCATCCCCCTTCCGCTGATCAACGCGCTCTGCCGACTCGTGCTCTGTCTAACTACTGACCAGATCTTCGTAACCATCAATCCGGTACCATGGTATGTTTCACCATCGGCCACTGCCATCGCCGCAATTTTAACAGGGTCTATTTTTTGGCAGTCGGACATGTATAAATACGCAGTCTACAAGGCCAGTGGCGGCAACGCTCGTGTCAATCAGGCCGCGAGGAAATCTATGTCACACGCGGAGAGGAGGCTCTGTATGCCGTGGTCGACACCTATCTCGTCGACATCATCTGGGCCTTGAAGACGTCCTGGAAGAACGATACCTACGCAACCCAGACGTACTCTTACTCTTACACGCCTGGACTGAAGGTCACTCAGGGCAGCGAAGTCGACAACGGATTTTCCTTGGGCGCCAGCTTCAAGGGGGTGGGTATCACCGTCGATCACAAGGAGAAGGCCTTCAAATTGAGCTAAACCACGGAATTGAGGACGATCACAATGAACTGAACGTACCGCCTCGCCCGCGCGTCATCTTCTACCAGAAGAGGTACAAGTTCAGGAAATCGATGTCCTTCATTCCCGACCCTTGGGGGCGGGAGTGGAGCGTGGGTAGTTGGGGAAGCTATGAGATCGGAAGGAAGGAATGCGAGGTGGAGATCGACAGCGAAGATTATGCGACGCTTCAATCGGAATTAGATGGATCGAAGACGGGTACGATAGACGTCAAGACTGTTGGCGGCACTCACGGTGCGGATGTGACTACTGTAGGAAGAGGGAGGATTGTACGTCGAGGTGCAAGAACAAGCTTGAGGAGATGGGTGTTTCAGCCAGTTTGAGCACGTGATTTGCTTGATTGACGGTCCGTCCATGCCTTTGTAACAGAATCCAAGCATTGCTTCTAACATCTCGATAAATTCGTTCGCTGAAGTGTAGGCAGAGTTGCTGTCGGTGGTGACTGCTGCGATCGTAGTAACTGATATGCTCCCCCTTTTCCCTGAATGCTCTCGTGATTCGCCCAGACGATATTGAAATCGATGGACTGTTTTCCGTACAATCCGAGACTTCTCACTGATGTGATATTAGTTCGAGGGAGTGAGGCACCGAGCGGAGCATTTGGTGTTCTCCCCTTAACGGTGGCCTCTCGCATGTCAATGAACTGTCGTGCAGCCACCCTTGATCTGGTGTGGAGTAGGTCACCCCGATATGAAAGTGATGAGGCACGTCGCGTGCAGTGCGTCGTTTACCTTGTTAAGAAAGGTGTAGTACGGCTACAGTCGGAGGCGCCAAGTGCGAGGTAACGTAGGCGGGTTATGAGACACGTCCATGAATGTACGATCCATGTCGGGAGCGTTCCGCATCTCGGTCTCGTCAGCAGTAGGTGATAGTGACCACCGTGGGGACGAGGACTTGTGTGGGTAGGAGCAGTAGTCAAGGTGATAGATAAAACGTGAATCACATAGATTCGAGATAATGTTTCCAAGTATCGAGGTAACACATAGCTTAAAATTCCTCAGGCTCAGAAAAGGGCGCGGAGAACCATGACTCTGTAGGGCTCGTTCCATGACGAATGAGTGTCACGGGGCGACCTGCGTTCTGGCGGGCATCGATGAATGCCGCAAACGCGGCGTCATCATCGTCGATCGCAGAATACGAGAGCTCCTTCAGTTCGGGTAGCAGCTCCAACGGTGGTTCTCCGTCTTCTAATTGCAAAGAACGAGAGAGCTGTCCAACAAAGTCGTCGCCGACCCCGACACGAAGGATCTCCACATTGCTAAACGACCTAAGAAGTTCGCGCCATGGTCTGCGGTCGACTTCATGGCGCCATTCCGACGGTATAAAGGACCCATTGTACTCCAGAATAAGAGAATTTACAGTTAAGAACGCTGTGCTGAGTGCATCGAAAACTTGTGCTGCAGACGCCACCTGCCAGTCGATCGGTTTACAGCCCACCTCGACGTATAGGGTATACATCTTGGCCCCTTGGTGAGGATATACTCGTATAGAGACGCCCTCCTCATCAAAGGCGATCCTGGCCGTGCGAAAGGTGAGGTTCTCTGCTGTGTTTATAAATTGCTGGAGGTGTGGAACGGGATATGTGAGCTGGTTGAAGAACAAGATCTGGAGCTTCTCGAGGATAGGGGTGGTCATCCGCGGGAGAAGTGCTTCCAAGTAGGCGCTGGCGCCTTTGAACCCAAACCACTGAAGGCTGGGAAGGGTGACATGTGTCATGATTGGCGTGATCAACAACTGCCTCTCAACGTGACGGTTGCTAACAGGAGAATGAAACACAATCCCGAGCGTCTCGAGCTGGGGCATCAGTGATAAGCGTTGGAGCAGGTCATTCGGGGAGAAGTAGGCAGATGGGTGGATGTTTAAAAGCGAGAGTGTGAGAAGGCCCATAGTGGGCGTAAGTAGTGGAGAACCGATGGGACAGATGACGTTATCCAACACAAGGTGTCGGAGGTGCGGTGCTCGAAACGTTTGCGGAAGTACTAAGTTCGTCTTTTCCTTGGTCGGAGCCGCGACATACAAGTAGTCCAGCACCGGGAATTCGTCACCTATAGCCGTGATGAGCCTCTCCAAATTGGGGACGGGCATCTGGAGACGGATGCGGCACACGCGATCACGGAGCTGAAGCGCAAGGACTATTCCCTCTTCGTGTTCTGTGGTAATGTCGTGGTCGTCGTCAACGTGGTCGATAACAAGCGGAAGGGGAGGGGAATGTGCCAACATATCGGCTACAGGTGTGCCATATGTACAGACAAGACGAAGACGCAGGTGGAACGCAGACGAAAGTATAAGGTATCGCCATCTTCTGCAAACATGGGCGAGCTTGTACCACCAACTTTCGCGATCCCATTCTCCACCCTCCAAGATACGGTCATCGTCATTCTCGTCCTCTTCTAAGATCATCGGTCGATAGTGATGAAATATGTTGAGAACCGAATCATTGTCGAGGATATGGATGGGGGAGTCATATGGTTTGCTGCAGGTGGACCGTATTTATTCACAAGCTAATGAGAAATGGAAGGAGCACGAAGGTGATGAAACGTACCTCCACCGTGACCGTTGGGACTCACGACTCATTCTACCTGCTGCGCCTTGGCCAACTATTTCGGTGGATTGAAAGCGAGAGATGGCAGGAAGGGGATAGGCCACGGCAGGGAAGTAAGTATTGAGGAGGGTGATGGGTTTACTATTAGGCCTCAGGCCTCATGTGGTAGAAACAGCTGAACATGCCAGTGGGTGGCTGAACGGAACGCATCGCATCACAAATATCACGTAACGACCCATCGATCACTGCCGCCAGGCTAGCTTCAATTGAATGTATCATCCGAGTCGAGACTGATCGAGTAGCCCATTTTTCCATCTCACTTGCCCCACGCCTTGATTTCTCTGACCTACACAGCATATCTATACTTCGTCTTGACAAGGTTACTACCCGTGACGTGAAGTACGACGTGGTTTATTTCTTGTCTGTTTAGGGATACCTTCAAGTTCAAGTTTTAGTAACCTCAACCCATATCGGAACAGTCGCGACGGCACTGAGATAGGTCACGCAAATGGCACAGGATATGTGCATTACTGCGTTCCAGAACCTGGAATCACACCGTCTATCATCGCGCTCTGTTATTTGTCTCAGACTATGGGCACCAGGGCATGACAAAATCAACAATCTATCGAGACATGGACGAAGAGCGCTGACATGCGCTGACTACCCGACCACGTGACTGATGCACAAATAATTGGGCGTCAAGCAAATTTCACACGGACCACGGACACTCCCGAGTCGCCACCGCGAACATTCGAAGGGATCTGCACAATACTTTTTCAATGTCGAGGAGAAAGAATTTTGTATGCCAACCTTTGGTCGAGACGTCGTAGTATTCCGCCGTCAAGACACTCCAGACAGCCCTAGCTTCCCAGGATCATCCTCGCGAACCGAACTAACATATATCAGGAATATCTCGGCCCGACTCGGAATACTAGAGGTTTCCTCCAAAAGCCAAAAGCTGGTGCGCATCCCCCATTTCCTTAAACGAATCTATCGATTGTGAAGGGTTAGGAGTCCGAGGTAATCAAGTGTACTTACCATCGATCTAGAATTCAGGCCTATATTCAGGCCTTATTCAGGGTCCACTCACCACTGGGGCTTCAAGTTCGAAGTGACGGATCGGCCTGGGACGATCATGTTCTTCAGTTAAAGGACGTTACCGCCCCTTTAATTTCTCCGGGAAAGTGGCGTTCTGTTTCGAAGCGTCCTGGAATGGGGACACCAATTCGTGCAGAGCGTCTACGAGGACTCTAGGAACGCTGACGCTGATCAAGTTCTATCACAGGGATCAGGAATCTTTCGGCTGGGAAGGAATGTCACAGGGTCAATGTGTCTGGAGGTTCCTCTTCGCATCGATCAAGATGACCAAGACGCATAGTCTCTAAGGATCACCGTCCTCTTCTACCCTGAAGATTCACGTCTGTTCCTAGGGCTAGGGCATAGTCACCGAAATCAGATGGCCATTTAACGTCGTTGACTTGTCCCGCACCTCTTCACGATCCTCGACATACTCGTCCTCATTCCCCACTGTTCCCGCCCCCCCCCTCTACCCCTGGCCTTGGCTCACCAAACTCTTCGTCTCTCCTGTTAACTCCTACCACCAACCTTCTTTCCTGCCTCCCTCCATTCAGCATACCCGCAACCATTAGGTCACTGGCCCGGACCTTGTGAATATCGACCCAGTAGCATGGTAAGTTTCCGCCATCGACCGCTGTCATACACGTTCGTCTTCTCTTAATAGCTATTTTAATGTCGACGTCATTCTTTTGTAGACTGACTTGTACAAATACGTGGTCTACAAACCCAGTGGTGGTGATGCATTGGTCAAATCTGGGCGACAGGAGATCTATTGCTTTCGTGGAGATGAGGCCCTATATGCTGCGATCAACACATATCTGGTTGACACTACCTGGGTGTCGAGGATGTCCTGGAGGAATGATACGGACGCGACACAGACAGTCACTTATAGTTATACGACAGGACTCACAGTAACCAAGGGAAATGAAATCACTAATGGATTTTCCCTTGGAGCCGAATACAAAGGGGCATCTGTGAAATTCGATCACCAGGAAAGGGTCTTCGCCACGACCGAAACCACGGAGGCAATGACAGTCACAATCAACTTGAACGTGGCACCTCGCTCACTGCTCATCTTCTACCAGAGGAGGTATAGGTTCAGGAATTCGATCTTTTTCATCATCGATGCCTGGGGCCAAGATTGGAACGTTGGCAGTTGGGGAGGTTCTGACCTGTCAAGGAAGGAATGCGAGGTGGAGATTATGAGCGACGACTATGCGACTCTTCAAGCCGAATTGGATGGAACAACAACGGGCACTATAAACGTCGACACTGTGGGTGCTGTCCAGGATGCCGGTATCGCCAGGAAGAGGGAGAACTGTACGAAGAGGTGCAAGAGTAAGCTTGAAGTCATGGGCATTTGACCAATGTGTTGTATTGACGAGAAGTGGTGCGTCGGTCCCTCTGTATCACAAGTCAAACTTATGATGGCGCCAGCTCTCGGCAATTTGTGTGCCTCCGGGTCCCCTCGTCGTTCTGTTTCTTTTGTCTCCCTCAGTTCCTTATTAGACCTCATTTCTACAAATCAACGAAACGGTCTGACGAGGACTCGGGTGTAAGTTACGCGGATGATTGTTCGCCCCTGTGTATGCCTGTAAAGATTAGATGACTTTGGGTTCTTGTGAATCGTATCGGAGATTCATTAACCTGAACGATACCCTTCCAAGCAACCGAGCGAGAGCAGATGGCGAATGGTGCTGAAACGGGTGAGCACAATGAACCGTATGCGCCGATGTGTTCGCCCTTTTGTATCACAAAGCGAACTTTAAATTTGTTTCTGATGTGTCAATACTAGATTCGCAGGCTAGATAGATCGGACTTGGCCCTACGTTTTCCAGTATGCCCTTCTGTGTTTCGCCCACTGCAGATACATCTTAAATGATGGACACTTTCTCGTACTATGAGATATTTATCACTGATGTTATATTACTTCGAGATAACGATCACCGAGCTGTCGCGCTCACCGGTGTATGCACGATCACCGTGGGGTGACAACAGGCATCAGCGGCCCGGCCCGGGGGTCATATACGGTCATATCTCACCTCGTACTACTCGGTCCACTGCCCAATCGTCACCTCTTTCGTTCTCTTTCCTCGCTCCACTTGGCCTTTCACAGCAATCACAGGAGCAGCACGACTTTCCGCGTAACGCTGTTGCATTCGTTCCCGAATATGATGTGCGATCACTGGCACACGGACTCCTGGTAAATCACCCAATATCCTCCGAATGGTCAAGGTTCCAGGAAAGGTTCACGTTCGCCGTCACGGGAGGCGCCTGAGTTATGCTCATTGCATATATTATCGGGCGTACTCACAATTGTTCTAGACCCCGATTTTCATTTTACAACAGGGGCTGCAAGCTCGAAGTGGTTCCCAAAACTAGTAAGTGCGCAGTCGGCGTTCCCACACCCAACACTACGCCACTGGCAGGCACGGAAACGCCATCTCGTGTAGAGCGTCTAGTATCAGCATCTACCAGTCCTATCGCGGAGATCAGACTGCTTTCAGTCGTGTGGGAATTGCGCGACGGCAATTTCATTCAGATGTGTCGGTCGGTGATTTGTTGCCCCTCTCTTCCCGGGGTCTCCGCAATAATAAAGTCACGTGTTACGCCACACTCCCCTCGTCCTTGGCCTGTTGACCTTTGTCCCTTACTTCGACAGCCATCCTCATCTCCACGCCCCACGAGCGCGCATTCTGGTCGCCGTGCAGCAGTGTTCCTTTTCCCGTCCCTCGACAACCTGTAGTCTCAGGTTTCTCAAATCTCTTTGTCATCCCTACGGCCGTTCGCTCCTCCGTGTCCCTCCGGCTCTTGCAACTCTCCTTGTCCATCTCCCTTTACTCAACGCGGCCCTGCGGGACCTTGTTTTGCTCGCCTACTAGCTCGAACTTCATGAATATCTAGCCGGTGGCATGGTGAGTTCCCGCCCATCTAATGGTAACATAGTCTTATTTTCTTTTTTTTTTTCCCTTCGCACGTCGCTCTCTGTAGACAGACTTCTATAAACACGTGGTCTACAAACCCGGTGGCGGCGATGCGCTGGTCAAATCCGGGAGCTATTACGTCTATTTCTCCAATGCGCAGGACTCTCTAATTGCTGCGGTTGACACATATTTGGTTGACATCACCTGGGTCTTGATGATGTCCTGGAAGAATGATACGGACGCAACACAGACATGTCCTTACACATTTACGACAGGGCTCACAATAACCAAAGGAGATGACGTCAATAAAGGATTTTCTCTGGGATCCACATACAGAGGAGCGTCCTTGACGGTCGATCACAAGACAAGGGTCTTTAAATCGACCGAAACTATGGAAACGAAGACCATCACAATCAATTTGAACGTTCCACCTCAGTCACTTGTCGTCGTCTACCAGAAGAAATACAAGTTCAGGGATTCGATTTTCTTCTTCCACCAGTCTTGGAAGGGACAATTCAATGTTGCTATTCGAGGGGGAGAACACCCATTTAGGAAGACATGCGAGGTGGAGATCATGGGTGAAGAGTATGCGACTCTGCAGGCTGAATTGAGTGGAACGGGGATGGTAGACGTCGACACTGTCGGTGCGGCTCAAGGTGCCAACCAAACTTGTACGAAGGACGAGTGTACGCAGACGTGCAGGTCCAAGCTTGATGAGATGGGTGTTGTTTGACCAACTAGTCACGTTGAGGTGAAAAAAGGGGTAAGTCTGTTCTTTTCGCTGACCTTGGTGTCAATTAAACCCTCGTGACTGTACCAGCTCTATACTTCCTTGTACATCCGAATGCAGACTTCATCACGCATCTTGTATAATTGACTGATCCCGGTCTATTGCCGATCTGTCTGTCGTACAACACTGAGAGGGTTGTGCTGTTCGCCTGGGTGTGTTGAAATCGACAAATGGTTGTCCCCGTACGATCTGAGATTGCTGATACCCCGAGTCCGTACCCGCCTGGTGAAGTTTCATGGGGGAGGCCGCTCTTCCCCACCAACGAAGACTCCCTTTGTTTATTGTCTTGATCTGGCGGCCATCTCAATAATATGTATCGGGTTGGCCTCCCTTCATCACTCGGCCCGATAGTTGCGTGCGCCTACGATGTACAACTGTGAGAGGGCTACCCAACCCTTCGATGCTGAAATGACGGTTTCCTCATAGGTCCCATGAATGGCAGTCGAAAAAGCTCTCGGATACAGAAGAGAGCAAATGACAACGGGGAGGGGGGGAAGCGCCACCCTCGCATTGATAAAACTTCGAAGATCGCTGTCCGTGCGAGCCAGATTCATCAGTACCACCAAACGTCGGAAAGATCGCGATGGAACAGGGATAGGTCACACAACATACGTTCCCAAACCTGCCATACCATATACTTCCGTCTTTAATGGCTTTTTCGTTGCCTTAAAGTTGGACTGTTGGACTGTATGGCCATGACGAAATCAGCGATCTACCAAGTGCCAATATCACAAAGACCTCACCTCCGGCTGCCTTGAGCGCAACAACTCTGGCAACCTTGGTTATTACCGTAACCAGCATTGACTACCGCCGTTCCATCCAACAGCGTCATCGCGATCATCAGGCCTCAGGCCTCAGGGCTCGAAACAACTTCAACTTTGAGATAGTACAAGCCTGAGGGACCCATGAGTCACTTCCGACATCTACTCTCTGCTATCACATACAGGTGGGATTGCCGTGCCTGATTGACAGAACTCACTTGTAAGTATACAGCGCCGTGACATCGTCGATACTTCGGGCGATGTGAGCCCATGAAAATGAAGAGAGAACGGCTTTGCATCGATGATGGTAAGTTGTTGGTTGTTTAGGAGACATTGGGCGGAGGATGACGAAAACTTGAAGGGGAGGAGGGCACCAGAATGACACTGTACAATATCAATTTTAGGAGGCTTAGGTTCCGCGCGAGAGGATAGAGCGCCGGGGTGGTCCGCCCGGTCATCGTTGACGTAGCTGCCGACGCAGTGGCAGTGCCAGATGGCACGCAAAGTCGGACTCGGATTTACTCTTAAGCCCCCAGCTGAAAGCCGAGCGGCGCAACGATGCTGGCCTACGAGACGAGGTCAAAAACGCTTTGACAAAGGGCTGTAATGCGACAACATGGGAGATACTACAACAAAGGGATACCATTCTCGCCCACAAACTCGGCTAGGCCCACCGCTGCACGATCACGCTGTTGCGCAGACCGGCGGCCTCGATCGTCACGTTATAGTCGTCGAGCGTGCGGTTCGGGAAAGTCGTCCCGATGGTATAAGGGCGCGTGCTGTTTTCAGGACGTGAACTGGAGAGAAAGCAGATCAGCTCGACTACAGGGACGAAAGGGAATCGCAATAGAGTGGGAGAGAGGGACACCTACGCATTGATGAAACTCCGAAGATCGCCGACGGTGTGCGTCAAGTTCATCCGCGCCACCATTCTAGAGAGGAAGGCACAAGAAAGCAAAGCACATCAGCAAATACAATCGCAAAATGGCCACAAAGCTATGGCGCGCTCGAACCTGGTGCCATCCGCGAGGCGAACTTGTACGCTCGTGGTCGGTTTCGTCTGGTCGACGGCAAAGCGAGTGCCGACGTTCTCCGGCTCCCGAGTCTGCGCCGGTTGTGCAGCAGAGGCGGCGGCCAAAGAAGAACCATCTGCCGCCGGAAAATCGCCGGGCATTCCGACCTGAGGTACGGGCATAGTAACAGGAGCGGCGGAAGAAGACTCAGGGACGACGCCACCGAGTCTATTGCCCGAACCCGCGAAGCCTCTCCGAGGTGTGGAGACATAGTCCTCGTCCGTGCGCCTCGCGACGCGTAGCTCTACCGGCTGTCCTGGAAGCACGTCAAGGATGGACGGCGGGGCGCGACTGTAGCACTGCTTCGTCAGCTCAGAACGTCGGGAGGAAAGGAGGGAGAGCGGACCCGGCATTGATCTCGGAAAGGATCTGGGCTTGGGCGGGGTCGTCGTAGCGTCGCAACTCACCGTCCTCCACGCTGAATCCGTCGCGCCAAAAGGTGAGGTGTCGAATTGCGGTTTCCTCGGCTGGGCAACGCCGGGGATATATGCACAATAAATACGCGACAAGGGAAAAGAAATTAAGGAGAGTTACTCACCTGGGTTTGCTGGCCCATCCGGATCGGGGACATAAGTGCTCTCGACTTCGTCCGAGCCTAGCGTATATCCGGCGCCCGAGAACGCGGACGACCTTTGACCTCCTGGGCCCTCGAGTTCAGGCTCAGCTGGACCTGCGTTGAGTGCGCGTGCTAAGAGATCGCGCATGAGATTGCGGCCAGGCACAACATCGGGGTCTCGATCCGGATTCTGTATGTTGATCCCGCTAACGAGGAAACGAATGATGATCAAGCTGAGTGAGGCATCGAAAGGTTATTAGACATACCTCCTCTCTCCGCCTGCGAAATAGTTCTGCGGTTCGTCATCGCCATCGTCGCTATCATCGCCGAGAGTGCCGAAGCGACGCCCACCACCACTGCAAGTTGGGATAATCGATTTAGATCCTCAGGTGGGTTATAAGGGCGTGACACGAAACGCACGTTGGGCCTCCGCCTCCCAAACCGCCGATTTGGGCAAAGCGTGGGTGAGACGATGCCCCCTGACGCGGCCACGAGAGGTCAGGATCATTCGAATTTCCACCGCCTAGGGTTCGGGGCCTGTTTGAATTGTCGTCGGACATTACTGATTATCTTTTTTACGAGGAGATCGAGGGGTGCGGTCAAGGGTATGTTACAAGTCCAAGTCCAAGTCCAAGGACATGACGCGTTCCGATAACGTAAAACCACGTGAGAACTGCCCCATTTTGTCTCATCTCTCATCTCATACTGCGTCGTGTATCGTATTAGCACTTAAACAGTGTTGCTTCTGCGGGAAAGTCCATCCACTTCTCTCTCTATTAGATATTATAAAATCGAGGCGAGGTGCAACGACCAACATGCAAATACAAATGCAGATGTTGACGCAGACGCCAACGCTTCACACATCATCCTCATAACCCTGTACTGGCCGTCTCGGCCGCTTCGGAACTACAACCACCAATCCAAACAAACAAACAAACAAAAACACGAACGGCGTCAGCATTTAGGTAGGTGTGAGGAGAGTGAGGAGGGGACGCACTCGGATACGTGATCGGTATGGGTTCTGGTGGGCGATAGCCTAGCCGTTCGCGGATGGGCGGCACAGTGAATGCGATGACGGGACCGATGGCACCTAGCACGACGGAGTAGAAGAGCACGGGCGACTCGTGCGCCTGTCGTTGCTGTGTTTATGTGCGGTGTGACCATCAGAAACGACTCGGGCAATACGGAAATAGGATCAGTAAGTGGGGCGTACCAGGTAGCGATAGGTGGTGCGGAATGGCGAAATGAAGGACGCCATTGCTTGATACTTTTGGTTGGTTTGTTACTAACGACGACCCGTCGTGAATGAATGAAAATGCTGGTTCGGGTGCGGGTGAGCCTCGGAGTGTGGACAGGTTGTTTGGTCTTGTTGATAGTCCGGAATAACGGACCGTGTGCCAGTTTTTTGTGAGCGGCGTCAGTTTCGTCTATTTTTTAGATAGCTGTAATGTAAATGTCTAGCTTCATACATATACTAGTGACCAGGGCTACGTAGGGCGAAAGGAAAAAAAAACATGCATATGATCGCCCAGATACAGGACACACACATAGCGTCCGTTCATTCAGTCTACTTTTTGTTGTTGTGCGGCAGAGACTTGCGATACGCTTCCTGCAGCTCAACCTGCACATTCGGCAACACGGGCATGTGGTTCTGCATCAAAAATCGTCAGTCCCCATTGCTCTGCATTCGAAAATCGATGACTGTACCTTGTATTCCATGCTAAACTCGCCCTTGCCCTGTGTTGCGCCACGGAGCTGGCTCGAATACCCAAACATGTCATTCAACGCGACCTCCGCGACAGCCGTAAACTCATCCTCGCGGACCTCGCTATCGATGATCGTCCCGCGCCGCGCGTTCAAACCGCCAATCACCGCACCTTCGTAGAGAGCAACCCATAATATATATATATGTCTCAGCATGTTGGATAAAGAGGAAAGAAACGCACTCTGGAACTCGACCGGCGCGACGACTTCGACAGTCATGATCGGCTCGAGGATCACCGGCTTCGTCTTCAGGAACGCCTCACGGAACGCACCGATGGCCGCGAGGCGGAACGCGAGTTCGGACGAGTCGACTGCGTGGAATGCGCCATCGCGAAGTACCATCCGTACCCCAGAGATCGTGTTACCGGACAGCGTGCCCTTCTCGAGTGCCTCATAGAAGCCCTTCTCAACCGCAGGGATGAAATTGCTCGGCACGTTCCCACCCATGACGACGCTCTCGAACGCGGTGTCCTTCCCGGACTCGGCGTCCGTCTCCATCGGCTCGATGTGCCCAATGACACGCGCATACTGACCCGCACCACCCGTCTGCTTCTTATGCGTGTACGCAAACTCCGCACGCTCTGTCACCGTTTCGCGGAACGCGACCTGCGGCCTGCCGGTGGAACAGGCGACCCCATACTCGCGTTTCATCCGTTCGACATAGATCTCAAGGTGTAGCTCGCCCATACCCGATATAATCGTCTGTCATAGACATACAAAGGCTCAGCTCAAGTAATGACAAATATTTTGGACTAAACGTACCTCCTTGCTTTCGTGGTCGACGTGTACCCTAAACGTGGGGTCTTCTTTCTGGAACCGGTTGAGCGCGCGAGAGAAATTCGGCGTTTCGGCGCCAACTGGCTTGATGGCGAGTGAAATGACGGGGTCAGGCACGAACATGGAGGTCTGCGTACAATGCATCTCAGTCATTTCGTAGTCCTATAAGGAGAGCACAATTTACGCACCATTGAAAAGTTCGATGTTCCATCGGTGAACGTGTCCCCAGTCGCGCACTCAACGCCGAAGATAGCACAAATTTCGCCTGGACCAATCTCGTGGATATCCTACAAACAACTTAAACCTCATGTCCAGGTAATGATATAGGCCCTCTCGAGAACACACCTCCATCTCGTTACTGTGCATGCGCACCAACTTGGGTACCTTAATTCGCTTTCCGGAGCGGCCATGGAAGATAAACTGGCCCTTCTTCAAACTACCCTGGTACACCCGCATATACGTGAGCTGCCCAAAGCGTCCTTCCTCGAGCTTGAATGCAAGTGCAACAAGGGGCGCTGCTGCTGCTGGGACGAGCTCCACCGGTGGTGCGTTTGCCGGTTGCGTTGTATCGTGCGCGACAACTTCACGTTCTGCTGGACCTGCGAGGTACGCACAAACACCATCGAGAAGTGGTTGAACTGCCGTATTCTTTATCGCAGAACCGAGGAAAACAGGTGAGAATTTCAGAGAGACTGTCGCACGGCGGATTGCTGCGGCCAGTTGTACATTGGACGGGAGCGCGTCGTTCAAGAAGAGTTCCGCGATTTCATCATCAACCTCGGCGAGTTGTTCGATCAACTCTTGCCGCTTTTGAGTAGCCAGTTCGACAGAGGACGCCGGGATCTCGTCTGATTCGACAACTTCGACGCTATGTAGTATCGTCGTATTGTTTTAAGCATTACGCGTGGAAAAAGACGATGATCGCCTCACCCCTTGGTACCCTTGTTATAGACAGCCTTCCACCGAACGAGGTCAACAACACCTTCCAGCTGATCCTCCACTCCAATCGGAACTTGCACCGCGGCGGCCGGTATACGAAGCTTTGTGCGGATCTGGTTGATAACTCGCCATGGGTTCGCACCAGGTCTAAGAGGCCCGCGAGGTCGGTAGGGGTCAGAGAATAGTTCAAAAACCAACACACCTATCCATTTTATTAATGAATGATAACCGAGGAACATTATACCGACGCATTTGGCGGTCAACAGTGATAGTTTGACTCTGAAGGGACCACGTCACGGCATGCAGGCGTCAGACCGCAACAGAACTCACCTGGACGCCAGACACAGCACACAATACGAGAACTGCGCCATCGAGGACGCGTAACGCGCGCTCGACCTCTATCGTGAAATCGACGTGACCTAGTTGGAATCGGACCTCGGTAAGCGGGGACTCAAAGAACAATGGGGAAGAAGGAAGAACCTCACCAGGCGTGTCGATGATATTAATTGCATACTTTTCTTGCTCTCCCGTGACTGGTGACTTTGTGTTCCAATCACAGAACGTTGCCGCACTCTGAATGGTGATACCCTTCTCGCGCTCGAGCTCCATACTATCCATCTTCGCGCCAACATTATCCTTCCCTCTTACCTATGGATCCCACAGATACCCTCGTGTCAGCGTCGGATGGGAAAAGTAGAAAGTGACGCACCTCGTGGATATCCCGTATCCGACCGGTGTAATATAAAATGCGTTCTGTGAGGGTTGTCTTTCCCGAATCTATATGCGCAGAAACTCCAATATTGCGCTGGTAATTTAACCTGTGGTTGTCGGCCTCTGTGAGCTGGAATCGTTGGGCGAGCGAGGGTACTGGGGTATCGGTAGCTACTTGTGGCCGTGCCTTCGCTGCTGCCGTGGCCGCGGAGGCATGGCGGCGCTGAAGAGAGAAAGTTAAGGTAGCTGTCTTGTTCCAGACAGAGAGCGACAAGTTTTGTAGCCGCGCTGAGCGTAGCGGCAGCATTGAGCGAGGTTGCCAAAACTCCGCAAACCAATTTTCATACTGTTTTGGAACTTACGTAAACAATAAGACTTATCTTTGCGGGCAGCGTTGACTGAGCTACACCCGTAGACATTGAGACAGAGCGGCATTGTGCAGATGAGGACAAACGTTAGCGACGTATGTGTACACAGAGATTACATGTTGTGATAGCGCCTACAGTGAAGATCGGCACGATGAGTGACAGTATGGTATATAAGTGACATGCAAATTGGTGCCAGCTCTTGTCCGGCACAGCAGTTCACGACTGCCCAAGCACGGGTTAGGCGGAATCAAGGGTGGACCACTGCACGGTTACGGGGTGACCTGCGTTCTTGCGGGTATCGATGAATCCATTAAACGGGTTCTCAGCACTGTGGGATGCGGGATATTCAAGAACCTTCAGCTCGGGTAACAGCTCCATCGCCGATTCTCCACCATCTACCTGTAACATACGAGAGATCGGCCTGACAAACTCATCGCCCAAACGAAGGGTCTTCACATTGCTACACTGCCTAAATAGATCGCCCCAACGTATGCCGTGGTCTTCATCGTCCATCTCCGAGAATAATGAGGACCTCCGGAACTCGAGCTCGAGGGTAAGGTGCTCTATCGGAGAGAACAATGTCCTGAGCTGATGGAAAATCTGCGTTGCGGACGCCACCTGGCCCCCAATGTATATGCAGTATATCCCGAGGTAGAAGGTGTACATGAGAGCTCCCTCATGCGGATACATATACACAAAAACACCGTTATTTGCGAACCGGAACCTGGTACTGCAGAACTTGAGGTTCGTTGCTGCGTTCATGAATTCCAGGAGGCGTGGGATGGAAAAGTTGGGTTGATCGAAGAACACAACTTGGAGCTTCTTGAGCCGAGGTGTGGTCACTCGAGGGAGAATTGCTTCCAAGTAGGTGCTAATCCCCCGGAACCCCAACCAGCGAAGGCTAGGAAGTGTGACGTTGGTGATGAGGGGCCTATGCAACACCTGTGTCTCCACATCACGGTCGGTAAAAGTAGAGCAAAAGCTGATCCCGAGGGTCTCGAGCTGGGGTAAATGTGTAAGTTGTTGAAGAATGTCCTCCAGACAGCAGTTTGTAGATGGGTGGATGTACTGGATCGAAAGTGTGACAAGGCCAACGACAGTCGTAAGCAATGGAGACCTTATTGGAAAGGCAAAGGTGATGAGGATGAGGTGGCGTAAATGGGGTGCTCGAAATGCTTCGTGAAGTAGCAATCCCGATGAGCGCTTGGTCGTGGGCTCGATATACATGTATTCCAGCACAGGAAATTCGTTGTCAAAGGCCGTGCTGAGCTTCTGCAATTGAGAGATGGGCATCAAAACGCGGATGCGGCGCACACGATCACAGTGCTGCAGTGCGAATATCAGACCATCTTTGTCTTCCGTGGTGATGTCACGATCTCCGTCGACAAAATCGATAATGAGTGGAAGAGGGGGGGAATGTGCCAACATGTCTGTTACCGGCGTGCCATGTGTACAAAGGAGGTTAAGGCCCAGGTGGGATGCCGACGCGAATATGAGGTATCGCCATTTCCGACAAACTTGCACCAGCTTGTACCACCAACGCTCCCGGCCCCAATCACCACCCTGTAAGATTTTGGTATCATTAACCTCGTCTTCATCTAGGAGAACTGGCCGACAGAGATAAAATATGCAGAGAAGCGAGTCATCATCGAGGATGTGAATACATGTCTTCAGAAATCTGTTGTCCATAGACCGTATTCGTTAACAAGCATGTAAATACAGAAATAGAGGGACCCACTTCCACGGTTGAGGACTATTTCCTCGCTCAGATTCGCCGATTTGTTTGGCGGGTTGAACAGGAGAATCCGTCGATAGGGAAAAAAAGGTAGCAGGGGAGTAAGTGATGTTCCTCAGTTTGAAGTGACGTAACTGTGGTGCTTTGAATGTCTCGGGAAATGATAGACCACTGTCATCGTCGGCCAGAGGTTCGATATAAAGATACTCCAACATAGGAAACTCTCCATCTATCGCCGCAACCAATCTCTGCAGACTCGATGCAGGCATGCGAAGGCGGATGCGGCGTACTTGGGGACGATTCCGGAGAGCACACAGTATTCCCAGTTCGTCCCCCAACGTCACCCCACGATCTTCATCCCCGTAATCGATGATGAGGGGTAAGGCGGGTGAATGGGCCAATATGTCTGCTACGGGGGTGCCGTATGAGAAAACAATGGAAAGACCCATGTGGGGTGCTGATGCAAGCACAAGGTCGCGCCATTTTCGACAAACGTGTGCGAGTTTGTACCACCAGCGTTTGAAGTCCCATTTTCTCAGGTCCAATGTATCGTCGTCATCAGCTCCATCTTCATCTAGGAGAACTGGTTGAGAGTGATAAAATATCCTGAGGAGCAACTCATCACTGAAGGCGTAGATGGATATACTTGGTACTTCGCTGCTCCTGGGCGGCGTAAATTTTGCAAACTGATAGATCAAGTAAGAGTGAGGGTGTACCTCCTGTGCTGGGGTTCAGAATCGGGGCTCGATGCACGTTGGTGAACAACTCCGACGTGTAGACGACGGCCAATGTCAGACAAAAGGCGCGGCATTGAATAAGAGTAAGTCACGGTATTGAGGATACTGTATGGTATGGTTCAGTTGAAGACGTTTTGTTGGCCGGTCCCCGGGCCGTGTGTCCCTACTGTAGGACCCGCCCGTGACCTCAACGGAGCGTCAACATTTTTTGCCTTCCTTGGGCTTACGGTACTTATTGCAACGGTACTGCCCGTCCAATCTATCAATGAACTCTTCGATATAGTATTATAGAGTGGATCCGAAAAGAGTGGACTTTCGACGATCAACGGAGGCATGTCCGAGGACGAAGTTCACCTTCCAGCCCGGTTGAACCCAAAAAAACCGCGGAACCGCGGGGACTCCGAATTACAGCAGCAACGAGCCAGTGCGAGGTTTCTCAACCTCTGAATTTGATTACAGTAACCTATAACACACATGAAGGAAACGCCGACCGATCCTGACGAATGTACGTGTTGTCATTTCATCGCCATAATCGACACTGCTGCTTCATAATATCCATAGGACATGGAGTGCTAGTGGGGAGGAAAGGGTGGCGCAAGACGAGAAAACGCATCAGTAGTCTGGTCCACAAACTTTTGGGAAAAATGGTCTTCAGAATGGTGGTGGGGGAGATAAGTGCGTATACATGTTTGACCCTTTCAATACGGAGGAAGACGATGCTGAACTTGAACTCACCCATTTGTGGGTTCGCGCCAGGTCTAAACGACCTGTGCGGTCAGTGGGATATAAAGGACAGTTGAGGAAATCGAAGACTACCTATCCATCTTATTATTGGATGATATTCAGGGACCTTATATCAACGTCTTTGGCGAGCCGCGCAGTGATCAGTTGACTCTTCGGGGGAATCTTGTTCTGTGTGCCTACGGAGAGCTAGGTTCCAATATCTTGAATATATGAATATAACAACCCTTCGAATCAAGCGCGCCTTACTATGCCACGCTGATCCCCTCACTGGCAGTCCGTCCGAGTCTTCCGTCCACCTTCCTTCCCTACATCATTGACCACAGTGGTGACCTCACACAAGGCATAGCCAATTCAAGAAGCTTTTACGACAAATTCAACATCACGAGCGTTGACTGAGGTAAAGAAGTTTTGGGCGTCACACCACTGAACGTCCCAGGCATTGCCGATAGGCGCCAAAATGAACGAATCATGCTCCCACACACATTTAGGTAGAGTATAATTGTGCCGTGGATAGAGATGGAATGCTGACGAGCGCAGCCGTGCGGACGTAGGTCCACACAGACATCACATAGTTACCGTACTAGTGGTATCGATGGTCAATGTTGGTACGATAGATGAGAAGGGAAATGCCAGTGGTCAAGGATTGGGATGATCGTGATTCTAAGAGCAAATGAACGTTAATGAACGATGGAAAGGGTATGGGTAAGAAAGATCCTGATGATAGAAGAAAGCCCTTATTAATCGCAATATAAATTAGGACCTGCGTTCAGAGTTCAGTAATGTTCAGTGTTCGTGCCAAGTAAAGCCCCGCACTGCGGCGGCGCAGGTCTGCCACGGTTCCACTGCGGCGGCGCAGGTCTGCCACGGTTCCACTGTGGCAGCCGTGAGCGGCTGCGGCGCCACTGCCCGAGCACGAGTGAGGCAGAATCAAACATGGACCACAGTTACGGGGTGACCTGCGTTCTTGCGGGTATCGATGAATCCATTAAATGGGTTCTCAGCATCTCGGCATGCGGGATACTCGAGTACCTTCAGCTCGGGTAACAGCTCCATAACTGATCCTCCACCATCTACTTGTAGAGAACGAGAGACCGGCCCGACAAACTCATTGTCCAAATGAAGGGTCTTCACATTGTTGAACTGCCTAAATAGATCGCGCCAACGTATGTTTTGGGCTTCATCGTCTATCCCCGAGAATAATGACGACCTCCGGAACTCGAGGGTGAGGTGCTCTATCGCAGAGAACATTGTCCCTAGCTGATGGAAAATTTGTGCTGCGGACGCCACTTGTTCGTCGAAGGACGTGCAGGGTATCCCCAGGTGGACCCGGAAGGTGTATATCGGAGCTCCCTCGCAGGGACCCACATACACAAAAAGAAAATTATTTGAGAACCGGAACCTGGCACTGTAGAACCTGAGGTTCTTTTTTGCGATCACGACTTGCAAGAGGCGTGGGATGGAAACGTCGGGTTGATCGAAGAACACGAGTTGGAGCTTCTCGAGAAGAGGGGTGGTCATTCGAGGGAGAATTGCTTCCAAGTAGGTGCTAATCCCTCGGAACCCCAACCAGCGAAGGTTAGGAAGTTTAAGGTCGGTGATGAGCGGCCTACGAAACAGTTGCATGTCCACATCGCGCTGGGTAAAAACGGCGGAAAAGCTGATCCCGAGAGTCTCGAGCTGGGGCAGAAGGGTAAGTTGTTGAAAAAAGTCCTCTGGACAGCAGTTAGTGGATGGATGGATGTATTGGATTGAAAGTGTGACAAGGCCGACAACGGTCATGAGCAATGGAGATCGTATTGGAAAGGCAAAGGTGAGTAGGATGAGGTGTCGTAATTGAGGTGCTTGAAATCCGTTGGGAAGTATCAATCCAGATTTATGCTTCGCCGGAGGCTCGATATACACATATTCCAGGATCGGAAATTCGTTGTCAAAGGCCGTCATGAGTATCTGCAATTGAGAGACGGACATCAACACGCGGATGCGGCGCACGCGATCACGGTGCTGCAGTGCGAACAATACAGCGTCCCTGTCTTCTGTCGTGGTGTCCCGGTCTTCATCGACGTAATCGATAACGAGTGGAAGAGGGGGTGAATGTGCCAACATATTTGTTACCGGCGTGCCATATGTACAATGGAGATTAAGACCCAGATGGGATGCCGACGCGAATATGAGGTATCGCCATCTTCGACAAACTTGCACCAGTTTGTACCACCACCGTTCCCGGTCCCAATCACCACCTTGTAAGATTTTGGTGTTGTCAAACTCTTCTCTGTCTAAAATAGCCGGTCGACAGAGATAAAATAGGCAGAGAAGCGAGTCATCATCCAGAATGTGAATACATGTCTTCAGAAATCTGTGGTCGCAGACCGTATTCGTTAACAAGCAGGAAAATACAGAAATAGAGGGACCTACTTCCACGGTTGAGAACTATTTCCTCGCTCAGATTCGCCGATTTGTTTGGCGGGTTGAACAGGAGGGTTGGTCGATAGGGAACGAAAAGTAGTAGCGGAGTAAGTGATGTTTCTCAGTCTGAAGTGACGTAACTGCGGTGCTTTGAATGTCTCGGGAAATGATAGCCCGCTATTGTCGTCGGTCAAAGGCTTGATATAGAGATACTCCAACATAGGAAACTCTCCATCTATCGCCGCAACCACTCTCTGTAGAATGGAGGCAGGCATGTAAAGGCGGATACGGCGCACTTGGAGATGGCTCCGGAGAGCGCACAGTATTCCCAGTTCATCCCCCAACGTCACCTCACGATGTTCATCCGCGTAATCGATGATGAGGGGTAAGGAGGGTGAATGGGCCAATATGTCTTCTACGGGGGTGCCATATGAGCAAACAATCGAAAGACCCATGTGGGGTGCTGATGCAAGCACAAGGTGGCGCCATTTTCGACAAACGTGTGTGAGTTTATACCACCATCGTTCGGAGTCCCATTTCCTCGCCTCCAAGGTATCGTCGTCATCTTCATCTAGGAGGAGTGGTTGAGAGTGATAAAATATCTTGAGAAGCAAATCACCACTGAGGGTGTTGATGGACGTAATTGGTGCTTCGTTGCCCCTGGGTAGTGTAGTTTGCAAACTGATCGGTCAAAGCATGAGCGGGACACGTACCTCCTGTGTTGAGACTTGGGATTCCGGCTAGGTGGTGTACATTGGAAAACCATACCGGGGCATAAAAGACGGATGATGTCAGACAGAAAGGGCGACATTGTACCGGAGTGGGTATTGGGGGTATGGTTGAAGACGTTTGTTGGCCAGTCCCGTGTGGACCTAGGAACCCTGCCATCTGAACACGGAATGCGCCGTGCTTTGTACCTGAGCCGTCAACATTCTTGTTCATTAGGCTGACGGTATTACACCCACAAGCAATCTATCAATGAACTCTACAATTGAATACAGATTATAGAGTGGATCCTAAATGAGTGGGCCTTCGATGATCTATGGAGGTAAGTCCGAGAATTATTCCCCAGTGGAATCAAAGTTACCTGTAATACGCGGATCGTCCAATCCTGTCGTGCGGCCCCTCGCAAGTCGGGCATCGGCCTAGACTACATCTACGTTGGGAAGGACTTTGCTTTAGAACTTCTCTATTCCAGAACCTCCTCTTACTTCGGCCCTTTTATCATTTCGGACACCATACCTCATACATCCTCATCGTCTACGCACTCACCGTCGCGCACTTGACTACAATTTTCGTAAACTTCTCCTTGATCCGGGCGCCGTATCCATCATCCCCAGCCCGCCCTCGCATTAGTTCTCCCACTCTCTTCCCTCTGATCGTCTCACCCTTAGATTTTCCTTGTCTTTGTTTATCTTGGACCCGAGTCACCCGAATATAAAAGCTCTCTGGCCTGGCTTCGTCATGAGGTATCTGCACCCCCGTGTTCTGCCCTTTTTTCACTTGCATGATCTTTCGCCCAACCATTTGATGACAAACCGAGCCGCCGTGCCGTCGTTCATCTCACTGGTCTAAGATTATTGCAGTGAATAGATGGTTGCTGCAAGAGGACATACAGTGAGAGTGTGTATGTGTGTGCGAGACTATGAGACGAGCGACAGCGCAGCAGCTCGGTTTGTCGTCGGGCAGTCAGGTGAGAGTGAAAGCACGCAAAACGGAGAAGGGGAAAGAAGGGCAGGAGATCTAGTATGAAAGGGAGACAAGGGAAGTCAGGGAATATACAGAAAAGTCCTGATTGATTCCTATGTACCGTAAGTGTCCTTCCAATAGAGGTGTGGTCCAGACTTTTGAGGGTCCAAGCACGACGTGGAAGACGGGATTTACGAGGCGGCGCACAGTAGTGGCGTCGGCTGATGAGTCTTGAGTGATCCACGTGGCATTGGCAGGAGGAATGGGAGCACGGCATTTGAGGCTGTGTTGTCAGGGAGAGGTGTCGAGAACGAGAAGAGTGAAGGTGGCTGATGAGCGCCGAGCGTTGGAGGGCATACTGTCACGGTACTGTGGATGGAAAAGTGTGTCCCAACCGGGCCCCTTTGCCCGGCTATAGCGCGTCAAGTGCGGCTGACCTCCCACCACTTAACATTTATTAACGGAGATATAACTAGCTACTAAGTAGACACATAACCTCCAAATAAAGAGCCATCAAAAAAAAGAAAAAGAAAAGAAAAGAGGTGTGAGTTACGAATTTGCAATTGTGTCGAAGGGTTCGTTCCGCGCGAGCCTGAGGTATCCTTACAGCGGTCCACTTTTATCGTGACTCTCTTCTCTGTCTTCACTTCGACTCTTTCCCGACCGACCGACGACAAGCCGAGCTGCCGCGCCGTCGCTCGTCTCTCTGATCTTGCGTGTGTGCGTGTTCACTATCTCTTTGTTCGATTTACCCTTGCAGGTCGCCAACATCCGACCTCGCTCGGAGTCGCTCCCACGAGGAGAATCATTCGTTATAATCACGCGAACTCGTATTCCTTTCTTTCCCACCACAGTATTAGTAGCATCGATAATCAATGTTGACACGATAGATGAGAAGGAATATAAATGAGGTGCAACAGTACGAAACCACTGATATCAACAAGAGTTCCACGTCTACAGGTAGTTGGCACGTAGGAAATAGTCAAGGATTGAGATGATCGTGATTCTAGTGGGAATGAAAGCTGGAAAGGGTATGGGCAGAGAAGGCCCTTATTAATCGCAATATAGGTTAGGTCCTGCGTTCCGAGTACAGTGTTCGCGCCAAGTCAAGCTAGTCAAGCCCCGCAGTGCAGCGCTGGTCTGACATTGTGGCACTGTGACAGCCACTCACGGCTGCGGCGCTACTGCCCGAGCACGAGTGAGGCAGAATCAAACATGGACTACGGTTACAGGTAAACCTGCGTTCTTGCGGGCATCGATGAATCCATTAAACGAGTTCTCAACATTTCGGCATGCCGGATATTCGAGTACCTTCAGCTCTGGTAACAGCTCCATAGTTGGTCCCCCACCATCTACCTGTAGAGAACGAGAGACAGGCCTGACAAGCTCATTGTCCAAACGAAGGGTCTTCACCTTGCTGAACTGCCTAAATAGATCGCCCCAACGTATGTCTTGGACTTGATTGTCCGTCTCTGAGGACCTCCGGAACTCGAGGGTAAGGTGCTCTATCGCAGAGAACATTGTCCTTAGCTGATGGAAAATTTGCGCCGCGATCACCACCTGTTCGTCGAGGTGCATGCAGAGTATCCCCAGGTCGACTTGGAAAGTGTATATCGGATCCCCCTCGCAGGGACGCACAAACACCAAAACACAAAAACTTGCGAACCGGAACCTGGCACTGTAAAATTTGAGGTTCTTTTCTGCGCACATGAATTGCAAGAGGCGTGGGATGGAAACGTCAGCCTGAGGTGGATCCAAGACCACGAGTTGGAGCTTCTCGAGCAGAGGGGTGGTCATTCGAGGGAGAAGTGCTTCCAAGTAGGTGCTAATCCCTCGGATCCCCAACCAGCGAAGGTTAGGAAGTGTGACGTTGGTGATAAGCGGCCTACGTGACAGTTGCGTCTCCACATCACGGTGGGTATAAACGTCGGAAAAGCCGATCCCGAGAGTTTTGAGCTGGGGCAGAAGGATAAGTTGTTGAAAAATGTCCTCTGGACAGCAGTTAGTAGATGGATGGATGTATTGGATCGAAAGTGTGACAAGGCCCACAGCGGTCATGAGCAATGGAGATCGTACTGGAAAGGGAAAGGCGAGGAGGATGAGGTGTCGTAAATGAGGTGCCCGGAATCCGTTGGGAAGTATCAATCCCGATTTGTAGTCCGTCGGAAGCTCGCCAAAATACATATATTCCAGGATCGGAAATTCGTTGTCAAAGGCAGTCGTGAGCTTCTGCAATTTAGAGATGGGCATCAAAACGCGGATGCGGCGCACGCGATCACGGTGCTGCAGCGCGAACAATACAGCGTCTCTGTCTTCTGCCGTGGTGTCCCGGTCTTCGTCGGGATAATCAATAACGAGTGGAAGAGGGGGTGAATGTGCCAACATATCTGTTACCGGCGTGCCATATGTACAATGAAGATGAAGACCCAGATGAGATGTCGACGCGAATATGAGGTATCGCCATCTTCGACAAACTTGCACCAACTTGTACCACCAGCGTTCCTGACCCCAACCACGAGCCTGTAAGATTTTGTCGTGATCAAACTCGTCTTTGTTTAACATAACCGGTCGACAGAGATGAAATATGCAGAGAAGTGAGTCATCATCGAGGATGTGAATACACGCCTCCAGAAATCTGTTGTCCGTAGACCGTATTCGTTAACAAGCAGGTAAATATAGAAATAGAGGGACCAACTTCCGCGGTTGAGGACTATTTCCTCGCTCACATTTGTCAATTTGTGTGGCGGGTTGAACAGGAGGATTGGCCGATAGGGAACGAAAAGGAGCAGCGGAGTAAGTGATGTTTCTCAGTCTGAAGTGACGTAGCTGTGGCGCTTTGAATGTCTCGGGAAATGATAGACCACTATCGTCGTCGTCAGTCAAAGGCTTGATATAGAGATACTCCAGCATAGGGAAATCTCCATCTATCGCCGCAACCAATCTCTGTAGACTCGAGGCGGGCATGCGAAGGCGGATGCGGCGCACTTGGAGGTGATTCCTTAGAGCGCACAGGATTCCCAGTTCATCCTCCGACGTCACGTCACGATGTTCATCCCCGTAGTCGATTATGAGGGGTAAGGAGGGTGAATGGGCTAATATGTCTGCTACGGGGGTGCCGTATGAGCAAAGAATGGAAAGACCCATGTGGGGTGCTGATGAAAGCATAAGGTCGCGCCATTTTCGACAAACGTGTGCGAATTTGTACCACCAGCGTTCGGGGTCCCATTTCCTCGCCTCCAAGGTATCGTCATCGTCAGCGCCATCTTCGTCTAGGTGAACTGGTTGGGAGTGATAAAATATCTTGAGAAGCAAATCACCACTGAGGGCGTTGATGGACGTAATTGGTGCTTCGTTGGCCCTGGGTAGCATGATTTACAAACTGATCGGTCAAAACTGCTGGACGTGTACCTCCTGTGTTGAGACTTGGGGTTCGGGCTAGGTGGTGTATATTGTAAAACAATCCCAGGGTATAAAAGACGGATAATGTCAGAAAAAAAGCGTAGCATTGCACACTGGGTATTGAGGATATGGTTCAAGACGAACTGACAGTGCTTTGTAATACCTGAGCGTCAGCGCTTCAGCCTTTTCTTCTCTCTTGACGACCCCAACTTCCTGCCATCCATGATCAGTTTGCTCATCCAATCTATCGCTCTACGATACAGTATTATAGAGTGGATCCGAAATGAGTGGACCTTCGACGATCGACGGAGGTAAGTCCGAGAAATAAAGGTCATTCCCAGTGGAATCAAAGAAAAAAACCGCGGGAATTTACACCCTCTCCTTCCTACACGCCTCGACTCCAAAGCTACACGATCGGCCTCCTCCTTTTCACGACCAAGTTCCCCGCCTTGTCGCACCACGCGGATCGCCCAACCCTGTCATTTCACGCAGCACATGTCGCGCGCGGCCCCTCGCAATTCGGGCATCGGGCTAGACTACATCCATGTTGGGAAGGACTTTCACTGATAAATCCCTTATTTCGTACGTTTCCTTTATCTCCTTTTGCGTTAGACCTCCCGCTCTCTATTCCAGAAACTCCTCTTTTACTTCGGCCGGTTTATCATTTGGACACCGCACCTCCTACACCCTCGGCTACGCACCCACCGTCGCGCACTTGACTACGATTTTAGTAAACTTCTCATTTCGGGCGCATCATCCCCTTGCCATCGTCCCCAGCCCGCCTTCTCATTAGGTTCTCCCACTCTCTTCCCTCTGATTGTCTCACCCTTAGATTTTTCTTGTCTTTGTTTATCTTGGACCTTAGTATAAAAGTTCTCTGGCCTGGCTTCGTCAAGAGGCCATCTACCCCCCCGTTTTCGGCCCTTCTTTCCGCTTGCGTGCTCTTTCGCCCGACCGCCTGACCGCCTGACGACAAACCGAACTGCCATGCTGTCACCCGTCTCACCGGTTTAAGGCCATTGCAGTCCACTTTTACACTCTTCTCTGTGTTCGCTTCGACTCTTGCCCGACAGACAGACAACAAGCCGAGCTGCCGCGCCATCGCGCGTCTCTCTGATCTGGCGTGTGTGCATGTTCCTTTCCTCTTTGTTCGATTTAACCTTGTAGGTCGCCAACATCGCCCTCCCACGAGAAGAATTATTCGTTATCATCTCGCAAGTTACCCGCATCCTTGCACCTCAAGCCCGCCCTTGAGGTCGCTCGTATTCCTTTCTTTCCCTCTACAGTAGTAGTAGTATCGATAATCAATGTTGGCACGATAGATAAGGAATATAAATGAGATGCAACGGTACGAAACCACTGATATCAACAAGAGTTCCACGTCTACAGGTAGTTGGCACCTAGGAAATAGTCAAGGATTATGATCGTGATTCTAGTGGGAATGAAAGCTGGAAAGGGTATGGGCAGAGAAAACCCTTATTAATCGCAATATAGGTTAGGACCTGCGTTCCGAGTTCAGTACGTTCAGTGTTCGTGCCAAGTCAGGCCCCGCACTGCGGCGCAGGTCTGGCAAAGTGGTATTGTGACAGCCGCGAGCGGCCGCGGCACCACTGCCCGAGCACAAGTGAGGCAGAATCAAAGATGGACCAGGGTTACGGGTATACCTGCGATCTTGCGGGTATCGATGAATCCATTAAAGGGGTTCTCAGCATCTCGGGATGCAGGATATTCAAGTACCTTCAGCTCGGGTAACAGCTCCATAGCTGATCCTCCACCATCTACCCGTAGAGTACGAGAGACCGGCTTGACAAATTCATTGTCCAAACGAAGGGTCTTCACATTGCTAAACTGCCTAAATAGATCGCCCCAACGTATGCCTTGGGCTTCATCGTCCATCTCTGAGAACCTCCGGAACTCGAGGGTAAGGTGCTCTATCGCAGAGAACATTGTCCTTAGCTGATGGAAAATTTCCGCTGTGGACGCCACCTGTTCGTTGAGGGACGTGTAGGGTATCCCCAGGTTGACTCGGAAGGTGTATATCGGGTCCCCCTCGCAGGGACACACATACACATAAACATAATTATTTGCGAACCGGAACCTGGCACTGTAGAACTTGAGGCTCTTTTCCGCGCCCACGAATTGCAAGAGGCGTGGGATGGAAACATCGGGTTGATCGAAGAACACGAGTTGGAGCTTCTCGAGAAGAGGGGTGGTCATTCGAGGGAGAATTGCTTCCAAGTAGGTGCTAATCCCTCGGAACCCCAACCAGCGAAGGTTAGGAAGTTTGAGGTCGGTGATGAGCGGCCTACGAAACAGTTGCGTGTTCACATCGCGTCCGGTAAAAACGGCGGAAAAGCTGATCCCGAGAGTCTCGAGCTGGGGCAGAAGGGTAAGTTGTTGAAAAAAGTCCTCTGGACAGCAGTTAGTAGATGGATGGATGTATTGGATGGAAAGTGTGACAAGGCCGACAACGGTCATGAGCCATGGAGATCGTATTGGAAAGGGAAAGGTGAGGAGGATGAGGTGTCGTAAATGAGGTGCCCGGAATCCGTTGGGAAGTAACAATCCCGATGGGTAGCCCGTCGGAGGCTCGCCGAAATACATATAATCCAGGATCGGAAATTCGTTGTCAAAGGCCGTCATGAGCTTCTGCAATTGAGAGGCGGGCATCAAAACACGAATGCGGTGCACACGATCACAGTGCTGCAGTGCGAACAATACAGCATCTCTGTCTTCTGCCGTAGTGTCACGGTCTTCGTCGACGTAATCGATAACGAGTGGAAGAGGGGGTGAATGTGCCAACATATTTGTTACCGGCATGCCATATGTACAATGGAGATAAAGACCCAGATGAGATGCCGACGCGAATATGAGGTATCGCCATCTTCGACAAACTTGCACCAGTTTGTACCACCACCGTTCCCGGTCCCAATCACCACCTTGTAAGATTTTGGTGTTATTAAACTCGCCTTTGTCTAAAATAACCGGTCGGCAGAGATAAAATAGGCAGAGAAGCGAGTCATCATCGAGGATGTGAATACACGTTTCCGGAGGTCTGTTGGTCGTACAGTAGACCGTATTCGTTAACAAGCAGGTAAATACAGAAATAGAGGGACCCACTTCCACGGTTGAGGACTATTTCCTCGCTCAGATTCGCCGATTTGTTTGGCGGGTTGAACAGGAGGGTTCGGCGATAAGGAACGAGAAGGAGCAGGCGAGTAAGTGATGTTCCTCAGTCTGAAGTGACGTAGCTGTGGTGCTTTGAATGTCTCGGGAAATGATAGACCACCATCGTCGTCGGTCAAAGCCTTGATATAGAGATACTCCAATATAGGAAACTCTCCATCTATCGCTGCAACCAATCTCTGTAGACTCGAGGCAGGCGTGTAAAGGCGGATACGGCGCACTTGGAGAGGATTCCGGAGAGCGCAGAGTATTCCCAGTTCATCCTCCGACGTCACCTCACGGTATTCATCCGCGTAGTCGATTATGAGGGATAAGGAGGGTGAATGGGCCAATATGTCTGCTACGGGGGTGTCGTATGAGCAAAGAATGGAAAGACCCATGTGGGTGCTGATGAAAGCATAAGGTCGCGCCATTTTCGACAAACGTGTGCGAATTTGTACCACCAGCGTTCGGAGTCCCATTTCCTCGCCTCCAAGGTATCGTCGTCGTCATCGCCATCTTCATCTAGGAGAACTGGTTGAGAGTGATAAAATATCTTGAGAAGCAAATCATCACTGAGGGAGCCGATGGACGTAATTGGTACTTCGTTGCCCCTGGGTAGTGTAATTTGCAAACTGATCGGTCAAAGCATGAGCGGGACGTGTACCTCCTGTGTTGAGACTCGGGATTACGGGCAGGTGTACATCGGGAAACAATCCGAGTGTATAAAAGACGGATAATGTTAGAAAAGAAACGTAGCATTGGGGATATGGTTGAAGGACAGCCTCACCTGACATGCCAACACGGGAGGTCCTCAAATTGAACTGTGCCCTGTACCTGAGCGTCAATATGTCTTGGCTTCCTTATACATGTAGTGTTCTCCGAACTTTGACTTCCCGGCACTCATGATCAGGACACTCAGTAGTCGTCCACTCTATCGATGAAGCCTATGATACGGTATTTTTGAAATGAGTGGTCCGGAGATAAGTTTGAGAATTATGGTTCATTGCCCAATGCCCAGCCCCATAAATGGAAATCGCGGGGTATTAGCGTCCGGGATTTCCCGATCTGAGATTTGATGAAAGCTCGGTCACGGTAACATATGAAGGAAACGCCATCCAAACTTGCAAACCTGAAGAATTG
>Ga0307510_10001003_pt1 | contig 29940 bp, 27 predicted proteins | sample 12_EM_MG_FD_207224 | JGI IMG/M metagenome (GOLD analysis project Ga0307510, IMG submission 207224) | Populus trichocarpa ectomycorrhiza microbial communities from riparian zone in the Pacific Northwest, United States - 12_EM | ecosystem: Host-associated > Plants > Roots > Unclassified | place... | reverse complement strand
CGATTCTTGTTTTTACCGTCACAACATCTTACAACATAGCTACATACCAATAATAAAACACTTTTCACATCAAATACTAGCCCTATAAGATCTTATTACATGCTTAAACTATCCTATTTGCTGTTGGTTTCAATTTTCTTTACTACTATTGTAGAAAGAATGCTATTTGAACCAGTTCATAATAAAGTTAATATACAAGAAGAAGAGTCATTTATCATCAAATGAAAATACCAGATTCTGAATCTCCATATTCAAAAGTACTATTTAACTAATTTTCAATATGTTACCAGTACAATGTATGCAGATAATCAAATATACATTTGATGTTCATGTGGTTGCCATGGTGAGCCACATCCCGGCGAAGAGCCGCATGGCCGTAAATTACGTTAGTTATCTTATAACTATACGGGAATGGAAACACTCGGGCGGCTTTCAGGGAGGAATCTAGACTTTCGCTATATGTAATACATTTCCTATGAATTTCCCTTCTTAGTATGATACTAACTTTAATAACAAGAGATAATTACACTCTTATATTTTATGCATCTTATTCACGTGTTTAGTAGGTTGGCTCCTAGTACTACGCACTAGACACGGCCGTGGAAATTTCTTCTGGGTCCTGTGATTAGCGTGGGGTATCTCATTGTGGCACGTCTCCACCACGAGCGCCCAGTGGCATTCATTCGGTGCCTGCCACGAGCAATTGCTATCGAGTGATTATTTGTGAGTGCTTATTGCACCTGGCGTAAAGAGGGCGGAGGGGACGGCATCCTGTTGTATGGGGGGAGGGTCTCCTGTGGGTAAGGCATTCCTTCCGGGCCTATTCCTGTGACAGAGCCAGGGCATGAGGTCCAAGGTGTGCGATCTGAGACCATTCACTATAGAGTTTGATTGGGACTTGGTTTTGATAGGCTTACTCCTCCGATCTGAAAATGTTTGAACGCGCAGCCCCGGTAGATGGGAAGTTTTGAAACCTGCTTTGGACCTAGTGTTTCAAGCCCTTTCCGGAACCACTCGGTGTTTGGAAAGCTCTGATATGTGTTTGATTTTGATAGTGGAAACATAGAACTTTGGAGATAGAACAGGCTAGCACTAGCTACTGGCTTTGACACTCAATTTGTATCTGTACTGTTTGAAATGCCAGACGGAAGAGGATTTCCTGCATTTCTTTCGTTGTTAGTTCCATCTTCTGTCTCTCTGATTTCTGCCGACTCTCTCATTATAAAAGACGTTGTGCTTCCTTCGTCTATTACTTTTCATTACCATCTTTCATTCATCCGCTTTCTTCGCCCTTTGAATTCTAATCTGGCCTTTGTGGCGCACCTAGTTCCTCCCGCATAGAAGTGAATATATCGACATCCTGACGGCCCTTCACTATATATTCACCGTAAGATGGCATGGCTGAATTGATGAAGATAGGAAATATGACCTCTATCCACCATAGAACCTCAAATTACATCGCTGAAAGGAGTTTTTGGATGCATATGGATGGTGAGTTAGCTTTGCACTAACTTACTCTGTTAAGCGGGAGGTCTTACGACTGTTAGTGCGGAGAGCATAGCTGACAGGCCCTTTCACACCCCGACTCCTGGGGTGCTCATTCACGGTAGTATGGTTTTAAATGATGCGATATGGGTTGTCTGATTGGGTAAATTATTCAAGTAACTTTTGTTTCACGTTTAACGCTAATCTAGTAGTAACAAGCGTGATATTGGTTTCACAAACATCGGGTGTAACAACAAGGCTGCTCGATTGTCACGAACCCCCTTTTTCTTTGGTTTATTGCGAACACCGGAACCTCAACGGCAGACCTTCTATTATAACACATCCCAAGAACCTGAGAGCGGAAATGTCTCAAGATCACAACCTCTTTATCACCGCCTCCAAAGACTCTAGTTCTCCCGCCCGTGCCAGCTCTTTCAATGATAACACCAACAGCTTCAACAATACCATCAACAATGTGTCGAACCATTTCACTGTCCCCGAAGATCGGTCGGAAATCCTAGCTTGGCTATCTCCTCTTGAACCTCGCATACGGCATCAGAACCTCGAGGCTGGACGGGTCGACAAGGTCGGGGACTGGCTTCTCCAGACCGAGCAGTTCCGGAACTGGTCGGGCGGCAATAGCCGGGATGAGCCTCAGAATGCGGCGATGCTTTGCCACGGCAATCCGGGGGCTGGAAAGACGTATATTTGGTAAGAGATACTGTCCTGTAGTCTGTAGAGCAGAAAAGCAATCAAGAAATCCCGTTTCTGACAAGTCACCTTCGCAGTTCTCTGGTAGTAGATACCTTGTGTGATCGAGCGAGAGGGCGGGATATTGCTATCGCATGTTTTTACTTTGATTTCGCTGCGGGAAAGGAGCAGACACCGGGGAGTATGCTCGGTGCTCTTCTGAAACAGGTGGTGGGTGGGCTGGACAAGATCCCGGAAGAAATCACGCAGGAATTTGTAGAGCAGAAGAAGGTTACTGGGGGCCGGAGTCTACGACTTGACCAAATTGTCAAGCTGTTAGTGGTTGTCACATCCTTGAAGCCCACTTTCATCTGCGTAGACGCTGTGGACGAATGCGCTGTAAGAGATCGGATAAAGATCCTTATTTCACTTGGCGAAATTATTCAAAAGTCACCAACCACTCGAGTGTTCCTAACGGGAAGGCCGCACATCCGTGGCGAGGCGGAAACCCGCCTCCCCGGAGGAGTGGTGGCTATATCGGTAAGCCCCTGGAAAGATGATATAATTCATTTCATCCGAAAGAGATTGGAAGAGGACCCAAGCCCCGACGAGATGGACGAAAGGCTGGAGTCTGAAATTGTGAAGAAGATTCCCGAAACTGTCTCGGACATGTAAGTCGAGTCGACTGCCTGGAGGGACTTGCCTTAAGTTATCACTAACAGATACGATACACGCCTAGATTTCTACTAGTGTCTCTGAACCTTGAGGCGATCCTACAAGAACCAACCATCCGTCGGCGGCGGGAGAAGCTTCGCATAATGGCTCGTGGCTTAGGCTTGGAAGATGTCTACGGCGCCACTCTTGGACGCATTCAAGCGCAAGGTGGGGAAAGGTCAAGGCTCGGAATGGTGGCTTTGATGTGGATATGTTATTCGGAACGCCCGTTAAAGGCGGATGAGTTGTGTCATGCTCTAGCAGTTGAAATCGGGTCAACGAATTTTGATGTGGACAATGTTCCCTCAATACCGACGGTGCTCAGCTGTTGTCAAGGCCTTGTCGTGGTGGATAAGGAAGGCTCGATCGTCCGGCTAGTTCACTTCACACTCCGCGAGTATCTTTCCGGTCGTCCCGATCTCTTCCGGAGACCTCACTCAGAAATTGTAGAGACCTGCTTGACATACCTGAATTCCCAGCAGGTCATAAGCATTTCGGCAACTCAATTTCTCGACACTCGAACCGTTCCCTTCCTCCGGTATTCTGCTTCGCACTGGGGGACGCATGGAAAAAAGGACCTCTCAGATAATGCAAAATGTCTTGCACTGAAGCTCTTTGGGCGGTATGATAATCACATATCCATTAGGCTACTTTTAGGGTCCCAATACGCAGGCCTTTATCAGCCCAGCGGCCCTCTCCCGTTCACGGGATTACACTGTGCGTCCTTCTTCGGGCTCGTTGAAGTTGTTAGGTCTTTGGTAGAAATGAGAGGTTTTGACATAAACCAAGGAGACCACATGGGTATTACACCATTGGGATGGGCTGCTCGGAATGGGCACGAAGAAGTGGTGCAGCAGCTGCTGGGGCGGGTGAATGTCAACCCCGATAAGTCAGACGAATATGGCCGAACCCCACTAAGGTATGCTGCCATGAGCGGGCACGAAGGGGTGGTGCGGCTACTGCTTGGGCGGGGGGATGTCAACCCCGATAAGATGGATGGTTTCCGCCTAGCACCACTAACGGTTGCAGCCGAGAATGGGCACGAGGGAGTGGTACAGCTACTACTAGGACGGGACGGTGTCAACCCTAATAGGTCAGACCTGTTGGGTCAAACGCCGCTCTCATATGCTGCTATGAATGGGCATGGGGGAGTGGTGCAGCTTTTGCTGAGGCGGGGGGATGTCAACCCCAATAAGTCAGACGGATGTGGCCGAACTCCACTAGCGCATGCTGCCGAGAATGGGCACGAGGGAGTGCTGCAGCTGCTGCTGGGGCGGGGGGATGTCAACCCCGATAGGCTAGATAGTTTTCTCCGAACCCCACTGATGGGCGCAGCCCGGAATGGGCATGAGGGAGTGGTGCAACTACTACTTGGGCAGGGGGATGTCAACCCCGATAGGCCAGATGGTTTTCTTCGACCCCCACTAATGCATGCAGCTGAGAATGGGCATGAGGGAGTGGTGCGCCTACTACTGGGGCGGGGAGATGTCAATCCCGATAAGCCAGACAATGGTAACCAAACCCCATTAGCATATGCTGCCAAGAATGGGCACGCCAGAGTGGTGCAGCTGTTACTGGGGCGGGAGGACGTCAACCCGGACGGGCCAGACCTGTCGGGCCAAACGCCGCTCTCGCATGCTGCCAAGTATGGGCACAAGTGGGTGGTGCGGCTGCTACTCCGGCGGGGGGACGTCAATCCCGACCGACGAGACAGCTCCGGCCTAACACCACTTTCGTACGCTAACAATAACAAACATAAGAGAATCGCAAAGTTAATACTAGACTGGAAACCCTCGCGCCTAGCGCTGCCTCCCTCTTCGGAAGCATAAGCCTTCTTGCTGCCTTTGGTTCCGGATTTGCATCACTTCTCCCCTTAACCTATAGAAGTTCCCGCTATCCCCTCTGCCAGCCCGTGAATCTTATTCAGCTTCTTATAGCCTACATCCACTACCTTCAAGACATCGCCATCTCTATTCCCGGGGCCTTCTCTAAACCTGAGCCCTCCAAATATTGGTACATGGGATTGTTGGTAAAGTTAAAGGATACTGAGTTGGCGCATTGAGGGCCTGTGTATCTTTTTTTCCCTTCTTTCTCTTGCCTAGATGGAGTTTTCGGAAAGTGATTTCACTGGATATTTTTTCGTTTGTCATTTTATAACTAGACGGGAAAGGGAAGACTTAGGCGGCTTTCAGTAAGGAATCTAGACTTTCACTATGTGTAATACATTTTCTATTGAATTTCCTCTCCTATTTCTAATAACAAAAGATAATTACACTCTTATATTTTATGCATCCTATTCACGCACCTGGCCAGTTGGTACTTAATGCTACGTAAGTTACTAGATACCGCCATAGAAAATTCTTCTGGGCCCTGTGACTAGAGCAGGATATCCCATAGTAACACACCTCCACCACGAGCTCCCATCTGATCTTCATTGCGCGTTGGCTACGAGCTACCGCCACCGAGTGATTATCATGGCCCACCCATTAGATTTAGCGTAGAGCCTGCGAAGAAGGCAGAACACTGGTGTTGAGGGGTCTCCCGTTGATAAGGCATTTTTTTCTAGGCCATTTCCGGTGGCAGAGTCAGGAGCAAGAGGCCCAAGGTGTGTGATCCAAGACCATTCATTGAGGAGCTCGATTAGGACTTGGTTTTGATATGTTTACTCCTCGGATCCGAGAATGTCTGGTGGGGCAGTCTCGGCAGGTTGCAAGATGGCGCGGATGAACTGGTGAAGATTGGAAATGTGACCTCTATCCACCATAGAATCGTAAATTACATCGCCGAAAGGAGTTTTTGGATGGATAGGGGTGGTGAGTTAGCCTTGCACTAATGTACTCTTAACGGTATAATAATCCCAGTAGTAGAATGTTGTATTAGAAGCATCAAGGGGCGCAGGTAGCCGGAAGCGCACATAGAGGAACACTGAAGTGTGGACGTGTGCGGACACACTAGGCCACGAACGGATAGGGTTATTTATAGATGTAGAAGTTTTCACTACTTTAAGAAGCTGTTAGCTAGAAACCTCCAATAGAGAAGCACTTACAGACATCTCCCTCTCGTCAACCCACCCAGGCGATCGTACCGCGTGGGGTCAAAATAACGCGAACACTTGTGCTGTACCTCGCAACCAAGTACCACACCTGAAAATCGGTCCTACGATAGCCACCAGACCCAAATGATACGGCCAATTTACCACCCCCACAGCAGCACCCTTTCACTCTGGGAGTGAGGCTAAGTGTATTTTATTTTTGGTTGCTGAGGTTGCCCAAATTATTATTGCTGGTATTAAGCCGAGGTACTGGGTTGCGAGGTACCGTACAGGTGTTCGCGTTATTTTGACCCCCGGGGTACCACCCCCATCAACTCTGTCAAACGAGAAGTCTTGCAAGTGGTATCATAGTGCGAAGAGCTGGTAGCTGACATGCCCTTTCACTTCTTGGCTCCCGGGATGTTCATTCCCCGCAGTATGCTTTTAAATAATGTGAATGCCATGACTAAGTGCTCGTACTCGAGTATTTATGGTGGCTATCCCACACAAATGCAGGTTGTATCGTAGCAACAAGCGTGGCATCGGTTTCACAAACTCCAGGTGTGACGACGACTGGACCGTAGTTCAACAAGGCTACCCAATTGTCATGCGGCCCGCTTTTCTTTGGTTTCCGGCAAACACCAGAACCTCAACAGCCGATTCCCTACTATACCACGTCCCAAGAAGCGGAGAGCAGGAATGTCTCAAGATCTTAACTTCTTTACAACCACCTCTAGGAACTCTAGTTCTTCCAATTATACCAACTCTCTCAACGCTGGCCGCTCTTTCAATAATACCAACTGTTTCAACAACAGTACCACTAACAATGTGTCGAACCACTTTACTGTCACCGAAGATCGATCGGAAATGCTAGCCTGGTTATCTCCCCTCGAGCCCCGCCTGCGGCATCAGAACCTCGAAGCCGGCCGGGTTGACAAAGTGGGAGACTGGCTTCTCCAGACCGAGCAGTTTCGGAGCTGGTTGGATCGCAATAGCCAAGGCGACAATCAGAATGCGACAATATTTTGCCACGGGCAATCCGGGGGCTGGAAAGACGTATATTTGGTAAGAGACACTGCCCCGAAGAGAAGAAACGCAGACAAAGACCTTTTTTCTAACAAGTTTCCATTGCAGTTCTCTAGTAGTAGATACCCTATGTGATCAAGCTAGAGGGCAGGATATTGCTATCACATGTTTTTACTTTGATTTCGCCGCGGGAAAGGAGCAGACGCCTGGGAGTATGCTGGGTGCTCTGCTAAAACAGGTGGTGTGTGGGTTGGAGAAGATCCCGGAAGAAATTACGCAGGAATTTGTGGAGCAGAAGAAGGTTATTGGGGGTCGGGGTCTACGACTTGACCAAATTGTCAAGCTGTTGGTGGCCACATCCTTGAAGCCCACCTTTGTCTGCATCGACGCTATGGACGAATGCGCTGTAAGAGATCGGGCAAAAATTCTTACTTCACTTGGCGAAATTATCCAAAAGTCACCAACCACTCGAGTGTTCCTAACGGGAAGGCCGCACATCCGTGGCGAGGTGGAAACCCGCCTTCCCAGAGGAGTGATGGCTGTATCGGTAAGCCCCTGGAAATATGATATAATTCATTACATCCGCAGGAGATTGGAAGAGGACCCAAGCCCCGACGCGATGGACGAAAGGTTGGAGTCGGAAATTGTAAAGAAGATTCCCGAAACTGTCTCGGAGATGTAAGTCGGGTCGCCTGCCTGGAGAGACCTGCCTTAAGTTATTCACTAATAGATATACGCCCAGATTTCTATTAGCGTCTCTGAACCTTGAGGCGATCCTACAAGAACCAACCATCCGCCGGCGGCGGGAGAAGCTTCGCATAATGGCTCGTGACTTAGGCTTGGAAGATGTGTACGGCGCCACTCTTGGACGCATAGGAACGCAAGGTGTGGAGAGGTCTAGACTCGGAATGATGGCTTTGATGTGGATATGTCATTCGGAACGCCCGTTGAAAGCAGATGAGTTGTGTCATGCCCTGGCGGTTGAAATCGGGTCGACAGATTTTGATGTGGACAATATTCCCTTGATACGGACGGTGCTCAGCTGTTGTCAAAGCCTTGCCGTGGTGGATAAGGAAGGATCGATCGTCCGGCTAGTCCACTTCACGCTCCGCGAGTATCTCTCCGGTCGCCCAGATCACTTCCAGAGACCTCGCTCGGCGATCGCGGAGACAGGTTTGACATACCTGAATTCCCGGAAGGTCATGAACTTTTCGGCAACTCAATTTCTCGACACTCGAACCGTTCCCTTCCTCCGATATTCTGCTTTACACTAGGGGACGCATGCGAAAAAGGAACTCTCAGATAATGCAAAATCACTTGTATTGAAGCTCTTTGGGCAGTATGGTAATCACATATCCATTAAACTACTTTTAGACTCCCTCCACATTTACCAGTCCGGCGACTATTCCCTGTTCACGGGAATACACTGCGCGTCCTTCTTCGGGCTCGTTGAAGTTGTTAGGTCTTTGATAGAAATAGGAGGTTTTAACATAAACCGGGGAGATTTCCTGGGTATTACACCGCTGGGATGGGCTTCTCGGAATGGGCACGAGGAAGTGGTGCAGCTGCTGTTAGGGCGGGGGATGTCAATCCCGATAAGTCAGACAAAGATTACCTGTCACCACTAGGGCATGCGGCTCAAAATGGACACGAAGGAGTGGCGCAGCTGCTACTAGGGCGGGAGGATGTCAACCCCGATAAGCCTGATAGTTTTGGTCGAACACCTATAGCGTACGCTGCCAAGCATGGGCACGAGGAAGTGGTGCAGCTACTTGAGCGGGGGGGTATCAACCCCGACAGGCTAGACAAGTTGGACCGAACACCACCCTTGTATGCTGCTATGCATGGGCACAGAGGAGTGGTGCAGCTGTTACTCGGCCAGGGGAATACCAATCCCAACAGTGTAGACTGGGTCGGCCGAACCCCGCTCTCGCATGCTGCCAGCAATGGACACGAAAGTGGTGCACCTCTTGCTCGGGTGGGGTGTCAATCCCGATAAACCAGGCAGTGCTCACCGAACGCCACTACTGTATGCTGCTTGGAACGGGCACGATGGAGTGGTGCAGATACTACTGGGACGAGGGGATGTCGACCCCGACAGGCGAGACGACCTCAGCCTAACACCACTCCTGTATGCTCACAATAGCGAGCATAAGGGAGTCACAAAGCTAATTCTAGACTGGAAATCCTCGCGCCCACCTCTGCCCCGGCCCTCGGAACCATAAACCTTCTTGCTGGCTTCGATTCCGGATTTGGACCACTTTCCCCTTCAACCCAGAGAAGCTCTCAAGTCTTGTTTAACTTGTTTTAGCGTACACCCGCTGCCCTCTCGGAATTACCACCCCTATTCCCCGGCCTTTCTCTAAACCTGTGCCCTCCAAATCTTGGCACCATAGTATTCTTGTAAAGCTAAAGGAGACTAAGTCGACCTATTGGAGGTGTCCTGTATATTCCCTTTTTCTCTTGCGTGGAGTTTTAGCAGTTATTTCTCTAGGAATTTTTTCACTTGCCATGTTATAGCTAGACGGGAAAGGAATTACTTGAGCGGTGTTCTGGAAGGGATCTATAATTTCTCTATGAGGTTGTGCAATCCATTTCCATTGGATTTCCACCACTGTTACTAATTACAAAAGATAATTAACTTACACTCTTATATTTTATGCATCTTATTTACATTTTTAGGCAGTTGACTCGTAATGCTACTGTGCATACTAGATACCGCCGCAGGGAATTTTTTGAATCCTGCAATTGAACAGGATATCCTATAGTAACACTTATCGCTGGTCGGATCTTCATTGGGCATCTGCGACGATCTATTGCTATCGAGTGATTATTTATGCGTGCCTACTTATTGCATTCGGCGTAAAGCCGGTGGGGAAGGCAGCCGACAGTCGTGCGGGGGTCTCACACGGATATGGAACTCTTTCTGGGCAGTTATAGTGAGTCTGGGCACACCCCGTGGGCCTCACTTGCGTTTTTCATGACCCTCAATCTAATCTACAAGCGGTAGACTCTTCTGGAGAAACCCAATCAGGACAGCGGGTCACAGGGCATTTAGGAACAGCAAGTGGAGGTCACCCGCGTGGATCACAGTCCCTTTTGAAGGAAATCAAAGAAAGGAGAAGGAGTCACCGAACTATCTTTGGGCGGCAAATTGTGAGCCCATACCGGGCAGTATGGGAGCTCACAATACTTTCCAGCTCTCTGCAATTAAACCCTAAGAAGACAAGTCTAAAGGGTAAGATGTAAAGAAGAAGTTTCACATCTTTTCACTCAGAAATCTTCGGCCAACGGCGATATCCGGGGGTGAAATACTACTTTGCTATACTCATCCTGCAGCTTTCCCGAATAAGATTCTATCAATAACTTTGATTATCTTCAGATGCTGTGCCCACAACTCGATCCTCAATAATAGTTCACCAACCACAAGCCGCTGTGCTTATTCCGGAGGTATTCAGGGGGGTTGAGGTCGGGTCGGGCACTTTTGTCGACAATTCCGATGCAAAGTGCCTGGCTTTGATTCGGATCTCTGAATAGACACATTCCGTCTGTGGACTTCTAATGTTTGGTTCCGACATTGCCCATACAGTACTATTGCTCAAAACACAACACCCTCAAATCTTCAAAGTCCACCACAAGCCGATCTGCACATTCCCTTAACAGATCAGACCCCATCTTGTCCTTGACACCTTCAGATGAAACCTCCCCACAAAAAAAGCCACGTGCAACTCCCAAGCCAGACGAAAGCTAAATTCGTAGGGAAAGCCACTGACTAGCCCGCTCTCAAGCGCCGCCATTCCCTCAGCCCCCCACCATTTCCTCAAAACTACATCTAAAAAATTCCATTTTCCGCGAAAACCGGAGCCCAAAACCAAAAGCTTTTGTGGTTTTAACGCTAAGATAATCCCTCAGTGATATTTTATCCCTCGTGCTTTGCAAAACCCTCACAGCCACCCTGTTTTTAGAAACGGTGTCAGCAGGGCACCCACTGCGTACGGAAAACCATGTTCTCCCCCATCCCGTGAAGCTCCTCTAGTCCTCCTGCCTCTCCCATTTCCTCCGGCGGTGGTAGGAGCATCCCCGGACCAAGCTTGAACATCCGCCTGGTCGCCCACCCTACCCCACGCTTTCATGAAGATAGCAAGAAACACGAACTATAATCTCCCACCTGTCCACTCCATGCGCGACTTTGGCCCAGGTCGCATGCTTGGTGTAAAAAATCTAGTATGGATAGCTAGCTACATGCGGTAATTCCCGAAATCGGGTTCAGACATTGAGAAGGATGTGACTTGGGTTAAGGGAGACTGCCAGCATTCCGGCAGTGTATGAGCCCGTTAAGGGGGTATCGTGGACAAAAAGTATGACTGCTAGGGAGATGCAGTCTGGGAAACGGGGCACACAAGGGGGCGCGTAGCGAGCGCTCTATGTGGTAATTACCATGAGGTTATCAAACATACGATATCTCGATAGATGCAGAGAATGAGTAGGTGCCAACCCTAAGAGTAATAGTAGCCCCCGGCGATGATGGTGCTATATAGAAAAGGATTTCGAATCCCACCGATATTCATTCGAGCGTGCCGGGGAGACTTCCAAGCGAGAAGGTATCAGGCATGGACACAGCAGCCTCTAGACGCGGTCGTTGCTGGCGCCCCAAATACCGATCCTAGTTAGTATGTGGAGAACGACCTCCCGCAAGAAATACTCTGGGCGAAATTTTTTGGATATACGGGGATAGCATCCCAGCGGCAAATCCGGGCAATGATCCTCCAGCGCGACCCTAGGGCTCCCTCAAGAGGCTGCATATAATGCCACCCAAAAATGTGGCTTCTCTTCCCTCTCCTAAATAACAGTCTCACCGAGTGAGGGGTTATGACGCTAGCTGACAATGTTAGATCGCGAGGTGTCCATCCATATAGAAGTGAGCACAGGCTAAGGCCATGGCAAGAAAAGTGACTGCAGCAACCGAAGATAACAACGCCATCACTGTGCACATGATAAGGGCTATAAATACGCATGGAAACTACAATGAAGGAAGCTTACCACTGAAACCATTGAATCAGCATATCTACCCCCGAAAGGCGCCTACGGGGGAAAACTCCTCTAGGTCCATAGCAACCCATACGCTCGTGTACCCAAGGTTATGCGCCCGGGTCCGAGCAGGAAGTGCCTGGTCACTGGTGGTGAGGACAACAAGATTGGGCAGGAGTTGCTGAAGGGGCGCGAGAAACCTTATGACCGCCTGACGAAGTGGACCCGCAATTACCCCCGACGCCTAGCGTAAGTGGAGCGCGCAGATCATCGGGCAAATGACTACATGGCCTTCCCCGGCGTAAGTACCGGAATAGGGAAGGACGCCTACGTCGCACTAGTGATTGTGATAACGGCTTCATCCATACCCTTAAGGCATGGAGGCATTGAATGATAGTGAGAATAATTGTGGCTGTCCTGATCTGTGTCCGTTCTCGCTTTTCTACCTGGGGGGGCTGTGTGCTGGTGCACAAGTTAGTGGGTAGCACATGGCAGCAAGTTCCATAGTGTAACTAGAGGATGTGTTACGGGTCCTTTGAACTGGGGCCAGGAATTGAGGATCAGGCTCTGGAGCAGGTACAGTTTCAAGCCTCTAAATAAGTTAGGCCATGGGGGGATTGTACTAAGGTCAAATGATGATTTGGAAAGGGTGATTTGATTTTCTGATTCGGAAAATTGTTGATTTAGGGTTATGCGAATGTTAAATTTGAGGGGGTATTAAAGCAATGAGATGCTTTTGGTGTGTCGAAGGGAGGGAAGGTAATTCACCGGTTAAGTTAAGCAGTAATAATTTAGAACAAAATATAACAAAGACCATCTCACAAATTCCGGTCCAGATCAGAATCAACTCGGCGGGCGTTTGGCGAGACGCAATTTCAAATCGCGTTCGCCAAACACCCCCTACATACCCACTGTCTATCCCGGCTTCCAGTTGTACTGTATCATAGGCCCCGGTATCATCTAAGCCTCAACGCCCATGAGGGGTTCTTCTGCGGGGAAAATCCCTGATAATATCAGATCCTGAAAATCATGCATTATCACTTGTGTTCGAGTTCCGAACCAATTAACCCGACCAACTATGAAATGCCAGAGTGTCGTGGGATTAGCTGACGGCACACCTGGTACAATTCAATTGCCGTGGACCGGTTCTGTTATTGAGGAAGGAAATATTCAGGTTCTTCAGCACAGTGAAAACTTACAAGGATGGGAAGTGGGGGGCATTCAATGTGAATCGTGCTTGTAGATATACTCTCCTTTTTTTCTTCCCACAAAGTCATTTTATTTATACATGTATTGCCCGGCCACTATATAGTGCCATGCCGGGCACATCGATTTGGAGGGCTGTGCCATGGTACGAACTCTTGCGACTTAGTGCCAACAACGCTACCTGTCTTCCACACCCCCCCCCCCATCGGACTACCTGCCAGCCCCCTTTCCACTCCTCCGTTCCTCGACCAACCTCCGGTACCCTTCAACTACACCCCTCCTCTCCCCCGCCAACCCCTCCCTCCTAGCCAAACTACCCGAACTCTTCGGTACCCCCTCAACATCTACAATCCCGCGGGAGCGCAGCACGCTCTTCGGCTTAACAAGGGTCGGCGGTGCCTTCGCCAAATCCGAGAACTTCGCCACCCGTCGCTTCTCCGCAAGCGCAGCCCAGGGATCGGGACTTTCTGCGCGACCCTTATTCCTCCCGCGCTTGCGCTTTCCCCCTTCCCCTTCCTCACCCCAAGCTTTCCCCTCGCCATCACTATCATCGCCGCTGCCATCGACAGGGGTAGGCTTGGTCTTTTCTTTCTTTTTCTTCTCTTTCGCACGCTGCGCTTTGGTACTCCCCTCTGGTTTCAATGATATTGGCAGACTAGTATTGACACGACGGTTGAATTGCCGGAGGGATTCTCTAGGTTGGATTTTTAGCTCTGGGGCCGGATGGGATTTTCGCGCTTTCACGGGGGGGTCATCGAGGCCGTTTGGCATGGGTTTGTTTCGTTGGATGCGGGAGAGGAGGCGAGTAAATTCCTTCGGAGTATCGTCATCAGTTCTCTGGGAGCGTTTGCGCTTCTTTGTTGGGGGTTGAGCCGTTGGGGTCGGAAGGTCGTAACTAGTTTTTGTTTTTTTTTCGTCAGCGGGTTTGAGCAGTTATGGAGAGGGGGGGAGGAAGAAACTCTATCTTGGGCAAGTTCTTGCTGCGGCTTTTCTTGTTTGGCATTATGAGTCCGAGAGCTCCGCGAGAAGGCAATCGCTTGACGGTGATGGTGGTGGGGGAAGACAATGGAGATCAAAGTTAGATTAAGTTTGAACGTGATCAGCAAATTTCACATTGTTCCGTCATTCACAACCCTAACCCTTATCCACCATGAGCCTCAAAGCTTGGCGAAGATATTGTATCATACGGACGGGTAGCTGCAGTCGGGTTGAAGCTATCATAGGCGATAACTTATTAAAGTTACCGTGACAAGAGTCCCACCCTGCTACTAAGCTACCTGCTCGGGTATGGAGTTAATGATGAGACGAACAGGGGTACAGGTGGCCGGTCCATATATCTGTGCACAGCGCGAGAACCCGTAGAGCGGCGCCAACTCAGGAACGTGTTATGAGCGCATTCTCACCCAGAAAAGTTACTTTCAAGCCGGAGAGATCACGCTGCTTTTACTGGAATTGTGTCACGCACAGATATGCTCCCCGGTCATCCGTATCCCTGTCCGTCTCATCACTTACCTTCATGCCCGAGTGCGTACCTAAACTAACCCACCACCTTTTTACTGTCTGCGCGACCAACACAGCACATACCCGAATTTCAGCACACATACTGTACCGACAACAACAAACAACTACACACAGAGAGGGAGAGAGAAGCACATACACATGCCCCCGAAAAAAAAGAGTTCCAAATCATCCGTGGCCGATGGCCCGGAGGCATCACCTCCATCGCCTGCGGGCCCCGCAGTGAAGAAGTCGAAAGCGAAGCCGGGGACAAACAAGGCTAATGGAACAACTGTTGGATCTAAGGGGAAAAGTCCGGTTATTACTGCTAGCGAGGCTGAAAGCTCTGCCTCTGCCTCTAAGGGTGGTGAAAGTAGGGCAAAAACGGTTCAGCAATTGATTGGGGGGTTATCTTGGACTGGGAAGTTACCGCAGACATTGTTTTATGAGCATTGTGTAAAAGCAGGATGGAATAACCCTGATTATTATGTTGTATGCAGTTCATCCCGTTCCTTTGCCAGTACATCGATAAAAACATCTACTAATAGAGTTTCCCCCCGCTTCTTTTTAACATAATAGAAGAAGGATGCCACCAAAGGTTTCGTATCATCAGTGACCGTGACATACAGCAATCCCAAAACCAGCCACAATGAGTCAATGCGTTATACTCCGCCCTTCGAGATGCCCGACGGCACACCAATGAATCTACAGATGTCCTCTCCCCCCGAGGCCAGACACTTTGCGGCTACTTATGCCCTCCACCGCGTCTCCTCTATGAGGAACACCCACATGATGCTCCCACCGACACACAAGACCTACTGGGCTATATTCGACGAGATCAAGAGAATGGAATTCGCAAGGAATAATGCTTGGATGTATGTCGCTGACCCATTCCTCGACAAGCGCGAGTGGTTAGCGGCGGAAGCTGCCAAGGCAAAAGCCCAGGCGGAGGCTAAAAAGGAGAAGCCTGCGGAGGCAGTCGATGAGAAGCTGAAGGGGTGGCATCGAGTTCCGGTCGTGGACATGGGGACTAGTCAACGGAGGGAGGTGGAAGGATTGGTCCGGAAGTATCATGTTTGGAACCCAGTCGGGGTTAGCATGGCCAGGGATTTGATGTCGAAGGTCGTCTCGGAGCTAGTCAGGTTAGATTTTAAGAGGGCGCACGTTGAGGAGGCTTGCGGTTGGGTGAAGGATAAGGAGGAAGCTTTAGGTGGGGGCTCTTGCCGGGGTGCTCTTTTTATGAGGTGATTGTGGCTGATTAGATTGTAGAGTGGTTGTTAATTCATGTTCCGGAGGATGACCTTCCGGTTAGGTTTTTGCCGGGGAATTATGCTACCGGTGTCACGTTTTCTTCCGGAGATTTGCCGATGGAGTACGCTGCCAAACGTGTGGATTCTCATTCAGAATTGTCATTGACGTTGCTAACTATATTCCAGGATTGTCTGCCGCTGGTTACTCTCTGGACCTTTGCCGTGAAGTCCTCATCCTCAACGCCGGAGATGAAGAGCGTGCAGCAGAGGCTTTGATGCAAATTCTGGTTTACGGCTACCAAAAGACCCCCCGAGGTGCCAAGGAAGAGTCGTTGATTTCCTTCTCAGACACCGACCTCTGGGCAGAGGAAATTGGTAGTCTAGAGGCAATCTGGGGCCCCGAGAGGTACACCCAGATAAAGCCCACGCACTTCAAAGTACTGCTTTCCAATCCTCCTATACAGGGCTTAAAGCTGCCCAAAAAGATATTCCTAGAGATCCGAAAGCCGACCTCGGCGACTTGGGAACTGGAATACCCGCAGACAATCCCGACGCTTACACTCTCCACCGAGGAGGATGGAGACAGTAGACTGTCAGCACAGGTCAAGCTTAGTATTATCAAACAGACAGCAAAACACGCAAACACTCTTCTCGGCGAACAGATGATCTTTACAGTGGTGGACTGGCTTGAGAGCAATATCGCTAGAATTATTGAGTCCCCGGGGAGACTTCGCGACGTCACTAGCGGTGTTACGGGCAGCAATGAAGATGACGTTCCACTCCCGAACAAGGCAAAAGCAAAAGCCTTTCGACGCCGCACTTCAAGAAACTCTAAGCCTATTGATTGGACTCCCGGCAAAGAACCTAGTATGCGGCTCCTTGCGGCTAAAAAGGCCAAATACTCTCTGCCGGATGTGCAAAATATGCTGCAAGCACGCATGCGTCTACCGGCATGGGATATGATGGAAGACATCGTCAGCGCCGTAAATGATTGCCAGGTCACAATCATCAGTGGTGAGACCGGAAGCGGGAAAAGTACGCAGGCTGTTCAATTCATTCTGGATGATATGATCGACCAGCAGCTTGGACATGTCACAAATATCATATGTACCCAACCCCGTCGTATCTCTGCTCTAGGTTTAGCAGACCGAGTCAGCGATGAGCGCTGCTCCCGAGTGGGTCAGGAGGTCGGGTATGCCATCCGCGGCGAATCAAAGCAGAACCCCGCAACAACAAAGATCACGTTCGTCACTACCGGTGTCCTCCTACGAAGACTCCAAATGGGCGATACCCTCGATGAAGTAACGCACATATTCGTCGACGAGGTGCACGAGCGCAGCCTCGATACAGACTTCTTGCTAATCCTTTTGAAAAGGAAGTTGGCTGTCCGGAAGGATCTCAGGGTAGTGCTCATGAGTGCTACTCTTGATGCGAAGATTTTCTCAGACTATTTTGGAGGGGAGGAGAAGGTTCGTAGGGTCGAGATTAGGGGCCGTACGTTCCCGGTTGAGGATTACTACCTTGACCAGGTTATTGTCAAGACTGGGTTTAATGGCGGGGGGAGGTTAATGCCCGTCAAGACTGCCGATCATGAAGATGTCCAAGGGGCGGATCCGAGGGTTGCCAGCGTTATCGCGAGTTTAGGAGATAGGATCAATTATAACCTCATCGCGGCCACAGTCGGCACTATCGATGAGATGCTTGGATCTAGCGATGGAGGGATTCTTATATTCTTGCCCGGTAATTAGATCATACCCTCTCACTCGATAATGTTACTGATCAGACACAGGGACTATGGAGATCCAACGATGCATCGAAGCTATCAAGACCTTACCAAACGGAATAGAGCGCTTTTATGCACTGCCTCTTCACGCTTCCCTCACCCCTAACGACCAACGTAAAGTCTTCCCCCCACCACCCTATGGTAAACGCAAGGTCATCGCAGCAACCAACGTCGCGGAAACCTCCATCACAATTGAGGACATAGTCGCGGTAGTTGACACTGGGAGAGTGAAAGAAACCTCGTACGACCCCTCCAGCGGTGTCGTCAAACTTCTCGAAACATGGGCGTCCCGCGCAGCATGCAAGCAACGTCGCGGTCGTGCCGGCCGCGTCCGTGCTGGTTCATGCTGGAAGCTCTACACCCGCAATGCAGAAAACAAAAGAATGGCTGAGCGGCCCGAGCCGGAATTAAAGCGTGTCCCGCTCGAGCAGACCTGTCTCGCGGTGAAAGCGATGGAAGACGACGTATGCGGTTTCCTAGCAGGGGCACTAACACCTCCAAACACCATAGCAGTAGAAGGCGCGATGAAACTCCTCGAGCGCATGGGTGCGATAGCAGACGATGATTTGACTGCCCTAGGAAGGCACTTGGTTCTCATCCCGGCGGATCTCCGTTGCTCAAAGTTGATGGTGTACGGCGCCATATTCGGTTGCTTGGACGTTGCCGTGACGGTCGCTAGCATACTCACTACCCGAAGCCCCTTTACGAATACCCCTGCAACCCGCGATGCCAGCAAACTCGCCCGCACATCCTTCGCCCATGGACAAGGGGACCTTTTGGCGGACTATCGCGCCCACCAGGAATGGATGCGCCTCCGTCAAACAACCTCAGTTAGGGACGTGAAGCGCTGGTGCGAAGAGAACCACCTCAGTCACCACACACTCCTCGACATATCCTCGAACCGGGCACAGTACATTTCCTCCCTAAAGGAGGCCGGTTTCCTGCCGCTCTCTTCCTCTTCTTCCCCCTCGTCCAGCGATTTCGCTAGGCTGAACCAAAACCAGGAAAACGCTGTCCTTCACAGAGCGCTCATCGCCGCAGCCTTCAACCCGCAGATCGCGAGGATCGCTTTACCGGAGCAGAGATTCGCGGGGTCGGCCAGCGGTGCGTTGGCCGTGGACCCGGAAGCGAGGGCAATCAAATACTATACCCACTCCTCCGGCCGCGCCTTTGTCCACCCTTCTTCCACTCTTTTCGATGCAACCGGCTTCACCGGCGACGCCAGGTTCTTGAGTTACTTCTCGAAAGTGGAGAGCAACAAAGTCTATCTCAGAGACGTTACACGTATTCTCCCCTCCCCAATCTCCTGTATCACTATGCTAACTTGGGAATAGCAACAAACGCATACTCCCTCCTCCTCTTCGGCGGCGCGCTAGAAGTCGACACAATGGGGCGCGGTATTACGGTCGATGGATGGCTGAAGTTACGGGGGTGGGGAAGGATCGGAATTCTGGTCGCTAGGCTGCGTGCCATGCTCGACCAAGTGTTGCAAGATAAGATTGACAATCCGGGTTTGGAACTCTCCGGGAATGAAGTTGTGGCTTGTGTGGCGAGGTTGGTCGGGAGTAACGGGGTGTGAGGTGTGATTCAGTGATGCAGCGACGCGACCCCGCGGGGGAGGCTAGGGAAATGGTGGTATTTGTTAGGCTCATTGGTTATTTTTCTTTTTGGATAATGAATGAATGAGTAATGACCGCACTAAGCTCGACCGGATGGTTTATCATTATACTACTGTGTTGGAATAACTTGAGCAATCATGCCGCGGCAGCATAGACAGGCGCGTAGGGAGGCTGGCAGAGAGAAGCCCGGAAAATGTCATAGACCCGGGGAAATCTCCCGAGTCTGAAGCCATTTTATGCCCCCCTACCTCCCCTCCGAAAGCCTTCACCAAATGTGTACTCCCTTAAGGTAGGCCCTTGTTAGGTAGTGCGAGCGAGTACCCACCCATGAATCGAGTATGGTAGCAGACATGATAGTAAAAGGAAGTATAACCACTGCCACAAAAAAAATTCCCAGTTTTCCCAGTTTTTCCCAGGGGGGGGGGGGTCCTGTACATTGTAAAACTGGCTTCTCTTCTAACCTCCACCGCGCCCTCGCTACAAATGAAACGTTTCAGCAATGCGCTTCTTCGGGCTATAAGATCCCTGCAAGATCTGTTTTCGTCACAATCATCACGGCGACTGCTATGCAGATCTGTGTTTTTATCTTGTACAAAGGGCTAAAAACAGAGCTGGTCAAGCTTAAGCCTGAACGATCCAACTTACTTGCCACCCCGAGCGGGAGAGAGAAATAAGTAGGCTAGTTGAAACAACCGTAGGTAACCGGCTCTCCGTGAGTATACTAGGATCCGCCCATTCCTCAAAAAAATTCATTACCACGGTTGCTTTTGAGGTCAGCCTAGGTAAGGCGCACTGAGCAGTGGTACAGTAGTAAGTGAATTTGCTATAGTTAACTGTATTATGATAATCAAACGGCTTCTTAAACTTGCATGCCCACTAACTAATCGTGTCGGTAATTTAGCCACAGTAAGAGAAAGTCGTAGCCTGAAAATATGTGGGAATCTATAGACTGCGGCAGTTGATTCTGTTCCGAAGTGTTGAAAATAATCGATGCAGGAGTAATGATCGGCGATGAGGGTTTTACCTAGTGAAGTAGAACGGCTCAGGTGAAGACTCGGAGTTTGTATTAAGAGGTGAAGAAGTTCATGACTGATTGCGTTGAATAGTGAGAAAGAAAGGGGTATGAGGAAGGCTAAGAGTAGGAAGGAAGAGATGAGGCGAGGAAAAGACAGGAAGGAAGAAAAGTAGGAGGGGGCTTTCCATAGCTTGCACGTCCCTTTGCTAGTGCATACGCGTAGCACCACGGCCTCGGAGTGCGGCTATTTCTAGCACAAAGTTTGACCCGGAGCCGAGTGATGGGTGTGAACGCCGGGGTTTTTTTTAGATCCCCCGTTGGTGGTTCTCAGATGTGTGACGGCGTGCATCAGTAATCTGCGACCCCCTCCAAATCTCATCTTGCGCCTGGCTTTTTCAATCCAAATGTTCCAGCTGCGATTATTCCACGCCCTGAGATTTTATCTCTAGATATCAGTGTCGGTGTTTACGATTGCTTCTCTTGGGGGTGTATCGGCTCTAACGATGCATTTGATATCCTGCACAGGTCACCCTACGTGGGGTTGTCGGCAATCGGCATAGGGTGCCCCATCCGGGAAAAAACGGGTTTCCGTCTGCCGTCAGCGTCCGTTGAAGTACCCCGGGACAGAGGGGTCATGGGGATTAGCCGCAGGTGTAGAATACCATACTGAAGCCAATCTTATATGTTTTAAACTCAACCGTTTCCTTTGGATCTTAGGAGTTGCTTATCTTCAATGCGCCCCCCCCCGTTCTGTACAGTAGTGCCTATTTCCTATATATTGCTATGAGAAACCCCAAGATTAGGGAAAAGAGGGAACAGCTGAATCTGTTTCTACTTGTATTATATCTCATCACATCTCTTGTCCGCATTGGCGCCCCATAGCAGTTTACCTTAAACAACCCTTCGGGAATTTTTAGTTGCCACAAGTGAAGCGGGCGCAGCAATATCAATTTCAGTAGCAGGCAAGAAATACAAATCTGCCCGACAGCGGGATAAGTACAGCAGAAAAAAACCTGAATAACTGGGCGGTGTGCTCTGTGGCCCAAAGTCCCCCTCTTGAGAAAAAGAGCAAAAAATGCAACATGGGCACAACCCTCTGTTCCCCTTCCGGGGTATCATAGAAATCTTTTTTTTGACCTTACCGAGAGAGGAAAGCCTAGCGCCGTAGCACAGCCAAATGATTAAGGTTTTTATCTTACAGTATTTGTTTCCGCCGTAACATTGCGTGAAATACCTAGCTTGCCCAGTAGTTAAGATGTCGAGAACTAATTAACCCCTGCGCAATCAGAAGGAGCTCAATTCCTCCCAGAATTAGTTATTACTAAAAAAATACATTATGCAGAGCAGGGAAAGCAAAAAATCCTACCCTACGGGAACTTGAGCATCCCTCAAGAGGACTATCTCCTTGACTGGTGTAACGATGGAAAATGTGATGCCGACCCAAAAATAGATGATGACTAAGGTCACCTCAGTATTTTTCAGTGATGGTGTGCGTAGGCATGATCACATAGAAAATATTAGCTATGTTCTGAGGTTTGCACAGCTGCGAATATATAGTAACCAACAAATATTACCTAAGTGATCATGCCTTCGCACACCATCACTGAAAAATACTGAGGTGACCTTAGTCATCATCTATTTTTGGGTCGGCATCACATTTTCCATCGTTACACCAGTCAAGGAGATAGTATAGAGATGTGGTGGGTGATTACTAATGAAGTGGCTTGTGCCATGATGGTCGCTAGTTGAATGGGCAGTGCTCGGCTGAGTTAATGTGTTAATATGGTAGGTGGATGAAATTAACCGTGCACCGACGATAGATGGCAACCAACCCTCCTCAGCATCTGCACCCGCAACACCACATAAAGGAATTTCTCTGGATCAAATATTAGTTTCTACTATGTATTCTACAATTAATTTATATTTTTAATTTGTGTTTTTGGTTTTCATGCTATTGGGGTTGTGGTGGGGGAGTGCTTTTGTCATATCCGGGCTTTTTTATGTTTGGTGATGGGCGGTTAATTTTGTCCACGTTATTTTTTTACGAAAATGATGAGCAGTGTAAGGGTTTTTTCACCGAGAATAGCCATGTTCGCAACTTCCTAGCCACTGGTTTAGTGATGCAATTTGGGCTCAATCTTCACCTATTTGCACAACAATTCCCTAGATTTTACTTTCCAACCCTTTAGCACTCTGTACCTAGATAGGTTGAGGAATTGTTAAGAGAGTAATAGTTAGTACATTGGTCTTGGCGCAATTTCTGACTATTTTGGATGGGAAATGGCAAGGCTTGGCGCTGTCTCCAACTTCAACTTTACAATATTGCATGCCAAATTGTCCAATAATTCTTTAATAATCTGTAATTGCTTAGAGAGATATTTGAAAGAATTCTGGACCAGGATATCAAATTTTGAAATTTTTCGCACCCCCAGAATATGTTGAATGGAAAGCGTGGAGTAGCGTGGTTTGGGTTGTTACATGCCATTCTGCTCACCATTTTTGGCGCCAGCCTCGTACTGAGTTCGATTCAAGGAGATCTTCTGTGATCTTGGGTAGGAAAGCTTGGCATGCCTTAGTTTGAAACTCATGATATTGTCACTCCTCAGGGCGTTTGTAGTTTCTACTAAAAAATTGCTCATCAGGGACGTTAGTCAGGGCCATGGTAGTAGATGCAGCTGGGCCATTCTAGTGCTGGCACGAGGGAGTTTTCGTGGTGGCTGGGGCGCTCGTTCCGCGGAATTTCTCGCACCACAGGCTAAGACATAGAAAACTGGGCATGGGAGCCTCATCCTGCAGTGCTGATGGGGTAGCCACAAGAATGACATTGTTTCGACAGCCCTCGGGTGGCTTAATTGTAATGTCCTTTGGCAACATAGGTACAGTCTCCACCGTAGTCGCGACGAAACTGGGTGGTGACGAACAGGGGTATTTGGTGGGCAAAAAAGAAATGGTCAAGGTTAGGGTTGTAGAAAATTACTGGTCGTTAATCCCCGTTCGTCATGACCCCGGTTTCGTCGCGACTACGGTGATGACTGTAGCTAGAGGCACAACTCTGCTTTAGACCACTCCTTGGCTAATACTGTACCCCGCTTTTCTTCCGCTCCCGGGAATACCATCAACCACCAATCCTCGGTAACTCATTTTGAACCGAACAAACAACGAAGAGCAGAAGATGTCCCAATATACAATCAACGATAGCAACCACTGCCTCAATACTACTAACTCTAATAATAATGTGTGGAACAACTGTACCTTTGCTGATGATCGGTCTCAAATCCTTACATGGCTATCGCCACTGGAGCCTAGCTTACGGCATTGTGACATTCAAGAGCGCCGTGTGGACAATGTCGGCGAATGGCTCACGGAAACTGGGGAATTCAAAGGATGGTGCAGATTGGATGGGAAAGGTGATGAGGAGAAGGCAGTTCTGCTTTGTTATGGAGATCCGGGAGTCGGTAAGACATTTATCAGGTAGGAAGGATTATTTCACAGTGGAGAAAAGGAACAGAGCTCAGGCTAACAAATGGCAATGGCAGTTCGCTGGTAGTGGACAGGCTTTGCGATCAGGCCAGACAAAACACAGCGGTTTCATGTTTTTACTTTGACTTTGCGGCGCGGAAGGAGCAATCGGCGACCAGTATGCTGGGCTCCTTAGTGAAACAAATGGTTAGCGGAATGGAAAATATCCCGGAGGATATAGCGAGGGCCTTCCAGCAGCAGAAAAGGACAATGGGCGGGCGCAGACCCCAACTCGCTAATCTCGTGACAATGCTGAAGGCAATCGCATCCGCGCGGCCAACGTTTATGTGCATTGACGCTCTTGATGAATGCGCTGGGGTAGAACGATTCAGGCTCCTTGATTCACTAAAGGAGGTCCTCGAACGGGCACCGGGAATCCGAATATTCGTGACTGGAAGGCCCCATATTCGGACCGAGATCGAAAGCCGTCTTGCTGGACACGTGGAAAGTGTCTGTATAAGTTCCACCAGAGCCGATATCACGAGATACCTTCATGTTAGGCTGGGCCACGATGAAACCCCGGATGCCATGGACGAGACTCTGAAGGCAGAAATTCTAGACAAGATTCACGAAAATATATCAGAGATGTAGGTAGCAAAAACGACACTCCAAATCCCGCCCCGCTTTATCCGCTGATAGATATGTTTAGGTTTCTACTCGTTTCCTTAAATATCGACGCAATCTTGCAGGAATCGACCAAATATCGAAGACGAGAGAGACTTAGGAAAATTACAGATGGATTGGGATTAGGGGATGCTTACGAAGCGACGATTGAGCGGATAAAGGCGCAAGGCGGAGATAAACCGAGGATTGGGATGGAGGCTTTGATGTGGATCAGCCATGCGGAGCGGCCTTTGAAGGCAGATGAACTCTGCCACGCCCTAGGAGTCGAGCTGGGCTCAACTGATCTTAACGGCGACAACGTTCCCTCGGTAACGACATTAGTGGCATCCTGTCAAGGACTTATTACTGTGGATAGAGAAGCATCAACTGTACGACTAATCCATTTTACTCTCAAAGAGTATCTTTCCGCTCATCCCGATATTTTCATTAGACCTCACTCGACAATGGCCGAGGTCTGCTTGACCTATCTGAATTTCGAACAGGTCCAGGCCGTTTCAGCCGATTCCTCCTCCGACGTCCTTGGCACATCCTTCCTAGAATATTGTTCCTCACACTGGGAGGTCCATGCGAAACGGGAACTCTCCGACGACGCAATGGCACTTGCTTTGTACCTGCTTCAGGAATACAACGGTCACATATCCGCAAGATTGCTTTTAGAGCAGGTAGAGGATGTGCATCTTTCGCCTTTTCAAACGAGTTTCCGGTTCAGTGGACTACACTGCGCATCATTCTTCGGAATTAATGAGGTAGTAGTGGCTTTGATAGAGATGAAATGTTGTGATATCAACGAAGGAGATTTTGGGGGGTACACACCACTTGCATGGGCTGCTCAGAACGGACATGATGGAACTGTAAAGGTTCTGCTCGAGCTGGAAGAGGTCAATGCCGACCAGCCAAATGGTTACGGAAAATCCCCGTTCTCACATGCTGCTCAGAATGGACATGGGGGAGTGGTGAAAGGTCTACTCGGGAGGGAAGAGGTCAACCCGGACGAGCCAGACATCGAGGGTCTAACACCGCTTTCAAGGGCAGCCGGTAGTGGGCATGAGGATGTAGTGACAATCCTACTCGGACATGAGGGGGTCAGCCCCGACAGACCAAGTAATAACGGACGAACACCGCTGGTGCATTCCGCATGGAATGGCCATGAGGGGGTGGTGAAAATACTTCTCCGGCTGGTAGAGGTCAATCCTGACAAACCTGACTGTCTTGGCCAGACGGCACTCTTACATGCCTCATGGTCTGGGCATGAGGGAGTGGTGAGGATGCTACTTGGGCGGGATGAGGTTGATCCTGATAGGGCAAATATTCTCGGCCGAACCCCGCTGTCGTTTGCTGCTTGGTGTGGACATGAGGGAGTCATAGGGATACTGCTCGGGCGAGAAGAGGTCAACCCCGACAAGCCGGATGATTACGGCCTAACACCGCTTGCGCATGCTGCTCAAACGGGGCATCCAGGAGTGGCAAAAATGCTGCTTGAGCGGGAAGACGTCAACGCCGACAAACCAGATAATATCAACCGAACACCGCTCTCGCGTGCGGCTGAATGTGGGCATAGCGGAGTAGTGAGAATACTACTGGGGCTGGAAGAGGTTGACCCCAACAAGCCAGATGATTACAATAAAACTCCGCTTTTGCATGCCGCTCAAAATGGACAGGCGGAAGTAGTGAAAATACTGCTTGGGCGAGGAGAAGTCAACCCCGACGAGCCAGATGATCACGGAAATACGGCGCTCTCGCAGGCTGCTTCGTGGGGGCATGAAAATGTGGTGAGAATACTACTCGGGGGACGGGGGGTCGGTCCCGGGGAGCAGGATAATGGTAGTCAAACACCGCTCTTGCTCGAAGCCGTAACCCAAGACCCTCTCTCGGGCCCAGGAGTCACCACCCCTTAGATATCACCACCATCCCTTCCCTCTTCGAGCACGTTACTCGTGGAAGCCGTCCTGGGACCTCTTTTTGACAGAAGGGCATCCCCAACGTTGAGCCCGCATATACAATACTTATCACATCCGACTAAAACCTGGTGTCTAACTTAGCCGTATGGGAATGCGAATTTCTGTTTAAAGAGTGCAGCAGGGGTTGGTGGGTAGAGAGAATTTTTTTATTATCTTGAGAAAGTTCAGTCTGTGGCTTGCGGTTTTCATCCTATCCTCTTGAATTTGCCTCTAAGACTAGTTCCAAACACCTTGCTTCGCCTTTTCTATTCTGCCCTGTTGTTTTCTCCTCCACATTTTCACTCTGTCCTACCCCTTCTGTGCCATATAATTCCCCAAGCTATACATAAGCTGTGTAGTGCATAGAGTATTTTTTCTTGTAATTAGAGCGCTGGTGGTGTACGGTAGCGCAAGGATTTGTATAGCAATCGTGAACTGTTTCCCTACCTTACCTATAATAGGACACTTTGTACTATAGCTAATATGATTGAGCTGATGGCGCGGCATTGAACTTGGCGAATACCAGATCATTACATCCTCTATCGGTGAGTAAATCCCAAAGTCGGGCCTCCGGTAGGATAAATATTAGTTCCAAGGTTCACCTTTCATGAAATACCTAGCTGGCGCAGTGGTTAACACTCCTGTCGCAATAGCGGGAGCCCAGGAGTTCAATCCATGCTGACAATCAGTTATTATTGAATAATCCGTCATGTAGGGCAGGAGAATTAAAGAAATCCTGCCCTATGGGAACTGGGAGATTGAAGAACTTAGCCCTAATCAATAGGGCTGTGGGGTTTAACAATCCTGCTACGAGGTGGTAGAATCCGACTCTAGACCCTAAAGGTTGGCGATCGGCGGGTAGCAGAAGCAAATGGGACGGGGGTTGGCAAGAAAAGAAGAAAAAAAGAAAGAAAAGAGAAAAAGAAAAGAAAAAAGAAAAAAAAAGGAAAGAAAAAAAAAAGTAAGAATATAATTTATTTATTTATTTGGTTCTGTTTCTTTGGGAAGGCAGATGTTACCGCTCTCCCTATTCATTGCCTTGCGTACATAACTTTTTTTATTAGTAAAGCGAGGTAGTACTAGTAGGGCTGTACTACCCGGTCTACAAGCATATGGAGTTGAAACTGAATATGGCTGGGCCTAGTATTTCTCGCTTGCACCGGAATCGTTAAGTGTCTTAAAAACTCTTTTGTGCGTTGTACTTGTATAGTGGAAACATCAAATGTTGGATATCAAATAAACTAGCACTAGTTATCAACTATGATACTCAATTAGTATGGGTATCGTTTGCGATGCGAGACAGTTTAGAATTTCCTGCATTTCATTTCCGTCTTTCCTTTTGTGTGCCTCTGACTTCCGCGGACCCTGTCTCTATAAGAGACCATATCGTTCCTGTTTCTTTTGTTTTCTGATAACGCTTATTCTTATTGTCTTCTTTCTTTCACTTAGATAATCATAGTCTAATCAAGTATGAAATAGAAAAACAAATTTAGGGCACGTTTACATATAGACGGCCGTCTGGCAACCGGAGACGGTGCCGACTGTTAAGGAAGGCTACACGGTGGGAGGTGTTTAGGGTACATGGATGGGGTGTGTGTTTACCTAAATATACCGTCTCCTATAGTTTAGTGTGAAAAGTTTGATCAACTGACGGAAGATGTGCAAGCATGTAGCTTTCATCTCTCAACAGTGCTCGGCAACAGAGATATTGGACTCACTAAGAACGTGGCCTCACAAATGGAAGATAGGAATTTTGTCTCTGAACTCACCCTGGGTTATGATAGAATGGACTGCTGATTGCGCAAAAAAAATAGAGCTGATCAGTGGTTATTCTTATGATTGCGTGCATGATGTATGGGTGGTGTTGATAGACGGTGGTTGCAAAAGGGCCTGTTGAGCTGCGTCAGGTTTTGACCGTCTAGCAGCTAGAATATAAGACCGTGGAAAATTAGCTAAACAGTTTTGCTACGTCTAATAGAACAGGATGTCGATCGAGATGCCACCGTCTAGTTTCACCACCAAAATGTCAGAACTAGAAGGTTAGGTAAACGGGCACTTAATAGAGTTCTCAGTGTAAATATTACCAATTTCTCCAAAGACTGCCTGTGCGGGAATTTCTCAATTTCTTTTCTCTTTCTCTCGGACCGTAATGTCCGACAATCTACATACATACTTTTAGCTGTGAACTTTGTCTCTCTCGGTGGGGGAGCCAATATGTAGGTGATTCTTGGCCTCTCCCAACAGGGCCTAGGTGTATTTTTTCGGGTAAGCGAGTCGCCCTGGCCCTTCAGGTTCAGAATGTTATGAGCTAGATTAAAATCATGTTCTCCGGCGGGTTCCATAGGCTAAAACATGCGAGGCTAGAGCGATTCCATAATCGTAATCAGCAGATGGAACCGGCGCAAGTGTTTGCATAGCAACCATTAAAATGACGTTAGACTCACGCATTCGGGATGGCTGAATCGGACTTTGCTTTTGTACTATCTGGCCTCTGCAAAGTTTCTTTAAAACTGGCACACCCCCGCGCCTATCCAACTTCTAGGTATATCACTAAGTCACTATACAAAAGAACCCCTACCACTCAACAGTGCAAGAAGCAGCCGAAGATGACTCGATATACCGCCAGTGGTTACGACAGCGTCTATAATACTACCAACCATTTTTACAATGCGGGGGGGGGCTGTAGTGTTGACAAGGATCGGTCTCAAACCCTAACCTGGTTATCACCCCTGAAGCCAATGATACAACATCAAGAGGTTCAGGAGCGCCGGGTTGGTGATGTCGGGGGCTGGCTTATGCAAAGGGAGGAATTTAGAAGATGGAATGGATTGGAAGGGGAAAGTGAAGGTGGTAATCCAGTGCTGTTTTGCTATGGAGCTCCAGGGGTAGGGAAGACATTTATCAGGTAACACGGATTAGTTCCGACGGGAAGCGGGGGGTGCTCTTGTGCTAACGTGCCGCACTGGCAGTTCGTTAGTAGTAGACTGGCTGTGCGACCATAGCCGAGAGCATAACGCTGCCGTGGCGTGGTTATACCTTGACTTGGGGGCCGGAAAGGAGCAGTCTGCGACCAGTATGCTGGGCTCCTTGCTCATGCAGATGGTTAGTGGAATGGAAAGGATTCCGCAGCAAATATTGCAGCCCTTTCACCGGCGGATGAAGGCTATTGACAGACGCAGACTGCAACTGGGTGATATTGTCAATATTCTACAGATCATCACATATGCACAGCCCACTTTTATATGCGTTGATGCTGTGGACGAATGCGGTGGAGTGCAACGAGCCGAGCTCCTCGATTCACTTAAAGAAATCCTAGAGAGATCCCCGCGCGCCCGAATATTTCTGACAGGAAGACCGCATATCCAAGCAGAGGTCGAAAAACGTCTTGCTCAGCGAGTTGTAAGTGTACCTATTAGTCCCACCAATGGAGATATCACCAAGTACCTCAGTACTAGGCTGGGTGAAGATGAAACCCCAGATGCCATGGACAAGAGTCTGGAGGAGGACATTCTGAAG
>Ga0307510_10001002_pt1 | contig 29978 bp, 31 predicted proteins | sample 12_EM_MG_FD_207224 | JGI IMG/M metagenome (GOLD analysis project Ga0307510, IMG submission 207224) | Populus trichocarpa ectomycorrhiza microbial communities from riparian zone in the Pacific Northwest, United States - 12_EM | ecosystem: Host-associated > Plants > Roots > Unclassified | place... | reverse complement strand
TAGAAGAACTCGAACCCGAGAACATATCTACGATCATCGTAGAAACTACGCAGTCACTGTTGTCCTCATTGTGACTGCTGTTACTAAAACCTGTGCTGTCGTTAATGCGTCCATAATCACGACCAACGATAAAGGAGAAGAAAATAAAGAAAGGGGAAGTGTCGAGGAAATAGCGATTGTCCTGGCATGCATCAAGCCCTACTAGTAGCCTAATCTCGGATAGGAGTCCGTAGCCTTCTGGTCCTACAGACTGAGCAGATTGATGCTTCGTCAATTCAGACGGATAGGACAGAAGTAGCAGTGCATGTTGTTTTCCGAGCAGCATGGGACTACATTAACGACCATGGGTGGTGATGCTGGTGCGTGGTATGTAAAATGACCCCTTTTTGGATGAAAATGGCTAGTTGAGGAGTTATTACTGTACTTGCCAACACAACGATTCACCGTTTGTTCGTCGTTCCACTTATTGGCGAGGATGCCACAAGGTAAACGTGTATCTTATCGTTGTAAAAGTTCCTCTACCACCTTCGTGGTTCATCCCGTGCTTCCCATATCTTCAGAAAACTCGAATGTGGACAAGGGCTTTTCCCGCATAGTTTTTGTCTATATTCGTGTATCGTCCATCAGCGCTCGCCTCATACCTTTTTTTTGGGGGGGAGGTTTTCGCTTTGCAACTCCCCCAGTGAATGTGGGAATAACCTTCCTGTTTTGACATTTGTGTGCCCGTGATCCCTGTCAACCTTCCCCACCACTGACTGGCACTGGCAGGAGTATGGTGCAGTACGTCTCTAGCCCCACCAGCATAACGTGCATCGTTAGTCCTCTGGTTCTTCTCGACTCTGCAAGCGCACTTGGTGTGTCTTCCGTCCATCGCCGCTTCTTCAAGCGCATCAAGGGCGCGGAGTGGACTTCGCCTGACCTGCTGGAGCGGAAGGGATGGATCACGGGCATCGTGACCAGGTGCGTGTCCATTAGAAGGCGATTCTTTCCCCCACCTGTTCCTGAACAAAGCACTGGCGCGCAATTACGCATAGAGTGGGTGATGCGGACAACTTCCATCTCTACCATACGCCAGGTGTTGGTTGGCGAGGACCATTCAAATTTCGGCATGTACCTACCAACCAAAAAGGTGCGAAAACACCAAACGAAGTTGCCGCTGCTGGCGTTCTGACGTCTCCAAATCCAAACACAAAAAATCCGTCGCCTTTCCGTGTCCAACTCACCAACACTGCCGCTTACGACTCAATAATAATGCGTCGCAGAATTACTTCAAAGCACGGTCCTCATCCGCACGGCGGCCGTGGTTGCCCCAGAGGTGAGTAATTGCGAACCACTGGGACACCCACATCTCACTTCAAAACCCTTCGCGACCCTTACGCTCGGTCCAGGGACCGCCGCCGTAGCCACCCACTACTTCGAATCACTCGCACGACTCAAGGGCCACATCGAGGGCCGCCGGATCAAGTGCCAGCTCCTCCGGCGCGACCTGTACAAGCGTGTTGTGGCCCTTCCGCTCCTCCTACGCCGCAGCTGAACGTGGTCGAAACGAGTAGGACCCAAACGGAATCTCTCGCTTGGGATGATCCGGGAAGGGTGGGGCGTCGTATATGTGAAAACCGGAGCTGAGTACGGGGATTGGGATCTGGAAACGTACTTGGCTGCGCAGGCTGGGGCTACAGTGTGTTTCTTTTTCTTTCCTTTTCTCGAGCTCTTCTCGGGTTCTACTTACTGTGCGCGGGTCAGGGCTGCGCGGCGAGGGATATGGCATGGTGGCACGGACATTGAGACCCCCGCAAGTATAAGAAGCGAGTTCGCATGGGAGAGCGAAGGGTATGGAAATGTGGCTGACCTCGAGCCCGAAGTTGAAAAAGTAGGCTTCTGGAGCAGGATTTTTGGGAGAATGAAGAGGGATGGCAAAACTTCACTTTGACTCCGACCCTTAAGAATATTTGTACCACCCTCATCATCTGCAAGGCCAAGGCGAGCATATTACAGCTCGTGTCAGCAATGCAGTTTGCCAGTATAGCTGGAGGCTAGATCGGGCATACTCCACAAAGATTTCACGCGCCTGGACATTGGAAGCGCAGCGCAGCCCCGTATGGCGAGAACACGATGTGCTACGTCGAGAAATACAGTTTTGAAAGGAAAAGAGTGTAGCTAATGCTCACTCTCTGTTACATCGCGCATGAGTGAAGCACGAGAAGTGACTGAGCTCCGGATGCCAACTAACTTACGAAGAACACTTGAACGAAGAAGCGAGACCATTTATCTGAGGACGGTGTGAAATGCTGATGTCAGCAGCAGCGGTCGCGGGCCGGGCCAGCGCTCGACGTCGACGTACACATGGTGTCTTAATAACACTGCACGAGTCTAGCCCTTGAGAAACACGCATCATAGCAAATGAAGCAACATATTGCGGTCACCCTGGCGCCCTTTTCTCTCCTTACTCCCTCATGCGACTCGTGCCTACATCACTCCCCGATTTCCCTACTGAACTCAAGGCACTCTCAGCTTCTCCATCACCACTGACAGGTTTTCCCGATTATGATTGCTGCGGCAAAGATGAGGAAGATCCCCCGCCTTTGGGATTCAAAGTGACCGGATATCGCCTCCTCAATATAGCAGTAGTCGTTGGCTTCGGAATCTTCAAGGCCGTCCGTGCCTACTGCGGACATCCTTTGACACCAACAATGCTGGAATTGGCAGGGGGCACACTTTTAACCCTGATGTACGCTTTGTTCAGTCTTCATGGCAATTTCTGTTCGAGCTGATCGTTTATGATGGGCGTAGACTGTTCGGGCTTGGGTTGTTGAAAGCAAAGCACCCGCGGATGTGGTCAGGGTTCTTCCATATCGACTTGGTCCCTGCCATTTTGCGATTTAGGATTCAATTACGAGCTCTTTCGAAGTGCAAAATTAATCTCCCTGAGATCGCGCTTTTCATCGGTGAGTGGCCATGGCACCGTGATACTACGAGCCCAAATGGGAGGACGGTACTGACAATCTCCATGATGCCAGTATATCAGATATTCATTTGCTTTTTCTCGGGCTTCTGTTCTGTCATCTGGAACGAAGTGATAAACCTAATGAGACCAGAAGACCAAAAGATGAAGCAAATTGACATCATGTATGTAGGCGTCATGGAGACGATATTTTGTGTAGGACTATTTGTATGGTTGCCCCTTGGCCTTCTTAGGCGACTTCTTCCATCACCTGTAGGGAATGTTGCTTGAGCCTGGCTCATAGCCCCCTATTACTAATAGTAGTTCCTCTCCTAGTACCGTCGCTCGTTCAATATACTGTGTCTCCCAGTCCCTGAGGGTCTGCTTGATCCAGAACGGATGGGCGCGCACTAAGCAACGTGATGTTGGTCAGATGCCAGCTTCCCATGTCGCCACTGGATGCAGGCTATTATGAACGAGTGAATGAGCTAAGCCAGTTGGAACAAGGCAATAACATTTCAATTGGCGATACCATCCAAAACTCGCGGCTAACACGGGCGTCACCAAAACAACACTATACGAGCTATATTGTTCGACACTACCACATATACAGTAGCGAGGTTAACAACACGATTCTTCACAGCACGTGGTTTGAAAAAGGCTACTAGACAGAACATATAGATGGTAAGGCGGCTGCTCTGTACGAGCAGTCCGGTAAATCAGTTGCCCCCAGCGCCGCCAGTGTCGTCGGGCTGCCCGGGAAGATACGGATTCTAAGAAGGCATGCCGAAGAGCTGTATAAAAAGTGAGGGTGCTCATAACAAGAACGAGAGATGTGCAAGATAAGGGAACGGGGACACACGCACAGCTTCGATCTCCTTGATACTTAGCCCCATAACATGCTACGGGACAGGGTCACCGCCGTGAAGTTCGATGGGTACACGTCGGAACCTATCAATAAAAATCAAAAAGGGGGATAAATGCGCACCCGTCTTAACATCCTGAAATCGCAACATGCGTTCCTCGATCGTATTCCCCATGACGAAACGCTTCACGAACACATCCGTTTCTTGCCCGAGACGATGGATGCAAAAATTCGCCTGCGACTCGGCCCTAAAATCCCATGAGATCCATGCTATGATTATGATTAGAAAGGTTTCGATGAAAAAACACGAGAGTTCGCCACGCACTTGATGACACGATTGACGGTTGTGGGGTTCAACCCGACGCCACCGCACTTGATGTTGATCAGGACCACTCTCGGCACACCCGTCTTGCGGAACGCGACCAGCGCCGCCTTGCGCGTCGCTCCGCATCTTCCCGTCGTACCGCAAATTCTAGATCCCGAACAGCGCCAACAGCGTCTGCAACAAATCTAGCATCGATGTCCCTGTTCCGCACTATCACTATTGCCACATCCGAAGACTGAAGGAGATAAATAAGGCGGAAGGGCATGCATGGGAGTATGCTTTCGTCTTGTCGCTACCATTTTCGGCGAGCTGAAGCTGCTCGATCAGCGCGACCATCTTCGCGCTCGGCTCCAATTCGTCGTCGCCTCGACGCCAGGTCGCCATCGTCTGCTGGCTGGGTTTCTTGACGGCTCCTGAAGCTACGGACGGCTTGCCCTTCTGCAGTGATGACGAATGGAGTTTGCACTTCCCGAACTTCGGTTCGCTGGTCTCGCTATCGGAGGTACCGGGGGTATCTAAGGTCCGGGGCTTCTCGTGCGATGAAAGTGGAGTCTGGGACTTCTCCTTGGGGACCTTGTACGAGAGACTTACAAATGCAGAGACCTCTACCTTGGTTTTCCCTACTAGCCTCCTCCTGAGCCCTCGTGTATGTATATGAGGCAAAAATATCGAACGTACCTTCTTTCTTTGACCGAGCCAGGATCTGAGAAAAATATGGCATCTGACTCCTCGTCCGAGCTTAGTTCAACTATTTCCACAGGCGGAGGGGGCGGGGGGCGGGGTGGAGGAGCCGTATCTATCGTGAATATGATCTTGGCTTCGAGCATCCGTACGGTGGCATGCTGATGAACCGATCGGTCGGCGAGCACTGATGGCCTGCAGCTATCGCGCCTTCTTTCCTCATGATGACCCACTTAATTACGGGCTAAACACGATGACGAGGAGCAACGTCGGTGATGTGGTGAAGACGACGGGTTCCTCGGTGTGAGCGATTGACGCCGCGGACGAGGAGTAAGCGGCCGTGATCGAAGGGATCCGTAAAAATGAGAGCGACAGGATGGTGGTATGAGCGGGAAGAGCGATCGCTGGAAGGTATTCTTCCGCATCTTGGAGGCGATTTAGGGCGAGTGGGAGTAGGAGACATCGCGGGTGCTGTAACAGAGATGAGAGCTTTGGCTCTGAGAAAAACTGAAAGGTCGCGTACAGTCCATTAGCCGCCACAAATGTTATCCCTTGTTCTCCAACTCGCGGTAGAGAGGATGGGGCGGCAAAGTAGAGAAGGAGATCGTCTGGGCGGGCGAGCACTAGTGGTTGAGGATTCAATGCACCGGAAGTACACCAACTGTACGGACCAAGCTGAACGGCCAACGGACACACCCGAGTTTACTGCTCGGAGACGCGACACGCGACGCGTGCTTTACGTAACGTTGATTTCCAAGTTACCACGGATGACGTCGACGACGACGTTTCCTGTGCCACTGTATATATGCGCGTGCTGTGCAAGGGTAGTGTGTATGGCCATATACTTTAGTCGTTTAGGCCCACCATGTGGTAAATTTAAGGGCTGGAAATCACAAGCACCGTCATTAGCCGTATGGGCAGGAACGCCTCCTACTACAGTACTAGTTGGATAAAAGAATTGTTCATCTTGGGCTTGTCGAGGCCATGGTGATTCTGATCCATAGTAGACTGTGTTAGAGAGGGCGGTCGAGTTCACCAGGTCACCCACGCATGGGGAATACTCTGATCATCCGAAAATTATCGTTTATTACTTATGGGCCATCGACATGGTGCTGTAAAAGTTCGTCGTAGGTCTGTAGACGCATTCAAGCCGTCGAACCAGGTAATTCTCAAAGAAGCTCTCCCCTCCCATGGCCCCGCGTGAAATCATCAGTCTGTCAGGGCCATAGATCATTTGAGGAGTGTATATAAGAGTGGGGTGTCAGGCACACTTGCAGTACATGACACGATCGACACCAAGTGAGGGCTATTCAGCATCTGGCCCATGGTTCGTGTCTGGAAGTCGACAATTGGGTGAGGTTGTAATAATGTAAGAACTGTTTGGTACATGCCCTCGGACGCCCACAATCAGATTCACAAATCCAGGGTAGCCTGTAGGTGACCCTAGCTTGCTGTCCAAATTAACCTAAAAATAGTTACAACAAGAAATAAATAAAGCAGAGAATGTGAGTAAGAACAGTCTATCTCCATAGACGTCCAGGCTTCGTCAGAAACCAGACACAGAGGGACGATGTCCCTGTGTGCGAGAAAGGTGACTTTTACTCTTCTGCCGACGGGCTCGCACCCACTGGTACGCACCCCCTGGGCCGCATATACCTGCAGAAATGTCGCTGTTGGTGTCAACGTGATGGGCCTGGCCCGCAAAGCTCATTCGTTCCCGTTCCGAACCAAACATGACCAAACATTATTAAAAAACTGCGTGCTCAGCCCAATCATGTACTGTACTGCACCCCACCGCAGCGCCCTACTATTTTACATGTTAATCCTCTTTCCCAGCATTAACTTACTGTAGCCGGTTGTGTTGACCATTGAATCTCCGAATGGCAGACCATGAAATAATCAGCACCTATACAGTACCAGGCGCTTTAGTAGCGTTTGGTTCCTTCGGTACCTTACTTTATTCCGCGTTTTCTTGACCTTCTTATCTCTTATTCATGTATATAACCCCCCTATGATGATTCACTTCGCATCCTTGTCGAAATGAGATCTTCTCCGCTTCCCTGGCTCCTGTCTGACAGCTCTATAAGGTACAAGCCAGTTGGACTCGAAAATTGACGTATTCTCTCTTTCCCTCCAGGCCTTCGCCCTTGATTACTATATCTCAATCTGCCGCCGTCTCGTCCTAAGCATGACCGACGTCATCGCCCTCGCTCGCCAACTGCTCTGCTCAACGGCCCGGTGGAAGACATGCTCTGGTTCGACGACGACTTCGTTTCGAGCAATCACATTACGTACAGTATTGACGGCCCGGGATCTGCACGATATCGATGAGGCAGTGCAACTGACCCTTTACCTTCACTATCGCCCCCACCGTGCACCATTCTCTTGCCGTCAGTTCCCCGCAACTACCTTATCCCCCTCTTCAAGGCCCCATTACTTCCCTAGCCGTGATATGGCCCACCGATCGGAATCTGCCCGCCTTCAAGCCCTTTTCGAACCTGCCTTGCAGGCGTACGAGGAAAGGCTGGGCGTCTCTTTGTCGCGACATCCGCTTGCCATCAACCTCCAAAGTTGTGACACTGTCGAGGCCATTACTAGCCTTTTGCAAGATCAAGCACAGGCATTCAGGGATCTTCAAGGAAGTGATAAAATCATGGTGTCCATCGAGAGGGCTGTGTCAATCGTATCCAAAATTTCATCCGCTGCCCCTCTTGCTGACGCCTGTGGCCTGGTACGTCAGAAGGGGCTCACGGCGTGTCTTACATCTTTAACTTTAATTTACAGGCATTCCCACCTGCGAAGGTGATACAGGCTTGTCTCGCTATCCTACTTGACGTACGTGCCGTTCTCCAGCTCACATGTAGCTGGCCTTGTGACGTCCGTGTGATTCAGTCCGCCAAGGGCATAATATCCAACTGCGACGCACTCGTCGACTTGCTCGAGTCGATCGAACACTTCCTAAACCGGCTCAATATCTACACACGAATCCCTCCTACATCCACAATGGATGAGATAGTGGTCAAGGTTCTGGTGGAGATCGTCTCCATGCTCGCTCTGGTGACAGAAGAACTCAAGCAGCGACGATCAAGTGAGTCTGATCTCGCCGATGTTTTACCTTTCTCAACACCACGCAGTCAAATCCGTAAATACATTCTTCAAGGAGAAGGACATTGAGGCAGTGCTGGAGCGGCTTGACAGACTGACGCAAGACGAGGCCCGGACTACTGCAGCTCATACTCTCGCTATTATCCACGGACTCGTAAAGAATATGAGGGACGTCATGAATTGTGAGCAACGAACTCTGATTGCGATCCGCCGTATTGAATACCTTCCTCTCTAGATGGGAAAGCATCCATAGATGGTGTCCGCGACGACCTCAGTACGTTTTGTTTACGACAACGAACTAGTTCCGTGGTTCACTGAGCGCTAGGAATCCTACATCAAATGGCAAGCGACATCAATAAATCGAAGCGTAGGTTATCTCCTGACGTCCCTATTGCTGCCTGAAGGCGCTGAGGTTGCCTGGCAGGTGACCGGTTGCTAGTAAATATCCGAAGTTGGCTCTCTCCCCCGGATCCGTGGAAGAATCACAACATCGGCCGCAGATCACGGCACGGTGAGACTGGGACGTGGTTCCTTAACAGCTGCACGCTCTCGGAATGGAAAGCGTCTGGTCCGAGTTCGCTACTTTGGATACATGGGAAACGTCAGTTTACTGTTCAGCGCTTGCTCTTTCGCAAACTTGATGGGTTTTTCCTTTCTTAGCGGGCGCTGGCAAGAGTGTACTTTGGTTCGTTGACCCTCCTACGTTTTTGTCCGAAGAACTTATGCTGTTAACTAGTTCCACAATCATCGAGGAGATTGAAGCTATTCAAATGTCTGGGCTGGCGTCGCTGGCTATGTTTTACTACGACTTTAGGGAGGACGAAAAGAAGGACCTTCGTGGGTTGCTCTCATCGATGCTATTCCAACTCTGCGATCAATCCGATCCCTACTCTACTGTCCTTTCCACTTTTTATTCGAAACACCGCGATGGTGCCCGAAGTCCTAGCGATGACGAACTTATCCGATGTCTGAAGGACTTATTAAGTCTCCCAGGACAAGCCCCCATTTATCTAATTATAGACGCCTTGGACTAATGTCCGAACACATCCCTGCCGCCCCACCGCGACCAGGTCTTAGCCTTCCTGGAGGACCTCATCGACTCAAAACTCCCAAACCTCCGCATCTGTGTCACCAGCCGACCCGAGACTGATATCAAGCCTATCCTTGAGCCCATGGCGTTCCGTTCTGTTTCTTTACATGACGAGAGCGGACAGAAAGAAGACATTGAGAACTACATCAAGTCAGTTGTAAACACGGACAGAAGGATGCGGAGATGGACATCGGTGCACAAGCAACTTGTGACTGATGTTCTGACAGAAAGAGCCGACGGAATGTAAGGCATTTACACTAGATTTCTTCACGGCACTGATCCACACCTCGTAGGTTCCGATGGGTGCATTTCCAGCTAGATTACCTCTCTGGGTGCCTCCCAGGGCGGATCCGACATGCCCTAGACGAATTGCCATCGACACTCGATGAAACATATGAACGCACGTTGGGAGAGATCAAACAAACAAACTGGGAGTTTGCTCGACGACTACTCTTGTCCGTCGCTGTTGTTTCCCGTCCACTCCGAGTCGAAGAACTGGCAGAACTCCTTGCATTTGATTTCGAGACAGGACAGATTCCGACATTTCACGAGGATTGGCGTCTCGAAGATCCGGTAGAAGCAGTGCTGTCAACGTGCTCGACATTGCTTTCCGTTATCAACACGCAAGATTCCCAAGTAATACAATTTTCGCATTTCTCGGTCAAGGAGTTCTTGACCTCCGCCCGCTTTGCTGAAAAGTGCAACACGGTTTCCAACCGCTACCATGTTTCTATGACACCTGCTCACGGCCTCGTTACCAAAGCGTGTCTTGGTACTCTATTACATCTCGACAAAGATGTCACCAAAGGCACTCTTCCAAAAATTCCTCTTGCTAAATACGCTGCAGAGCACTGGTTCGAGCATACCCGTTTTGAGGGTGTGTCACAAAGTGCAGAAGAAGGAATGTCCCAGATGTTTGACCGGAGCAAACCACATCTTGCGGTTTGGCTCTGGATATCCGACCCAACTATTCCCTTCTGGGGGCGAAACGAATCGGCACAAACACCATTGACACCCTATGGGACCCCGTTACACTATGCCGGGTTCTGCGGCCTATACAATGTTGTGAAAGTCCTCGCCGCTGAACATCCACAGGACGTCAATTCTCAAAGCTTCATTGGCGAGAGAACACCCTTGCATCTAACTTCACGAGTGGGTCATATAGATCTGGCCCGGCTCCTCATCGAGCACGGCGCAGACGCGGCAGCAAAGAGCGAGGACGGGACAACTCCGCTGCATGAGGCATCCAAAGGGGGTCATGTGGATGTGGCCCGGCTCCTCATCGAGCATGGCGCCGACATGGCAACCCAGTGTGTGAGCGGGATGACCCCGCTGCATCTGGCGTCCCAAAATGGTCATGTGGATTTGGCCCGGCTCCTTATCGAGCACGGCGCTGAGGCAGTAGCTCAGTGCAAGAGCGGGATGACTCCGCTGCATTGGGCGTCCTTCATGGGTCATGTGGATGTGGCCCGGCTCCTCATCGAGCACGGTGCCAACGCAGTAGCTAAGAGCAAGTCCGGGATAGCTCCGCTGCATCATGCGGTGTTCGTAAAGGGTGATGTGGGTCGAACCCGGCGCCTCACCCTTTACAAGGCCGGCGTGGCGCCCCAGAGCACAGACGGGATGACCCCGCTGCATCGGGCGTCCGAGCAGGGTCATGTGGATCTGGCCCAGTTCCTCATCGAGCATGGTGCCGGCGTGGCAGCTCAGAGCGAGGACGGGATGACCCCGCTACATCGGGTGTCCGAACGGGGTCATGTGGATATGGCCCAGTTCCTCATCGAGCATGGCGCCGATGTGGCAGCCCGGGCCAAAGACGGGTCAACTCCGCTGCATCTGGCGTCCGAAAATGGCCATATGAATTTGGCCCGGCTCCTCATCGAACACGGCGCCAACGCGGCAGCCCAGAGCGTGGATGGGATGACACCACTGCATCAGGCGTCTGAACGGGGTCATTTGGATGTGGCCAAGGTCCTCGTTGAGCACGGCGCCGACGCGGCAGCCCAGAGCGAGCACGGGATAACTCCACTGCATCAGGCATCTTTGGTGAATGATGTGGGGGTGGCCCCGCCCCTCGTCGAGCACGGCGCCAACATGGCAGCCCTGATCGACGATGGAACGACTTCGCTGTATTGGGCGTCCGAACAGGTTTATGTGGATCTTGCCCGGCTCCTCATCGAGCATGGCGCCGATGCAGCGGCCCAGAGCAACGACGGGACGACACCACTGCATCAGGCATCCTTGCGTGGTCATGCGAATCTGACCCGGCTCCTCATAGAGCACGGCGCTGATGCGGCAGCCCAGAGCATGAACGGGGTGACTCCGCTGCATCAGGCGTCCAGAGGGATTTCTGTGATCTACAGTCGCATGGTGGCAGACGGGAGCAACGCGACGACTTTACTATATGAGGGGTCCAAAGGGTGTCTTGTGGATGTGGCCCGGCTCCTCATCGAGCACGGCGGCGACGTGGCAGCCCAGAGCAAGGATGGGACGACTCCGCTACATCAGGCGTCCTCTAGCGGTCATGTAAATGTGGCCAGGCTCCTCATCGAGTATGGCGCCAACGCAGCAGCCCAGGACAAGGACGGGATGACCCCGCTGCATGCGGCATCCTTTTGGGGTCATGTGGAACTAGCCCGGCTCCTCATCGAGCACGGCGCCGACGCAGTAGCCCAGTGCAAGGACGGGGCGACTCCGCTGCATGTGGTGCGGCATGTGGATGTGGCCCGGCTCCTCATCGAGCATGGCGTCAATGCAGCAGCCCATGGCGAGGGCACGGGGACTCCATTACATCATGCATCCTTCAGGGGTCATGTGGATGTGGCCCGGCTCCTCATTGAGCATGGCGCCGACGTGGCAGCCCAGGGCAAGCACGGGACGACTCCGCTGCATTGGGCATCCAAACAGGGTCATGTAGATCTGGCCCGGCTCCTCATTGTGCACAGCGCCGACGCAGCAGCCCAGAGCAAGGACGGGACGACTCCGCTGCATTGGGCATCCGAACAGGGTCATGTAGATCTGGCCCGGCTCCTCATCGAGCATGGCGCTGATGTAGCAGTCAAGAGCAAGGATGGGACGACTCCGCTACACGGTGCATCTGAACAGGGTTATGTAGATCTAGCCCGGCTCCTCATCGAGCACGGCGCCGACATGGCAGCCCAGGGCAATGACGGGACGACTCCGCTGCATCGGGCATCCTTAGGAGGTCACGTAGATCTGGCCCGGCTCCTCATCGAGCACGGCGCCGACGTAGCAGCCAAAAGCAACGACGGGACGACTCCGCTACACAGGGCATCCGAACAAGGTCATATAGATCTGGCCCGGCTCCTCATCGAGCACGGCGCCGCCGTGGCATCCAATAGCAATGACGGGTCGACTCCACTGTATCGTGCATCCTTAGGGGCTCATGTTAATCTGGCCCGGCTCCTCATTGAGCATGATGTCCACGCGGCAGCCCCTGAAAGTGGGAGGTGCCACGTACAGTAAAGTACGACCGATCATGGAGGAAACGGGGTGCGGCATCTTGCAGAGAGGGCCCTGCATGGCCGAACACTAGAAGGAGCTTGATTCGCGTATCGAGGAAGAGAGAGCGCGTTGGTGGATGACGAGGGGGAGGCGATAGGCGCACGTAACAACCGCAGCAGGTAACGTCGAGGCTCGGATCAGTGGCACAGGCACTCCAAAGGCCTCATTCTGGGAGCGGCGGGCAAGCCAGCCTTATAATAGGTTATATCATGTACGAGCAACTGATCTAGATTTAGAACGCTGTACCTAGGACCGATAGTATTGGCCTAACGTTCACGCCCACTGCTTGGCGTAATTGTTGCACGGCCCTCTCTTTGTCCGCCGACTCCAGGCCCGACAAGTAGAGCGAGGGAACTGAGCAGGCAAGGCACCGTTGGAGCCGGAACACCTCGACGAGCTCAAGTATGGCGAGCCCGGGAATCTCAAGGTCACTCTCTCTGAGACTTTGACGCCTTGGAATCAGAGTACGGGGATTAGGACTAGGAAACGTACTTGGCTGCGCAGGTCGAGGGGCAGTGTGTTTCTTTTTCTTTCCTTTTCTTAAGCTCTTCTCGGGTTCTACTTACTGTGTGCGGGTCAGGGCTGCGGCGAGGCATGTGGCAATGTGGCATGGTGGCAGTGAGCCAGTGGCACGGACATCGAGATGCCCGCAGAGTATAAGAAGCGAATTCGCATGGAAAATTGAACGGTAGAAGGGGACGTGGAACCGGAGGATCAAGGACCCTAAGTTGAAAACATAGGTTTCTGGAGCAGGATTTTCGGGAGAAGGAAGATAGATAGAGACAAAACACCACTTTGACTCCGACTCTCAACAAAATTTGTATCATCTTCATCATCCGCAAGGCCCAGGCAGGTATATTACAGCTTGTATGAGCAGTGCACTTCGCCAGAGCTGGAGGCCAGATCGGTATACGGCACAAAAATTTGCTTCTCTCGACTGGACATTGGACGTTATGATGTCAGCGGCGAGGCTGTCAGTGCGGTACGGGCACCTGGGGGTACACATGGTGTCTGGTAATAGTGTTGCCGCAGAGTTGGAGTCGACTCGGAGTTGCCTGGGTTGAGTTGCCAGAATTCGAACTCAACTCAACTCTGGTGGAAAGAGTTGCAACGGAGTCAACTACGGTTGTTACCCCATTTGGTTTGCGATTGCTGTATTTGGTTGGGAGACACACTAAACCAAACAACAGCGTGTCGGTGATGTCCGAGATAATCCCTTAAGGGAATTGTGCACTTTCACGATACACCATCATCACTGAATACACACTGGATTTCCCTACCCCTCTGTCTGTTTAACATGTACAATTCTCTGTTTTGAAGAGTGTCTCACCGGTTGACATCGCTTTGTCCCATTATCGGACCCAGGATATTTACCCTTCCATGGGCATCGGGATTGGCTTAATTTTACTGCGGGCATACTTGCGGTGGAGGAGGACTACACCATTGAGGGCCCAGTGACAGAATCAGCAGTTCTTGAACTGTTGAAGGCTGGGAAAGTGTCAGAGTTGCATGAGCTATATACCAATTGGGCCATAGATTCAGACTAGTAAATAGAATAGCGGTTACTTACTCAATTAAACAAAATGCTGCGTTACAGCGTATGGCAGAATGGCCAGAACAGAGTGCACATCGTGTAGCTGACAATTACGACACCTTATCAAACGCTGAAATCTGATTGGTGGATACTCCCGGGCCACGGCCCGCCAACTCTTCCTGACAACGGAGTTGACCCAGTTGCAACTCTGTTGCACGGAGTTTGCCAGAGTTCAACTCAACTCAACCCAATTCAACTCTGCGGCAACACTACTTGGTAACGGTGACATACTGCGGTCACCCTAGGACCCTTTCCCCTTCTTACGCCATCGTGCGCTTCATGCCCACATCACTGCCCGATTTCCCTACTGAACTCAAGTCACTCTCGACTGCTCCATCGCCGGGTGCAGTATCCCATGATGCTGCTTGCACCAAGGAACTGGATGAGGAAGATCCCTCGCTTTTGGGATCCAAAGTGACCGGATTTCGCCTGCTCAATCTGGCGGTGATCGTTGGCTTTGGGGTCTTCAAGACCGCATGTGTCTACTGCGGACAGCCTTTGACACCAACGACGCCGGAAATGGTAGGAGGCGTGTTGTTAACCCTGATGTACGCTTTGTTCAGTCTTCATGGCAATGTCTGTTCGAGCTGATCGTCTATGATGGGCGTAGACTGTACGGGCTTGGGTTGTTGGAAGCAAAGCGCCCACGGAGGTGGTCACTGTTCTTCCATATCGACTTGGCCCCCGCCATTTTACGTTTTAGTAGGATTTCGCTCCAAGCTGTTTCAGGGTGGATTTTTCCACAAGTTGTCTCAATGTACGCACGTATACTCCTTAGGGCCATTGGTGAGTGGTCACGGCACCGTGATACTACGAGCCCCAAGGAAAGGATGGTGCTGACAATTTCCATGATATCAGTACCCCTTGCAACCCTTACCTCCCTCTTCCAGGCTTTCGGCCGGGTCATCATGCTAGAAGTGAAGAATCTATTGATACCAGAAGACCGAAAGATGAAACAAAATGACATCATAGATTATGGTGTCACGATTTTCATGTCGGCCATGTATGGTTGGGGAATATCAGTACTTGTATGTCTCCCCCTTGGCTTTCTAGTTGTGGTGGTGCAATTTGTTAAGTATAGGCTCCGTGTATACCGTTGGCGACGACGTTCGCGGCTTCTTCCATCGTCTATAGGGGATGTCGCTTGAGCCAAGCTCGTGACTCCCTACCACCGATAGTCGTTCCTCCACTAGTACCGTGTCTCACTCAATATACTATGTCTTCCAGTCCCTGAGGATCTACTCGATGCAGAACAGATGCGCACGCACCAAGCAACGTAATGCTGGCCAGATGCTATCCCACGTCCCCACTGGATGCAGGATACTATTGGATAAGTGAACGAGTTAAGTTGGCTGCAGCAAGGTAACGGCACTTCAATCGGCAATACCATCCAAAACTCGTGGCTAGCACGGGCGTGACCGAAACAACTTTATACGAGCTATATCGTTCGACAATTACCATATATACAGTAGCGAGGTTAGCAACACGATTTTCTCCAACACGTAGTGTAAAAAAAAAGCCACTTGACAGAACATATAGATAGCAATGCGGCTGCTCTGTAACGAGCAGTCCTGTAAATCGGTCGTCCCCAGCGCGGCCAGGGTCATCGGGCTGGCCGGGAAGATACGGATTCTAAGAGGGCATGCCGAAGAGCTGTATTCAAAGTGAGGGTTCTCAGAACAAGAACGGGGGATGTACAAGATAAGGGAATGGGAACGCGACGCACCGCTTTGATCTCCTTGACACTTAGCTTGTGCAGTTTGACACCCGTACCTTCGCCCAGAGCCGCGTCAGCCAATCCTACAAGGCGGTCACACCAGTCCATTAGTTTATCGATATATGATATTAAAAAAGTCAAAAAGTGGGGTAAATGCGTACCGGTCTCGACGTCCTGCAACGGCATGTGTTCCTCGATCGTATTCTCCACGACGAGATGCTTCACAGATACATCATTTTCTTCCCCGAGACGATGGACACGATCGTACGCCTGCGAGTCGGCCGCAAAACTCCACGAGAGATCCATGCTATGATGATTATGATTAGAAAAGTTTCGATTGAGACGAAAAGGAGATGGGGGTCGCCAACGTACTTGATGACGCGATTGGCGGATGTGAGGTTCAACCCGACGCCGCCGCACTTGGTGCTGATTAAGATCACTGAGCCCACCCGTCTTGCGGAACGCGACAAGCGCCGCCTCGCGCATCTCGCTCCGCATCTTCCCGTCGTACCGCAAGTTCTGAGTCCCGTACCGCACCAACCCCGTCTCCAACAACTCCAGCATCGATCTCCCTGTTCCGCACCGTCATTCATTGTTGCCGCATCTGAAAAGACTGAAGGAGATAAGGGGGGAAGGAAGGGCATACATTGGGAGTACATGATCGTCTTGTCGCCGGCATGTTCGGCGATCTGAAGCTGCTCGATCAGCGCGACCATCTTCGCGCTCGACTCCAGGTCCCCATCGTCTGCTGGCCGGGTCTCTTGGTCTCTTCAGAAGCTACGGACTGCTTTCCCTTCTGGAGTGATGACGAAGGGAGCTTACGCTTCTCGAACTTCGGTTCGCTGCTCTCGTCATCGGAAGTACCGGGGGTATCTAAGGATCGGGGCTTCTCCTGCGATGAAGATGGAGTTTAGGACTTCACATCGGAGACCTTGCGCGGAAAACTTACAAATGCAGAGACCTCCACCTTGGCTTTCCCTACCAGCCTCCTTTTGAGCCCACGTGTCGGTATACGAGGCAAAACTCTCAAACATACCTTCTTTCTTTGACTGAGCCAGGATCTATGAAAAATCCGGCAACTCCTCGTCCGAGCTTAGTTCAACTATTTCCACAGGTGGAGGAGGCGGCGTGCGGGGTGCAGTCGGCTGGGGCCTGAGCACCAGCACGGGGTATTTTCCTTCGTGTGCAGGACGCGAGCGTCGTTTCTCAGCATGAACGAACGCACGCGGTTCCTCGGGGGATGGTTCGAAAGCGCTTGAGAGGAAGACGGTATTCGGGCTGATATCGTTCATCGTCTTGCAAACCGGACCTTAGGATTCCAACGTAAGTAGCTTGTTCGTTCATCTTTGTTTGGATATGCGTGGGAGGAAAGTGAAGGGGCACAGACGCACATGGGCGGAAACCTTTGGCGGCCGCTTCCTCGAACTCCTTCTCTACCTGTATGTTTTGCTTTTCATCGCCGAAGCCAAAGATCCCAGCATGGACGATCGTCGTCTGGCTCAACACCTCCAAGAAATCTGTTGCACGATAGATGAACAATACTAACTTTGGGTCATCAGTCGGGGCGATCAGGCTCACCTGCACACACTCCATGTCCTCATTTCGGGATCGCTCTCAACTTTATCCTGTGTGGCGGGGACCGTTCCCTGCGGTTCTGTCGATTGGGGCAAAAACTGGCCGTATCTATCATGAGTGTGACCTGGGCTTCGATCATCCGTACGGTGGCATGCTATTGCGCCGATCTGTCGGTGAGCACTGATGGACTGCAGCGATCGCGTCTTCTTTCCTTATGATGACCCACTAAATTACGGGCTAAACGCGATGACAAGGAGTAATGTGGGTATTGTGGTGAAGACGACGGGTTCCTCAATATGGGCGATTGACGTCGCAGACGCGGAGTGAGCGGCCGTGCTCGAAAGGATCCGTAAAGATGAGAGCGCCAGGATGGTGGCATGAGCGGGAAGAACGATCACTGGAAGGTATGCTTCCGCGTCTTGGAGGTAATTTAGGGCGGGTGTGAGTAGGAGATATCGTGGATGCTGGAACAGAGATGAGAGCTTTGACTCTGAGAACGATGGAAAGGTCACGTACAGGTCATTAACCGCCACAAAGATTATCCCTCGTTCTGCAGTCTGGTCCAGACTTTCTTTCCAACTTGCAGTAGAGAGGATGGGGCGGCAAAGTAGGGAAGGAGATAGTCTGGGCAGACGAGTCACTAGTGGTCGAGCATTCGATGCACCGGAAGTACACCAACTGTACAGCCCAAGTCAAACGGCCACCGACGCCACAGGACGCACACCACCTTTGCTGCTCGCAGACGCGACGACCCCAAGACACGCTTTTCGACTCCGACTCCGTTTCGAGATTACGTACAGTATCGACGGCCCGGGATATGTCGGTCATCGATGAGGCAGTGCGGCGGCAATTGACCTTCGCCTTCACCCGACATCCCACTCTCTTGTCATTAGTTCCTCACAGCTAACTCACCCCCCTCTTCAAGGCCCCATTTCCATTTCTTCCTTGCCAGTGATATGGCTCACCAATCGGAATCTGCCCATCTTCGAGCCCTTTTCGAACCTGCCCTGCAGGCATATGACGAAAGGCTGGGCGTTTCTTTGCCACAACATCCGCTCTCCATCACACTCCAGAGTTGCGACACTGTCGAGGCCATTATCGGCCTTTTGCAAGATCAAGCACAGGCATTCAGGGATCTTCGAGGAAGTGATAGAATCATGGTGTCCATCAAGAGCACTGTATCAATATTATCCAAAATCTCATTGGGTGCCTCTCTTGCTGACGCCTTTGACCTGGTACGTCAGAAGGGGCTCATGGCGTGTCTTACATCTCTGACTTTCATTTACAGACATTTCCACCTGCGAAGGCGATGCATGCTTGTCTCGCTATCCTACTTGACGTACGTGCCGTTCTCTGGTTCATATGTGGATGGCCTGGTGACTTCCGTATGATTCAGTCGGCCAAGGGCATAATATCCAACTGCGACGCACTCGTCGACTTGCTCGAGTCGATCGAACACTTCCTAAACAGGCTCAACATTTATACACGAATCCCTCCTATACCCGCAATGGACGAGATAGTGGTCAAAGTTCTGGTGGAGATCGTCTCCATACTCGCGCTGGCGACAGAAGAACTCAAGCAGCGGCAATCAAGTGAGTCCGTTCTCGTCTACGTTTTACGTTGCTCAGCACCACCGCAGTCAAATTTGTAAAGATTTTTTTCAGGGAGAAGGACGTCGAGGCGGTGCTAAAGCGGCTCGACCGACTGACGCAAGATGAGGCCCGGACTACTGCAGCTCATACTCTCGCTATTGTCCACGGACTCGCCCAGAATATGAGGGAGTTCATGGATGGTGAGCAACGAACTTGGATTGCGATCCGCCGTATTGAACACCCTCCTCTCCAGACGGGAAAGCATCCATAGATGGTGTCCGCGACGACCTCAGTACGTTTCGTTAGCGACAATGGGCTAGTTTCGTGTTTCACTGAGCGCTAGGAATCCTACATCAAATGGCAAGCGACATCAATAAATCGAAGCGTAAGTGATCTCCTGACGTTCCCATTGCTGCCCGAAGGCGCTGAGATTGCCTGGCAGGCGACCGGTTGCTCAGAAATATCCGAAGTTGGCTCTCTCCCCCCGATCCATGGAAGAACTACAACCTCGGTCGCAGGTCGCGGCACGGTGAGACTGGGACTTGGTTCCTCAACAGTACCACACTCTCGGAATGGAAAGCATCTGGACCGAGTTCGCTACTCTGGATACATGGGAAACGTCAGTTTGTTGCTCATCGCTTACTCTTTCGCAAAAGTGATGGGGATTTCCTTTCTTAGCGGGCGCTGGAAAGAGTGTACTTTGGTTCGTTGGCCCTTCTGTGTTTTCGTCCGAAGAACTTACGCCGTTGACCAGTTCCACAATCATCAAGGAGATCGAGACTATCCAAATGTCTGGGCTGGCGTCGTTCGCCATGTTTTACTACGACTTTAGGGAGGATGAAAAGAAGGACCTTCGTGGGCTGCTCTCATCGACGTTATTCCAACTCTGCGATCAATCCGATTCCTACTATACCATCCTTTCCACTTTTTATTCGACACACCGAGATGGCGCCCGAAGTCCTGGTGACGACGAACTTATCCGATGTCTGAAGGACTTATTGAGTCTCCCAGGACAAGCTCCGATTTATCTAATCATAGATGCCTTGGACGAATGTCCGAACACATCATTACCGCCCCACCGCGACCAAGTCTTAGCGTTCCTGGAGGACCTCGTCGACTCAAAACTGCCAAACCTCCGCATCTGCGTCACCAGCCGACCCGAGACCGATATCAAGTCTATTCTTGAGCCCTTGACTTTCCGTTCTGTTTCTTTCCACGACGAGAGCGGACAGAAAGAAGACATCGAGAACTACATCAAGTCGGTTGTCAATACGGACAGAAGGATGCGGAGATGGACATCGGTACACAAGCAACTTGTGATTGATATTCTGACAGAAAGAGCAGACGGGATGTAAGGGATTTATACCAGATCTATTCACAACACTGATCCACACCTCATAGGTTCCGATGGGTGCATTGCCAGCTAGATTACCTCGCTGGGTGCCTCCCGGGGCGGATCCGGCATGCCCTAGACGAATTGCCATCGACACTCGATGAGACGTATGAACGCACGTTGGGAGAGATCAAAGAAACAAACTGGGAGTTCGCTCGACGACTGCTCCTGTCCGTCGCTGTTGTTTCCCGTCCGCTCCAAGTCGAAGAACTGGCAGAACTCCTCGCTTTCGATTTCGAGGCGGGACAGATTCCGACATTTCACGAGGATTGGCGTCTCGAAGATCCAATAGAAGCAGTGTTGTCGACGTGCTCCACATTGCTTTCGCTTGTCAACACCCAAGATTCCCAAGTAATACAATTTTCACACTTCTCGGTCAGGGAGTTCTTGACCTCTGCCCGCTTTGCCGAAAAGTGCAACACGATTTCCAGTCGCTACCATGTTTCTTCGACACCTGCTCATGCCCTCGTTACCAAAGCTTGTCTTGGTATTCTATTACATCTCGATAAAGATGTCACCAGTGGCACTCTTCCAAAATTTCCTCTGGCTAAATACGCTGCAGAGCACTGGTTCGAGCATGCCCGTTTTGAGGGTGTGTCACAAAGTGCAGAAGATGGAATGTCACAGATGTTTGACCCGAGAAAACCACATCTTGCGGTTTGGCTCTGGATATCTGACCCAACTATTCCCTTCTGGGGGCAAAACGAATCAGCAAAAACGCCATTGACACCCCATGGGACCCCGTTACACTACGCCGGGTTCTGCGGGCTGTACGAGGTTGTGAAAGTCCTCGCCGCTGAACATCCACAGGACGTGAATTCTCGGAGCTTCTTTGGCGAGAGGACTCCCTTGCATCTAACTTCACGAGTGGGTTATATAGATCTGGCCTGGCTCCTCATCGAGCACGGTGCAGACGCGGCAGCAAAGAGCGAGGACAGGACAACTCCGCTGCATGAGGCATCCAAAGGGGGTCATGTGGATGTGGCCCGGCTCCTCATCAAGCACGGCGCCGACATGGCAGCCCAGTGCGAGAGCGGGGCGACTCCGCTGCATCTGGCGTGCGAAGATGGTCATGTGGATTTGGCCCGGCTCCTCATCGAGCACGGCGCTGACGCGGCAGCCCAGTGCAAGAGCGGGATGACTTCGTTGCATTGTGCATCCTTCAGCGATCATGTGGATGTGGCCCGGCTCCTCATTGAGCATGGCGCCGACGCGGCAGCTAAGAGCAAGTACGGGAGCGCTCCACTGCATGAGGCCTCCTTCCATGGTAATGTGGATCTGGCCCGGCTCCTCATCGAGCACGGTGCCGATGTGGCAACCCAGAGCACGGACGGGATGACTCCGCTGCATCGGGCGTCCTCCGGGGGTCATGTGGATCTGGCCCTGCTCTTCATCGAGCACGGTGCCGATGTGGCAGCCCAGTGCGAGGACGGGACGACTCCGCTGCATCTGGCGTCCTCCGGGGGTCATGTGGATCTGGCCCGGTTCCTCATCGAGCATGGTGCCGACGTGACAGCCCAGAGAAAGAACGGGATGACTCCGCTGCATGAGGCGACGTCCGGGCGTCATGTGCATGTGGCCCAGCTCCTCATTGAGCACGGCGCCAACGCGGCAGCCCAGAGCGATGATGGGACGACTCCGCTGCATCGGGCATCCTCATCGGGTAACGCGGGTGTAGCCCAGCTCCTCATCGAGCACGGTGCCGACGTGGTGGCACAGAACAACTACGGGATGACCCCGCTGCATGAGGCGTCCGTATGTGGTCATGTGGATGTGGCCCGGCTCCTCATCGAACACGGTGCCGACGTGGCAGCCCAGAGCAAGGACGGGATGACTCCACTGCATCGGGCGTCCGAAATGCTTTGGGGAAGGTTCTCCATCAAGGACGGTACAGATGAGAGCAGAGGCGAGGCGTATCAGGCGTTCGAACAAGGTCTTGTGGATGTGGCCCGGCTCCTCATCGAGCACGGCGCCGACGCGGCAGCCCAGAGCAAGGATGGGACGACTCCGCTACATCAGGCGTCCTCTAGGGGTCATGTAAATGTAGCCAGGCTCCTCATTGAGTATGGCGCCAACGCAGCAGCCCAGGACGAGGACGGGACGACCCCGCTGCATGTGGCGGGGCATATGGATGTGGCCCGGCTCCTCATCGAGCACGGCGCCAATGCGGCAGCCCAGGGCGAGGGCACGGGGACTCCGTTGCATCATGCGTCCTTCAGTGGTCATGTGGATGTGGCCCGGCTCCTCATTGAGCATGGCGCCGACGTGGCAGCCCAGGGCAAGCACGGGACGACTCCGCTGCATTGGGCATCCAGACAGGGTCATGTAGATCTGGCTCGGCTCCTCATCGCGCACAGCGCCGACGCAGCAGCCCAGAGAAAGGACGGGACGACTCCGCTGCATTGGGCGTCCGAACAGGGTCATGTAGATCTGGCCCGGCTCCTCATCGAGCACGGCGCTGATGTAGCAGTCAAGAGCAAGGATAGGACGACTCCGCTACACGGTGCATCCGAACAGGGTTATGTAGATCTAGCCCGGCTCCTCATCGAGCACGGCGCCGACGTGGCAGCCCAGGGCAATGACGGGACGACACCGCTGCATCGGGCATCCTTAGGGGGTCACGTGGATCTGGCCCGGCTCCTCATGGAGCACGGCGCCGACGTAGCAGCCAAAGGCAACGACGGGACGACTCCGCTACACAGGGCATCTGAACAGGGTCATATAGATCTGGCCCGGGTCCTCATCGAGCACGGCGCCGACGTGGCATCCAAGAGCATTGACGGGTCGACTCCACTGCATCGTGCATCCTTAGGTGGTCATGTTGATCTGGCCCGGCTCCTCATCGAGCATGATATCGACGCGCCAGCCCCTGAGAGTGGGAGATGCTACGTACAGTAAAGTACGACTGATCATGGAGGAAACGGGGTGCGGCATCCTGCGGAGAGGAGGGCCCTGCGTGCTCGAACACTAGAAGGTGCTTGATTCGCGTATCGAGGAAGAGAGAGTCCGCGCGTTGGTGGATGACGAGGGGGAGGCAATAGGCGCACATAATAAAGGCAGCAGGTAACGTCGAGGCTCGGATCAGTGGCACAGGCACTCCAAAGGCCTCATTCTGGGCGCGGCGGGCAAGCCAGCCTTATAACAGGTTATATCATGTACGATCAATTGATCTAGATTTAGAACGCTGTACCTAGGGCCGATAGTATTGGCCTAACGTTCACGCCCACTGCTTGGCATAGGTTGCACGGCCCTCTCTTTGTCCGCCAACTCCAGGCCCGACAAGTAGAGCGAGGGAACTGAGCAGGCAAGGGACCGTTGGAGCCAAAACACCTCGACGGGCTCAAGTACGGCGAGCCCAGGAATCTCAAGGTCACTCTCTCTGAGACTTTGACGCCTTGGAATCAGAGTACGGGGATTAGGACTAGGAAACGTACTTGGCTGCGCAGGTCGAGGGGGAGTGTGTTTCTTTTTCTTTCCTTTTCTCAAGCTCTTCTCGGGTTCTACTTACTGTGTGCGGGTCAGGGCTGCGGCGAGGCATGTGGCAATGTGGCATGGTGGCAGTGAGCCAGTGGCACGGACATCGAGACACCCGCAGAGTATAAGAAGCGAATTCGCATGGAAAATTGAACGGTAGAAGGGGACGTGGAACCGGAGGGTCAAGGACCCTAAGTTGAAAACATAGGCTTCTGGACCAGGATTTTTGGGAGAAGGAAGATGGATAGGGACAAAGCATCACTTTGACTCCGACTCTCAACAAAATTTGTATCATCTTCATCGTCCGCAAGGCCCAGGCGGGTATATTACAGCTCGTATGAGCAGTGCAGTTCGTCAGAGCTGGAGGCCAGATCGGTATACGGCACAAAAAATTTGCTTCTCTCGACTGGACATTGGACGTTATTATGTCAGCGAGCGGTGAATGTCAGTGCGGTACGGCCCGGGGCGGCACCTGGAGGTACATGGTGTCCTTGGTAACGGTGACATAGCGCGAGTCTAGGTGTCTAGCCACAGTTACTGTGAAGCAACATACTGCGGTCACCCTAGGACCCTTTCCCCTTTCTACGCCATCGTGCGATTCATGCCCACATCACTGCCCGATTTCCCTACTGAACTCAAGTCACTCTCGACTGCTCCATCGCCGGGTGCAGTATCCCATGATGCTGCTTGCACCAAGGAACTGGATGAGGAAGATCCCTCGCCTTTGGGATCCAAAGTGACCGGATTTCGCCTGCTCAATCTGGCAGCGATCGTTGGCTTTGGGGTCTTCAAGGCCGTATGTGTCTACTGCGGACAGCCTTTGACACCAACGACGCCGGAAATGGTAGGAGGCGCGTTGTTAACCCTGATGTACGCTTTGTTCAGTCTTCATGGCAATGTCTGTTCGAGCTGATCGTCTATGATGGGCGTAGACTGTACGGGCTTGGGTTGTTGGAAGCAAAGCGCCCACGGAAATGGCCACGGTTCTTCCATATCGACTTGGCCCCTGCTATTTTACGCTTTAGGATTCCACTACAACCCGTTCCAAAGTGCGTAGTTAAACCACTTGCGATCATTGGTGAGTGGCCCACGGAGCCGTGATACCGCAAGCCCGAAGGAGACGATGATGCTGACAATCTCCATGTGTACTCTTTAGCATTCATCTGCCTCTACCCGGGCATTTCTTCGGTCTTTCTTTTAGCAGCGGTGAATCTACTGAGTCCAGAAGACCGAAAACTGAACATCATGGATGAGACTCTCAGGGGATACAAGGGGGTCATATTTCTTTTGGGAGAGTTCCTAGTTCTGGGCCTTGTTTATGTGGTGGCATACTACGTTGAGGATTGGCTTGATATATATCGTCGGTGACGACGTTCACGGCGTCTTTCATCACCTATAGGGAATGTCGCTTGAGCCTAACTGACTCCCTACCACTAGTCGTTCCTCTACTGTATCTCGCTCAATATACTGTCTTCCACAGGATTTACTCGATCCAGAATGGATGCGCACGCACCAATCTACGTGATGCTTGCCACAGGCCAGCTTCTCATGTCACCACTAAATGCAGGATACTATTGTGGACGAATGGACGGGTTAAGTTGGCTGGAGCGAGGCAACCTTCAATCGGCGATACCATTCAAAACCCGTGGCTAGCGTGACCGAAACAACACTATACGAGCTATATCGTTCGACAATTACCATATATACAGTAGCGAGGTTAGCAACACGATTTTCTCCAACACGTAGTGTAAAAAAAGCTACTAGACAGAACATATAGATAGCAAGGCAGCTGCTCTGTAACGAGCAGTCCTGTAAATGAGTCGTCCCCAGCGCCGCCAGTGTCGTCGGGCTGGCTGCGGAAGATAGGGATTCTAAGTAGGCATGCCGAAGAGCTGTATACAAAGGGAGGGTGCTCAGAACAAGAACGGGGGACGAGTAAGATAAGGGAATGGGGACGCGACGCACCGCTTTGATCTCCTTGACACTTAGCTTGTGCAGTTTGACACCCGTACCTTCGCCCAGAGCCGCATCGGCCAATCCTACAAGGTGCACACCAAACCATTAGCTTCTCGATCTAGGAAGAAAAAGTCAAAAAGTGGGATAAATGCGCACCGGTCTTGACGTCCTGCAACCGCAGCATGCGTTCCTCGATCGTATTCTCCACGACGAGACGCTTCACAAACACATCCTTTTCTTGCCCGAGACGATGGACACGATCGTACGCCTGCGACTCGGCCGCAAAATTCCACGAGAGATCCATGCTATGATTGATTATGATTAGTTAGAAGGTTTCGATTGAGAGGAAAAGGGATCGCCACGCACTTGACGACGCGATTGGCGGATGTGAGGTTCAACCCGACGCCGCCGCACTTGATGCTGATCAGGATCACTCTGGGCCCGCCCGTCTTGCGGAACGCGACGAGCGCCGCCTCGCGCGTCTCGCTCCGCATCTTCCCGTCGTATCGCAAATTCTGGATCCCGTGCCGCATCAACACCGTCTCCAACAGATCCAGCATCGACGTCCCTGTTCCGCACCGTCATTCACTGCCACATCTGAAGACTGAAGGGCATACATTGGGAGTATACGATCGTCTTGTCGCCGGCATGTTCGGCGATCTGAAGCTGTTCGATCAGCGCGACCATCTTCGCGCTCGACTCCAGGTCGTCATCGCCTCGACGCCAGGTCGCCATCGTCTGCTGGCTGGGTTTCTTTGTCTCTCCAGAAGCTACGGACTGCTTGCCCTTCGGGAGTGATGACGGAGGGAGCTTACGCTTCTCGAACCTCGGTTCGCTGCTCTCGTCATCGGAAGTACCGGGGGTATCTAAGGTTCGGTGCTTCTCCTGCGATAAAGGTGGAGTTTAGGACTTCACATCAGAGACCTTGCGCGGAAAACTTACAAATGCAGAGACCTCCACCTTGGCTTTCCCTACCAGCCTCCTTTTGAGCCCACGTGTCGGTGTACGAGGCAAAATGCTCAAACATACCTTCTTTCTTCGACTGAGCTAGGATCTGTGAAAAATCTGGCAACTCCTCGTCCGAGCTTAGTTCAACTATTTCCACAGGTGGAGGGGGAGGCGTGCGGGGTGCAGTCGGCTGGGGCCTGAGCACCAGCACGGGGTACCTCCTTTCGTTTGCAGGACGCGAGCGTTCTTTCTCAGCACGAACGAACGCACGCAGCTCCTCGGGCGATGGCTCGAAGGCGCTAGAGAGGAAGATGGCGTTCGGGCTGATATCGTTCATCGTCTTGCACACCGGACCTTAGGATTCCGACGTCAGCAGCTCGTTCGCCCAATTTCACTGGGATACGCATGGGAGGAAAAGTAACGGGGCATAGACGCACATGGGCGGAAACCTTTGGCGGCCGCTTCCTCGAACGCCTTCTCTGTCTGTATGTTTTGCTTTTCATCCCCGAAGCCGAAGATCCCATCATGGACGATCGCCGAGTGGCTCATATCCTCCAAGCAATCTGTCGCACGGCGGATGAGCCACGCAACGTTGGGGTCATCAATCGGGGGGATCAAGCTCACCTGCACACACTTCATGTGTGCATTTCAGGATCCTGCCGTTGTTTTCATAGACTGAGCGGTTGCAGATCAACACGAGTCCAAAAGGCGAGCGAATAAAGACGAGGAAGTGGCGTACTCTCGTGGCATACAGGACACATGGTGCCCTCCTCCTCGTCTCCACCGTTAGTAAAGTCGAGCTCGATCGCCCGCGCGCGAGTCAGCGCCCTGTTACGTAGCAGGTAATTAGAGCTGGCGATCATCACGGCACCGGGGGTAGACACGCTTACCTCCGCTTCAATTTCACCACCCATTCTGAACCCATGACTCTCCGCGCACGCGAGAGTTCCTTTTCGCTTTCACCGCCCACGAGTAACGTCGGGTCATCGTACTCATCTGCTTGGCTCTTAACGCGAAGTAAGTAAATTGGTTACAGCCGGTCATAAAAAAAGGCTTGCTCACGAGTATGAGATGCGGATGACAACACAGCTGGCGCAGGCGCAAGATCATCACCAGCACCGCAGAATGACTGCAGAACAATAAAAATCCATTATGCGGGCGAGGGGAGCAGGGACCCGTACGTACTTTTGGATGATCGTCCTTTCGCGGATAAACTTATTGACGCGAATCTTCGCCTGCTTCTCAAAATCATCGTATATCTACGGGATGCGGATCGCATCAGCCCAGGAGTCCAGCAGCTCTGGGACAGAAAGGCGCACCTCGCGTTCCTCGGGAGAGAATTTCAGGGTCACCAGTTCGACCGTTTTCGGTGGAAGCGTGAGAAGCGGTTTGCCCTCGAGTTTCGAATCCTTCGTCCGGCGTAGCAGGAAGGGCTTCAAGATTCCCTGAGCACGCGCGCCTGCCAGCAGCGCGTCGTGGACCTGGACCTTGGTCTTTTCGCGGTGCCCGGACAGTATCAGGATCCTCACAGCAGCAACGCGACGAGTGGGGGGAAACGTACGATGTAGTCGTGGAACGACGGCCAATCGTTCCACGGACGAAAATGTCCGAAGCGAATCAGCCCATAGAGATCGGCTCTGTCATCGGAGGGTCATGTTCGATCATCCCTTTGGGCGCACGAAAATTAAATTTGCATACAGAGAGTTCGTCACGGGTGTGCCAGTTAACATCCACCGGAATTTAGCGCGAAGTTGGGCGACGACTTTGCTGGCCCGGGTGGCCCTGATGCACGAAATTCATCAACTTCGGCCACTTGACATAAATGCTGAAAGACACACCGATTCCGGATGAATTGCGCCTCGTCGAGCACGACGCGGTACCATTTCATACGGGCCAGAAGGCCACTGGAAAGTCAGTGATAAGTCGAACTGCGAACGACGGGGAGAGCGGTGAAGCGTGTTTACCCATGCTCTGCCAGCCAGGTAGCTTCTTCCTCGGGCTCGACGTTGGGGTCTTTGATAACAAAGTCCAGACAGAGCGTTTGGTATGTCGTGATGATGACCTACTCATGCGCACCATGCGTGAGAGATGAGTGCAACCACAGGAAGGGAAAGGCAGTACATCTCTCTCTCGGAGCGCGGACAGGCTCTTCAGCTTAGTCTTACTATGGTGTATATGTACGCTGAATATGTTGTTCGTTTTGGATTCCAGTTCGTCATTCCACTGCACAGATTGGATAAGCGGATAGACGCCCGTCGTCGGACAGCATGGGCGTCACCTGATAGAGCAGGGCAGCAGGTACAACAACGAGACTCGTGCGGTTGTTTTCGTCTGGACCTGGCATGTTCATGGCCATCGTGGCGATCATCTGAACCGTTTTGCCTAGACCACCGCCATCAGGAAATGCACGTGTCCCACACAAGGCGAGGCAACGAACCGAGCCCCATTTCGTCGCTTTGGAACATGGGTTAGGGAACAGAGCGAGCAGCGGAGGGATGTGAAGGTACGAACGCCATGATCCCGCCTTTGTACTTCGTCTCTTTCTCCTGCATGAGCATCCTAGAGAGGTGGTCCAGCCCCCAAGTCCTGTCGGGATAGCAAACAGTCTTACCAGCTGACGCCGATGATCTGATGTGGGATGAGGCGGACCTCCAACCCGGGGAGGATATCCTTCGCGCTAACAGGGGGCAGGGTGTCAATGTAAATAACATATCTGAGTGGGGGATACTGACTCTCTCAGGCCCAAGTACTTCATCCCATCCTTGACGTGCATGTCCTGAGCTAGGTTATCAATCGACCTGGACACGAACTCGGCCAACCTAAAGTTGACATCAACGACCAGCATCGACGATCAAAAGCTAAAAGGGTGTTGTACGCACCGCTGCTCTTGGTCATCTCCACCGAAATCGAGACTGGTTAGGGGGTCTTCCTTATCGTAGGCGCCGAGTCGAAACTCGCCGCTAATGGGATTATCCGTCGAGTTACGACTGTACGCAGCCGTGATGACGGATTGTGTTCCGCGAACAGAGCGTTCCTCGGGTGTGAGCGACGGCTCAGTCACCACAACGTCTAACGGTGCCGCGTACCATCAGCTACAAAGCACGATAGACTAAAAAAAAAAACGTGAGCTACGCACCAGGGGACTGTGTGCTCGCGAGGAGACCAGAAGGCAGCCTGTTCACCGGCGGGCGCGACGC
>Ga0307510_10001001_pt1 | contig 29982 bp, 38 predicted proteins | sample 12_EM_MG_FD_207224 | JGI IMG/M metagenome (GOLD analysis project Ga0307510, IMG submission 207224) | Populus trichocarpa ectomycorrhiza microbial communities from riparian zone in the Pacific Northwest, United States - 12_EM | ecosystem: Host-associated > Plants > Roots > Unclassified | place... | reverse complement strand
GGAATGAGGAACGGGGTGCATCAGCCAAGAAAAATCTGTCGCAAGTTGCCGGGTTTTGTCAAATCAACTCCTTTGGAGAAGAAAACGTTTCCCGCTGAGTTGAAACTGTGACCTGCTGAGGTTGCGGACGACCTGACACAATAACTTTAGCGCCCCGGAAAAGGAAGGAGCCCAGTAGTTTGGCGTCCCTCTCGTTCGCACAACAACTCCGAGTCGAAACACGCCCTCAGGCTCAACCGCAGCCTCTAAAAATACTGCCAACGTGTAATCTTGTGTTTACAGGAAATAACCGTGTCCCAAGGGGAGATGGGAAAGAGAGAAACCCCACATCTGCCTTGGGCAACATCATCGTTATCGTGCCCAAGTTGAGGCGCGAAACGAGAACAGCAAAATGACAACAAAATGATAAAGGTCCAACGATTCGAAAAGTTCAAATTAAGTACATACATACATACATAGTAGATGCCCTTTGAGATAACTCCTCACTGGGCAATATTGAACGCAGACCTTTCAAGCTTTTCATGCCTCGACCGTCCCGAAAGTCAAACGAGTTGGTCGCCCGCCTCGAACATCGCACACAGATATGGAATTCATTCAGAATCTACTAGCCCCATGAAGCGTATCTCCCATGAGTTGTCGCTTAAATTTGTTTCTGACGTCGAAATTGATCAAGTCCAGACTCGGATGTACAAGGTGTTCCTCCTCTTCCAGGTTGCGATTGATGAGACAGATTGTCTGAGAGGGCCCGTCCAAGTCGAACATGTTGCCATCTGAAATAATGTCGCAATACTTTTTCACGAAATCGCCATGGGTTGCCTCGGCGTAGAGATTTTTATATTGAACGGAGATATCGGGGTTGTAGACGAAGTCGATGCAAATACGAGGCGTAGGTCCGTATTTGTCGTACATGTTATCGGCTGAGGCGAGCTGATTGTCTGTGAACCCATGAATGCGGGCACTAAACGAAACTTTGTGAGCCTGGGCATGCAGCGTGGACATCAGGGAGCTCACGCTTGGACTATCTCTTCTCGCGTCCAGGGACCCATGTATACAACTGCTGTATTGGTTGCCTTCCCCAAAAGGGTCCATCTTTCCCGGCGCGGAAAGGTGACAAAAATGTTGAAGAGTTTCGTGGCCGGATCCGCAAGAAGAGGTGGGATGCCGCTTGGAGAGTTGTCGGCGTCGACAAACGTCCAAAGGAATGGAACAAAAGAAGTAACATCGACGTCCTCGAGGGGTTTGACAAAAACGCCTTCTTCTACAAACAGGAAGCACTTGTTGGTACGATACCAGATAAACGGCTTCCCTTCGCCTAGGCGTCGACGGACGGCAAAGTAGATCCAGTATGATTTCCCTTTTCGCACAGGATATGGTGGGTGATTAACATGTCATAGAATGGAGGGCTCACCAACACCAGCTTGTCCTGTGATAACGACAGAGGGTGCAGTTCCGCTCACAAGACTGTTCACCCTATCGTAGTGCTTGTTGCAATAGTCATAGATCCGTAGATAATCGCGACGTATCCAGAGTTTTGAGCGCTCGAGACGCTCCTCGCCAAAATCGAGGGCGTAGCAGCCTGGAACAATGTCGCTTTCCGAATAGTCATCGGGGTCGTCAACTTGAACGTCGGGGTGTGACCTCCGCCATTCCTGCTCTTCGTCTGTCATATCCTTGCGCCAAAATTTGGCATGAAGCTGAGAGAGGAGCTTATGGTCTTCAAGCTTAGTCCATGAATTAGCATCACCTTCACAGACGAAGACGGAGGCAAGGGTCGAGGGAGTCATGGTGTGAGCCATTGGACAGGAGTTTCCGACCCGACACTCCTGTTAGTCCGCCTTTATAAATCCAACACTTTAGGGGCTGTATCAAGTTCGCTTGTACCATATATGTATAAGGTATTGGGAGTCAAGTTCGAGTTGTTCGGAAGTGTATCCTCCAACCACTTTAGTTGTCGAGTAATCCTAGCCTGCCGTGCGGCTTACTCAGAAGTGCTGCGCAGCTGGCTTGACCATGCCGTATGCCGCAAATTTCTGTACGAGTAGTAGTACTTTCGTCACAGTATTTCGATCCCGAGATATAGGCGATGTACGTACCCTTCGACATGAACAGGACAACCGCGGAAAGACACGCAAATGCGAACCCCATTCAACGCGATCCAGGTTATTGTAAGAGAAAGCAACGTCACAACGGCAAGGAAAAGTCGTCTTGTCAGTCAACGAATGGCGGTGCGGGCCCCTTATCACATGACGCACCACCAGCGACTACAATAGTACTCCACTCTGGGACGGCGCAACGCCATAGAGAGCTATTGGTGTTATCCAGAGAAAGTCACAGATTGCATTCAAGGCAGGTCTGTAGCCTCAAACGTAGTTTCTGGTTAGGTAGACATGAACATCTTGCGAAAAGAATCTTTCAGTTGGAGGTTAATTGCCCTCAGGCTCCCAGAGGATTCAGATTTCGACGCTTTCCTCGCTATAAGATAGATATTATGAGATCTATCCCGTAACTCGGCAGTTTGATCGCAGTTGTTGACGTGGAAGTCAGAGAGAAGGCTATGACGAGTGTAAGAGTCGGTCAAGATTGGCCCTTCTGGGACTCACTCTGCTTTTGATCTTTTTCGCACCCAAAGATGGCACGATTGAATCTCCTTCTCTACTTCTCTATTTCTTTCCTCGCTGATGACCAGCTTCCTATAAATCAGGGGCCCATTCTCCTTCAAGGTTAGCGTTTCTAATTATTTTTCTCGATGGACCGATCATCCTTCGCAGGATATGAGCGGTCCCTAACCCAAATAAAGGTCAATCAAGAGGGCGATCTCCTCTTTTCCTGCTCCAAAGACCACATCATCAACATTTGGTTCTCCCACAATGGAGAGCGTCTCGGAACCTACTCGTACAACGACACAACGGGACAGTTTGAACAATAGACGTCGACTATGCGTGTGGACACCGTATCCCCTTCTCACCGTCCCAGTCGCTTATTCCGTCCGGAACCCGCACCCCCAGCAAAAGACATGAACGGTCGGAGTCAACCATTTCCTCAACTTGTTGTTGCCTTTGTGAAAACTGTTGAGCGCCTGTGTGTCTGTTTTTGGAACACATTCAACACTGTATCGGGAGAGTGGCGAGCATCAAATGCGGCGGCAAAGGTATGCGTATGTAGATTCTGTCCCGTGAGCTTCTTGTACTCGTCCAAGGCAGCATGAAATATGGTAGGAAAGTTGGATGCTCAAGGTGTGGCTGCTTGATTGTCCGTGGACATGGTAATAACAGAACAGACAATGGAGTACTGTAAACACGCCCGCGCCCGCGTCAGCCGAGAAAATCTGTCGCAAGTTGCCGGGTTTTCATTATTCCCCCCCGTGAGCTGACAGTTGGCCTTGGCGTCCCGCTGAATGATGGACACGGCGATGACACGTCGCCGTAAGAAACGGCAAGAGAAATGGTGATGAGGTCAAACTGCTTAGGCGAAGACGGGCTACTAAAGACACGGGAGGATTCACAAAGTTGAACTCAGTCGTTCGCACACGCACACAACTCGAAACTGACTCCATATGCCCTCCGGCTCGTCGAGCGACAACCCTAGCCTTGAAAAATCCTGCCAACATGTAATCTTCGGTTTACAGGAAACAATCGTGTCCCAAGGAAGGATAAGAAAGAGAAAATTCCACATCTACCTTGGGCAATCGGTGTGGAGCGAGCACGCGAGAATAGCGCCAACATGCACGTTTTCGTGCGCCACGGCATAGCATACCTTACAATGCGAACAAGAACAACAAAATGATATAAAAAGCCAACGATTCGAAGGGTCAATCTATGTACGTACGCACATAGTAGATGCCCTGTGAGAACTCCTCACTGGGACCTGGGGGCCGTTCATTGAGTGTGACCCGGGCCCTTTTTTCATGCCTCGACTGTCCCGAAACTCGAAAACAAGTTAATCGTCCGTCTCAAACCTGGCACGCAAATAAAGAATTCATTCAGATGATTCTCAATCTCTTAGCCCTACCACCACGATTCATCTCTTCCGCGACTTGGCTGTCAAGCTTGGTTTTGACGGCGTGACTGACACAATCCAGACGCCAATGTACAAGGCTATCCACCGATTTCCAGTCGGGTCCGATGGAATAGATTGTTTGCGAGGCCTCGTCCATGTCGAACATTTTGCCACTTGTATAAATGTCGCGATACCTATCCACTAGATCCGAGTCGCCCCTCATTGCCTCGCCGTGAAACGCTTCATATTGAGCGAAAATATGCGGATTGTTGACGAAGTCGATGCAAATGCGAGGCGTGGCTCCGTATTTGTCGAACATCTCGTCGGCGTCGGCGAGCTGATCGTCTGTGAACCCATGAATGCGGGCACTAAACGGAAGTTGGTTGTGAGCCTGGGTATGTTACCGTATGTAGCGTGGACACCCGGGAGCTCACGCTTGAACTATCTCTTCTCGTGTCCAGCGACTCATATATACAACTGCTGTATTGGTTGCCTTCCCCAAAAGGGTCCATCTTTCCTGGCGCGGAAAGGTGACGAATATGTTGAAGAGTTTCGTGGCCGGATCCGCAAGAAGAGATGGGATGCCGCTTGGAGAGTTGTCGGCGTCGACAAACGTCCAAAGGAATGGAACAAAAGAAGTAACATCGACGTCCTCGAGGGGTTTGACAAAAACGCCTTCTTCTACGAACAGGAAGCACTTGTTGGTACGATACCAGATAAACGGCTTTCCTTCGCCTAGGCGCCGACGGACAGCAAAGTAGATCCAGTATGATTTCCCTTTTCGCACAGGATATGGTGGGTGATTAACATGTCATAGAATGGAGGGCTCACCAACACCAGCTTGTCCCGTGATAACGACAGAGGGTGCGATTCCACTCACGAGACTCTTCACCCTATCGTAGTGCTCATTGCAATAGTCATAGATCTGTAGATAATCGTGACGTATCCAGAGTTTTGAGCGCTCGAGATACTCTATGCCAAAATCGAGGGCGTAGCAGCCTGAAACAATGTTGCTTTCCGAATATTTATCGGGATCGTCAACTTGAACGTCGGGGTGTGACCTCCGCCATTCTTGCTCTTCCTCTGTCATATCCTTGCGCCAAAATTTGGCATGAAGCTGAGAGAGGAGCTTATGGTCTTCAAGCTTGGTCCACGAATTAGCATCGCTCTCAAGGATGAAGACGGAGGCAAGGGTCGAGGTAGTCATGGTGTGAGCCATTGGACAGGAGTTCTTCGCCGTGTTAGTTCGGCTTTATAGACCCAGCACTTTAGGGGAGAATACTCCGAACTTGACTCCTAAACAGGTGGCTTCAATTGACCGTGCCGCCACTTACTTTCATCGCAATATTTCGATCCCATCCCGAACCCGAGATATAGTATCCGTCGAAATGAGCAGAACAACCGTGTCACTTCTTCTCCACGCGTCCTTCTCAGGGACGGTGAAAAGACATGCAAATGCGTTCAACGAGGATACAGTTTGAAAGAACGCAACGTCATAACGCCAAGGAGCGCCATCATACCTTATCACGTGATGGACCATGACACCTTTGGCGGAGGGGAGAGCGACTACTTCAACCACCACCGCTGAGAGGGCGCCTCGCTATAGAGAGCTTCCGGAGGAGTCACAATTTGCATTCAAGGCAGTTCTGTAGCCTAGAACGTAGGTTCTGCTTAGATAGACATGAAATTCATGCGAATAGAATCTTTCAGTTGGAGGTAGATTACCCTCAGGCTCCCTAGAGGATTCTGATTCTTCGCCATGAGATGGATATTGGCTGAGATGTCGACAGTTTGATCGCAGTTGTTGACGCGGAAGTCAGAGAGAAGGCAACGTTGCGACGGTCGACGTGCCAGTGTAAGAACCCTTCTGGGACTCACCCTGCTTTTGTTCTTCTTTCGCACTTGAATATGGCACGTATTGAACCTCTTTCTCTATTTTCTCCGCTGACCAGCTTCCTACAAATCAGAGGCCCATTCTCCTTCAAGGTAAGCGTTTCTAATCATTTTTTCTCGATGGGCTGACCATCCTTCGCAGGACATGAGCGGTCCCTAACCCAAATAAAATTCAATCAAGAGGGCGATCTCCTCTTTTCCTGCTCCAAAGACCACATCATCAACGTTTGGTTTTCTCACAATGGAGAGCGTCTCGGAACCTACAACGGACACAACGGGACAATTTGGACAATAGACGTCGACAGTGCGTGTGTACACCGTATCCCCTTCGCTCTCCCCGTCCTAATCGCTTATTCCATCCGGAACCCCCCCCCCCCAGCACAATCACGTTTCCTCGTCTCGGGATCGGCAGACAACGAGATGAGGTTCTGGTCCGTGCAGACGGGCAAGTGCCTCTTTGTGTGGGAGTTCCCGACGGCCGTCAAGCGTGTATGCTTTTCCGACGATGACAAGCAAGTCGTGTGCATAACCGAGCAGCGCATGGGCCACCAGGGCGCCATCCGCATCTTCGATATCAACCACGACGGCGATGGCACACAGCGTGCGTCATAAACCACCTTCTATCTATCTTCTTCATTTCCCCTTCCCTCCGTCCTCACCACGACCACCACAGAGAACGACGAGCCCACGTCGCTTTTCTTCCCGGTGGGGAGCAAAGCGACCGTGTGCGCTTTCCCGTGCACGCCCGGGCAGATCCTAACGGGCCACGAGTCGGGCAAAGTTGCGCTCTTCGACGCACGCTCGGGCGACGAGGTGCTCTCGAACGAGCGCGCCCACATGGACGTCGTGTCGGACCTGCAGCTCTCTGCCGATCGCTCGTACTTCATCACGAGCAGCAAGGACAAGACGGCGCGCATACACGACGCCAAGACGCTCACCGTGCTCAAGACGTTCCAGACCGAGACCCCGCTGAACAGCGCCGCGCTCGCACCGAACATGCCCTACGTGCGTCCCAACTCTCTTCCTCCCAGATACCTGAAACGACTTCTTTTTTTTTTCCCCCCGTTTCTTCACCCCTTCCGCTCTCAAATGAAGGTCCTGCTGGGTGGCGGTCAGGAAGCCATGAGCGTCACGACGACGTCATTACGACAGGGCAAGTTCGAAGCCCGTTTCTGGCATCGCATCTTCGAGGAGGAAGTCGGTCGCGTCAAGGGACACTTTGGTCCGCTGAACACGTACGTCAGAAACGCTCTTTTCTCAAATCCACTTTCTCCTCACGGGGCTGGACCAGGATCGCCGTGCATCCGGCGGGTACCGCATATGCATCCGGAGGCGAGGACGGTTTTGTTCGCGTGCACCACTTTGACGAGAGCTACTTTAAGGCGCGGCCGTACGGCGAAGTAGAAATCCTCAATTAGAAAAAAATTTCCCGATCGTCTGATTTGGGGCATGGATGTGTCATTTGTACGAGACCTGCTGTATCGTTAAACAAATATACGGTAACGTTGAAAAAAGCATAGTTTGGGACACGCAAAGTAATTCTGAACGAAAAACGCGGGCAGAAGCAGGGAAAGGGAACCACGTGTAAGCTACTATATGAGCCTACTCGTGTGAGGTGTAAGCAATGTATATCTAGTCCTCTCTAAAAGCTAATTTACACCAAATGACCGGATAGAGCAACGTTAAGAAGGAATATATGGCCGTAAGTAGTTCAATGTCGTCCTGGCATGTCCATGCGGGGGAGGCCCGGAAAGATTAGGGTAAGAATAATGCAGCCAAGAGCATTGAGATGAGTACAACGAAGGTGGAGAAGAGCTGCGGCGCCTGCGAAGATGGCGGCGCTCTGGTAGGAAAGAAAGAAGAGCGAACGACAACAAATTAGCAGCTCGAACGCCTCACTTGAGGGGAAAAAAGAACGCACGATGACGTTGACGCTCCCGAGGGGGGGTTCGTCAAGATCTTCACGTTCATCAGCGCCACGAGGCCATCTGCCGCGTTCAGTCCGGTCGTGCCGACGCTCAGGTTGTGGTTGATGCCGATGGAGGTGTTCTCGAGGTAGCCAGAGACGTACTGTACGTCGGTCTGATACACAAAGCCGCCGTACGTCGACTGCCCGGAGTACGTCGTTCCGTTAGTCAAGTTCGCGGTCGGGATGAGAGTCGATTGCCATGTTGCGTTGCCGATCAACCAGTCGCTGTGACGAGCCGTGAGCGGAGGACGAGGAAATAGTAGGAGAGAGTACAGTTGGAACGTACCGGGCAAGGTTATATCTTAACCATGATCGAGTTCGGTTTTAGTGACACGAGGAAGAGGAATATTGAGAAGAAAGCGCACGTACCCGTTAAAGATGATGTCGTGAAATACTGTGGCGTGAGTTTCGGGGTAAGAAAGGAGCACGGGAGGTTCAACGACTGGGGACCCACATGTGTCAGGGAGTTCATACGAAACAGCCATGAAAACGGCCCCACTGGATGAGAAAGGATCATCAGCATTGTCGAAAGGCACGTGACGACTAGGAAAACCGCACCTATCGGCATCACTTCCCACCTGTGGCCAATATCGGAAGTGGTTCCCGCCTAAGATCGATTCTTTGCATGTGCCTAACGTTGGGTCACTGTAATCCCAACGGATTACCGCCGTTTCGTTCTCTTTTTGTTTTAAAAAAATATTGGAGATGAGAAAAAAGGAAGGAAAGAAGAGAAAGGGTGGCGGAGACGTACGATAGCCCCGGCCGTCTCCGAGGTCGGCCTCTTGATCACTTCCCGAATGTTGTCCGAGGCATTCGCCAGCGAACCCAAACGACCTAATAGCAAGCGCGAGAGCGGAGGGGAAAAAAAAGGAGAGAAGACGGAGTCGGCAAACCCGTTCTCATTTAGTTTTTAAACGTTTTGATGGAAGAAACCGAGGAAACGCACAGAAAGTAGTTGCGCAGCCCTCCATCATTTTCCTGGTCAACCAGGACCGCGGCGTCCGACGTCCCGAGGATGATCGCGTTGATGGGTTCACCTTGACCAGGAGGAAATGTATTGGTGACTTGCTAGAAGTAGGGGGATCGGTGTTAGCGTGCCGTTTGATTGACTGGCTTCTCGTCCTTCCCATCCTCTTTATTGCACTCTTTCTCTCGAGAAGGGAGGGTAGGAGGAAGGCAGGGTAGTAGACGCACCGTTAGCCAACTGCCGTTACGGTCGCGCGGGTCATAGAAGCCTAGTGGTGGCACGCTGGCGCGAGCAGCCAAGGGGTGTGGGTGGCCGTTGAGGTGAGCCGACGAGACTAGGATAGGGAGTGGCCATGATAATAAGAGGAGAAAGAAGGCGGTGACAGACATGCGGTTTGGGAGGGGGGGAGAATACGACGGACAGGTGGAGTCGACGGACTGTTGGGGGGGTGTGTACGTGGACTGTACGTGGGCGCAACGTTTGTGGTCGTGGTCGTTGATGCTGCTTCAGGCAAGCGCAGCTGCGCGTGGGCATTGGGCGTATACAAGGGGCGGCAAATGCGGTCTTGGCGCTTGCCTACAACAATAAGGACTCCGGATCTCCAGACACAAAACAAAAATGCCTGGACCGCGAACGTTGTGAAGCCAAGACAGGTGTTGTTCCTACTGCACTGGCGTATACGCCACGCCAACATGGGTTGTAAGACTGTACAGTGGTACAGTATCACTGTATGACTTCTCTTCTCTCTTCACGGGAACTAATGGGTCACCTTCGCGCCTTTCCTATCTCGAAAATCTTTCGAACCATTCGCTGCTATCTTCCCGCAATGGCCTGCTCATGAATCTATCCCCCGTTCTCCGCCATTTCTCCGAACTGACTGTCGTTTAGGCGCTCTTGGCGTGGCGTGTCAACCTGTCGCCATCACATCGTCTTCTGCCGACTATCACCGCAACGACAACGACAAACTCGGAATTGCACCCCATATCTCTATATACATATGCGTATCTCAATATCATCCTGGACTGGACAAAAACCGACCAAACTGCCCGACCAAACGGGATGGACACAACACACCCCGATCTCTGGGCTGGCAACTTCGGACGCAATAACGATTGGGCTGGCCTCAGTAGTCCTCAGCCTTCCAGAGCATCATCCAGGGCATCCAGGGCACCTCGCTTCGCTGTACGATGCAGACAGGACGAAAAGTCCCGTCGTAATGATCAGGGAACGCCGCTCTGAATGTAGAAATGACTGTTATGACTCACCTTCCAGCTGCGCCGTTTTGTAGTCGACCTTGATCTCAATGTCGTTGCGATATGCGACTTGAAGTGTGACCCAGGCCTCAGCTACAGTTCGGCTGAAATGTCCCATCAGTAACTCGAAAGGAAGGGGGGAGCAGTGGTGAAGAGGAGTCGTACACCACTTCTCTGGCCTGTTTGCCTTTGAGGGAACCCTGGTTCTTCACGTATTCTTCCCATACTCGCAGAGCCTATACGGTTAACTATCAATATTAATGCCGTGTCCTCTTTCTTGTCGATGGATCGAATAGCCTGACTTCATACTGAGCACCAAAAGCCAGCCCCTCGGTGGTGAATCCATCCTTCTTGCTAGTATCTTGGAGCTGGACCCGCCTTGTAAATCGCCGAGTTATAAGAAGATCCGCAAGGCTACTCACCTTGTTCCACGACACGTATTGTTCCGAATCGGTTGTGAAGTAACCCATGGCAGTGGGCGAATCCGAGCAGAAAAGTCAAATATAGAAACGAAATTTACCACCTTGTGGCCCTCAGAGTCTTATACGAGGGAAGAGCCCACCATTCTTGGAATCTACGTCGCATGGAAGATGGCAAGGAATTCATGTGACGACGACGTAGCCATGTGAATCCGTCGATGAATGCATGCGAGGCTTGTAATGCTGCCTGACTTTTTTGGGACGTACGTCATACATCAGTTCATGCGTCCATTACTCGCGGGGTCGAATCCATCCGTCGGGTCACCATTGGGCATGACGTTCTCTTAGCCAACAATACAATACGAAAAGGAATTGGGATTGGAGCATGCGAGATAGTGCGGGTACAGTACAGTGCGCTACAGTAGTACGGGAGAGCTTCACTAAGCCTTATAGCTAACGAACCGCTCGAAATGGTGCAACAACCTTGCGACATCGAATTCCAATATCTGACTCAAGACATCCAGAGCACCTTCTTTCGCTGCAAGAATGAATAAAAAAAGGGTTCAATATCAGCAAAGCCAAGAAGGCAGGCAGACACATAGAGAGCACACATGACCACGATCAGTGAGACGAGAAAACGGAGGCGATTGATGGAAATGGCTAAAAAAAAAGACTTGCCTTTTCTCCGGGCCAATTGATAATCCACCGCCGGCTGCAGCTGCACTTGTGCCGCGTCCGAGGCGATCCCGCTCTTTCCACTTGTTGATCCTGAATCTGGCGAGTCGACCCGGCGGGCGACCTGAAGGAGGATCCACCCATCGATAACCACTTGACTACGCAAGGGTATTCATTCATTATGGGGTAGAAAGCGTGAGGATGCGCGAAAAAGCGTCGAAGGAATGTTTCAAAAAAAGATGGATTAGGGGAAAAAACACACTCTCTTACATGAGTTCTCTGGCCTGTGGTTCGTCTATGATGCCATACCTCCTCACGTATTCTCCCCATACCTTGAACGCCTACAAATTAGGCACACCCGGTTCCTCAGTATGGTTACAATTTTATGGGAATTCAAGGTTTGCCTGACCTCGTACTGGGCGCCTAAGTACAACGTCTCCGTCGTAAAGGCCGCCGGATTCGCCAGGTCTGTCAGCTAGTATGTTTTTCTTCAATCATCGTCGTTCTTCGGCCTCATGATGACGGATGGTGGGAAGCGCGGCCGCGGAGCCTCGCGAATAAAGAAAGACAGCACAGTACCTGCTTCCAGGCCATGAATTGTGCCGAGTCTTGTGCGTAGTAAACCATTTGAAAGGAGATAAACGAAAAGGTCCCACAAAACTGCGGCGGTAAACAATGGGTAAACCCCTTTCAGTTTGGTCGTGTCAACGAGGCCCTTTATACGCGAGAGACAGTTCTCATTCCTCTGTCGATGATCAATGATTCCTTCTTCGCATCCACGAAGGGGACAGGCAGAGAAGGCAGATAGATAGTTCCAAGCGTACCAGTGAGCAGTGCGAGCATAAAATCGATAGCGTCCACCCCATCCCTTCCTTCCTACATAGTCGAACGAGTAATGGGCCGATGAACGAAGACCGTAGTGTGCGTATACGTAGTGCATACAGCCTGAGAGAGGCATCAAACAAAAAAAGTAGATGGCCGGGCCGACAACGGTGTGCCGGTCACGGGTCTGTCTTTCGGCTCCAAAAGCCGGTCATCTGACCCAACTATCTGATGGTCACCTGCGACTTCTCGGACACGACGACCCAGAGACAATGGCGTCGTCAGTCCCAAAACTCACTTTCCCGGAAATAGTGTTCACACCACACTCCAAACCGATTTGACCCGGCCGACGCTGCTTGGATGCTCCGATTGTGCAACTGCGCAGCCTAAGTCACGAGTCAATAATCGCGGCGACTTGACGCATATCATATGCGAGCGCGCGGGAGTTCTGAGCCACTGTCATCGTTTCTGGATGTTCAGATCGGTTCCTGCGTCCGCATAACGTGTACTGTAAGACTGCACTGGAGCACGGGCCTCTGTGGGTGTTTTGTCGTCGTCAAAGGCGCAATCGGGGCGATGAGCAAGGCCTGGGGCTGCGGTACTCACAATGAACGAAGAGCTAGGCCCTCTTTCGGGGTAATGAAGGTGGGTAGACCTTTGCGTTGAATTGTCTCTGTGGGGGTGTGGGGAAGGACTTGTTGTTTGTCTTTGACAAGGTTCATTGGGTTGGGGTGGAGGATTGGGGGGAAGGAACCATCACGCACCACATCCGTAGTTTTTCCGTTCTCCCGAAAATAGTTCCAAAACCGAGTCCTAGCTGTAATAACATTCAAGGAATCGCGAGGTGGTTATTCGGGGGCAATTCGCACCTTCGACACGCCGTTTTATGTACTGTATTTTATATTTTTCCGAGATCATTGAAACAAGTGGTCGAGAGGGCGCAGTCCTTGCGGTTACCAACTCCATCTGGTAGGAATCCGAATGGCAGAAACCTCTCAACCGACTCATCACTTCCAGAGAGTTTAGGAGGGTCGAACCAAACCAAACGGTGTTTAAGTGCAGCTACAAGAAGTCGAATTCGGCGCGAGCCGTGAAACCCGAAAGTTTCGTAGCCCGGAACCTTTTCGTCAAACCATAATTTAACGTTCGGCCGCGGATTTGACCTTTGGTACAATATTAATACAGTGTTCTGGCGACCAACCAGTGGACAAGAATTTTGGGAGATTCGTGACATGGGGACGTGACATTGGGCTCGTGACGTCGACAAATTCGCTCCAACCTGCGATTGTCGGAGGGTCTCAGACAGAAAAGGATACAAACTCAGACTATGGTTTCTATCACTCAAAGACTCAAACTCTCGAACGATGGCCTTCCTCAACAACTTCAATGCGTAGAGTTAGAATCGGGGCCGTGCGGGGCCAGCGGGGGGGTTACGTTCAGTTGGGATCACGTCATATGGCCACCATGACCCCGCCTGTAGCCGGCGTGGTGACGCCGGTGTATGGAATGGGAATTGTTGAGGGCGTGGTAAGTGGCGTTTGCAGAGCCATGTGGGTGTACTTTGATCGGGTCAACTTCTTCTCTTCTAGCTCCACGCATACCTGCCATATTTGGACACCGCCTGCCATCTGTCTGTCACCGAAGGGCCCGAACGTTCTCATCGTGGGTTATCAAGCGTCGTGCCCATCATGCTCTCTGAGATAATCACCATTACCCTATTCTCCGGTCACGGTCCTGACCATTCACAAGCTTTCCCTCTCATATCAATCAATGGCACTGGCACTCGAACAGTGGTCCAGGAAGTTCATTCATTCCATTCCAGTTGCGTGCCTGTATCGATTATTTTCTACTCTCCACATGACTTCCTATACTGTACTAGAACAGTTATCGCCCCGTGCGTCCGCTGTCAGACACCCCGACTAGCGAGGTTCTCTAATCGCTAATCGTTTTGCCGACCCTCGCTCCCCTCACCCCGCTTGTTGGTCCCCAAATCCACCACTCCTCCTTGTGGCCCACCTTCCCACCCCCCCGGGGACAGGCCCAGTACGAGTTGTGGGGTACTCATCTAAGCGATTGGTCAGACGCTCGAACCCATTGTCATCCCCTGCTCTTCATCAATATCTTAAACCTGAAACTATTAACCGCCCGCCGCCGGACCCTTTAACAACCGAGGAGGTTCTCTCCATATATAACAAGTTCTTTACCCACCCGTGATTTTAGTCCCCCAGCGGTTCAGCGCGTCCACTTGTCTGTGCTTCCATCCCGCACCTCTCAATGGCGCCTTATTTCATCCGCAATCTCATCCCACGTCGCGAAGCTCGCAATGCCAACCGTCGACCCCTCCTCGAGGTATTGCGCACCGTCACGTGGGTCCAGTGGGCTCAATTCCTGTCCGGGTGCGTTCCATTTTCGCTCATCGCCCATTCTCGTTGGGAGTCTAAGTGTGTGTCTGCTCGTTGTGTAGATGGCTTGCTTGGACTTGCGACGCGACCGACTTTTTCAGCGTGTCGCTCAGCGTCCCTCGCCTTCAAAGGCAATTCCAGAAGGACAAAGCTTCTACCATCGTACGTTGTCCCCTTTTGGCCCGTTCTCCTTTTGTGCGGTACCCGCGCGAATGAGTTGCTTATTACTCGTGTCCCGTTACTCAGACTCAGGCCATCACGTTGACGCTTCTCTTCCGATCCTTTGGCGCCGTAAGTGCTTCCTCGTCACATGTTAGCCGTTATGCCCCGCGTACGATGCTCTGTTCTGTGCGCCCTAGCTCCGCCGCCAATGTCCTTTCATGCTACGCTCTGGGCAGCACTTCCCATGGAAGAAATGCCCCTCTTCGTCTCAGATGCGCATGTCTAGGTAGATACTGATGCTTCTCTACCCCTGCAGGTCATCTTTGGTGTCCTGTCTGATCGCTTCGGTCGGAAATGGCCCCTAGTCATCAATCTGCTATTGTGCGCCGGTCTCGAGCTTGGCGCCGGTTTTGTGGATACCTTTAGTCAGTTCCTTGCCCTACGCTCCCTCTTCGGTATCGCCATGGGTGGCGTCTGGGGTCTCGCCTCGTCGACGGCGCTCGAAAATCTTCCAGTCGAAATGCGTGGTCTTGCATCTGGCGTCCTTCAACAGGGATACGCCTTCGGATACCTTATCGCGGCCGTAATAAACCTTCGCCTCGTCCCTCACACATCCCACTCGTGGCGCTCCCTCTTCTGGGCCGCCGCAGCCATATCCGTATTTGCTGCCGCCGTCCGGGCGATTGTTCCAGAGAGTGAAGTCTTCCTGCGAGCGAAGGCTATCGAGCGCGAGAGGGGCTCCTCTACTGGAAAGAAGACGCGAGTGTTTATCCGCCAAGCTGGCGGGATGCTCAAGAAGCACTGGGTTCTCTGCGTCTATGCCGTGCTTCTCATGACCGGTATGTGAGCCTGTTGCACGCAGGTTGAGGATGGCTGACCCCCATATCGTGGCCTAGGCTTTAACTTCCTCTCGCACGGATCCCAGGACTTATACCCAACCTACCTTCAGACAACCAAGAATTTTGACAGTTACCACGCCACCGTCGCCACCATTATCGGAAACTGTGGTGCTATCACGTACGTTTGCCAAACCCCCGACCTAACCCCATTTACACCCCTTCCTTACTCCTTTGCTTGTTTCGTGTCATAGCGGCGGTGCAATTGCAGGTTCCGTGTCACAGTTTCTCGGTCGTCGTCTGACCATCATCGTCTTCGTTTTGATCGCTGGTGCCTTCATCCCGCTCTGGATCCTGCCGAACACTTTCAGTGGGCTCTCTGCTGGCGCGTTTTGGCTGCAATTTGGTGTTCAGGGAGCATGGGGTGTCATTCCGATTCAGCTTGCCGAGATGAGTCCACCCGGTTTCCGCGCAACGTTCCCTGGCGTCACCTACCAACTCGGAAACGTAAGACGGGCTTCAACCGACGCTTTATTATGTAAACTATCTGCTCACCGTATCGATATACTAGATGGTCTCCTCCGCCTCTGCTCAGATTGAGGCGACAGGTGGTGACCACATGAGGACTACCATCATCAAGAACGGACAGCCCACGGACGTGCCCGATTACGCGCGTGTACAAGGCATCCTCATCGGCACTGTCGCTATATACATCATCATCCTCGCCATCGTCGGCCCTGAGTAAGTCCGACTCCGTGCTTCACCGCTGACTGCTTTAATCTGATTTCTATGGTTAATAGGAACCACGGATCGAACTTTGAGCAACATGGCGTTGCCTTTGCTGAAAACGCACCCGACAGTACTCGTCTTGGCGTGGACGCTGCAGATGACGAGAAGCTGAGCGATGTGCGATCGGAAGATCTCAACGAGAAGGCTTGAGACGTGATACAACGCCTCACGCCTGCCTAAACAAAGACTACACACCCTTTATATCTCATCCGTCCCCAAACACACATTCAGTTCATTTAATTTCGTTTAGAGGACGAGTCGTCTTTTGTTCCTTGTTTGTTCCGTAGTATGTGTGTTGGGGTTTGGGATGTATTGTACGAATGACTGACGAGTTGCCCACGCAAATGAAATAAAATCACGTGCATATGCAAACCCACTTTGTTTTGGGTTAGAGAGCTTTCGACTGTGAAAGAGGATCCGAGTGGCAAGGAAACACGAAGGCATGGGGACCGCCACGTCATACAGCAACTGAAGCTGAAGGGTTATGCAGCTCTGGATGGTCGATTCTCTGTTGTAATTGGTCCCGCAAATACGTGTTACAGCGCCAGGTGAGCGTAAGAGAGAAATCCGAAGCATCCTTTTTTTTCATTATCGTCGCGGCCTCGCGCGACTCACGTCGCCTTTCCGAACCTCCGGATCGTTCACTGGCAGGTTCTTCTCAACACCTGTCCGAGTCGGAGTGGTTCGAGCTCAATTCCGTCGCGATTCGGTGCAGTATGATTTATTGACCGCTCTCGTGCCTGCCCGCTCGCACTCAGGCTCTCGGAACTCGGAAGAATGTCGGCATTAATTACAAGTCCATGGGATTCCGAGTCTCGGAACTCTCTTATTCAGGTCCGCGCTGGTGGCACCGGGCTCCAGGCGGCCCCTTTCGCTCAAGTCCAATACAGTACAGTACGCCCCGCGGGTCGGGTCGAATGGAGAATTGGAGATGGTGTGGGGAATTAGTCGACTAGTCGAGCTCGCCCGGCACTGGAATGCGTTTGCTGAACACGAACACGATGTATTGGCATAGTGGCATGGAGTGTCTAACTGCAGTTTACGAGCTGGGGTTATCGGCGGTCATGATGCGGCACTTGGTCTTCGAAATGCATAGCGGCGTACTCAACAACGTATGAATTGACCCTACTACAGTAGTAGGCGCAGCGGCGCTCTAGTGGTGCGAAGAGAGGGCGGCCTCGGACTCGGATAGCGGCGGCGCTGGGCTTCTTGATTTCCCATGCCAACCCTCGATGTGCGAGCCCTTCGATGGTCATAGGAGGGCGATGCATCGTATGGCTTCGGGTTCGCGTTGCCCAGGCTTTCAATCTGCTTCTTGCTCGATACGACGAATATTTCGCCCTGCGAGTCGGAAGTTTCGGCCGTGGATGCAGTGGCTAGGTAACCCCTCCCGAAGAAAGAAGATAATCAATAGGGCCGACTCGGATTCGGGGGTCAGTAAGACCGATCACTCTTCCTTTGTCATATTGTATGGTTAAGCGAAGTCCGTCACGGTAGAACAAAGACCGGAACGCTGTAAAAAACGCGGGTTGAATCGGTGCGTCCAGTGCGTACTTTCGGATTTTACGCAAGATAATGTGTATACGCCGATCGTTCCGAATGGGACGTAGGTTCCCAACGCTTCCGATTGCGCTGCTTTAAGGGTGACTATACAGTATACACCGCGCGTTCTCGGATTACGTTTCCAACCCTTGAACTCGTGTCGTTATTTCTGGCTACGCAAAAAGGAGCCGTCGACGTGAGATAGCCCAGTAGCATCAGTCAACCTACCGTTAATGGCTTCTTTTATGGGAAAGTGGAAGCTCGTACTCGACACGACCGGGTGTGTCCGTGGGTCAGCATGGGTAGCTTCGCCGTCAAAACGCGACGCAAGCCATAAACTTGGAACCCGCGGCTGAGAAAACAAGTCCCGCGACAGCAAAAGTCCGAATAGAATGGGCTGGTGCAGTATCTCTGAAAGTAGGTAGCAATGGAAGGTACCGAGCAAGCACTGCTGTTGGGGTTTAGGAAAAGGAACGGTAATGACCGAAACCACTAGCATCAGTGGTTTCATGATGTGCTGGTTTGGGCTGGATCAGCTCATGACCAGAGTCGGGGCAAGTTGGATGCTGGATCAAAGAGGTTCTTCTACCCCCTGAACGGAAAACGCTTCTCAGCGCAAGTCGACCTCTTTTGGGGGGTAGAACCTGACAGATGCCTCTGAGACTTGTGCATATCGTTTGTTTTCCAAATCCGATTCGTGTAACGGTTCAGCTCGTTCATAACTTACGACATGCATCCTTGGGTGCTTCGAATGGCTGTATGCTGTTGTGCGATGCGTCACAATAGGACAGCCTAAAGTCTATTTCCAAATGTTTTAGTATGCGTAGTCTTTTCTCACGATAAATGGGTGCGTTTTTCATCTACTTTGGGACACGCAACGTCTACGAGTAGCCCGAAGCCAGGAAAGGGTCGTTATGCATCTAGAAGTGCAGCGCGTAGGAACTCGGCAGCCTCGTCAAACAGACCACCGAACGCCTCCTCCGCGCCACGCCTGCGATCAAATGAGTGTGACGAACCCTCGACGATGCGCAGAGCTGTCTGGACTTTGGCATCCAGCAGACGGGCGTGCATCGCCCGAGAGCACTGGGGGAGGACTGCGGTATCCTCGGAGCCGTGGATGAACAGTACACGGGGCCATTCGGGGGTGACGAGGAGCTGCGGGAAGATGGCATGCTCGGAGGGGGGAAGCGCCGCTGCGAGCCGGGCGTCGGATGCAGCGATGTCTTCACCCTCTGCAGGGAGGAGCCCGCGGAGCTTGTCGCTGATCGAAGGCTCATGTAGACCCGTCCAGTAGTCGAGGTAGGCGCCGAACTGGAGCCATACGCGCGCAAGCGGCATGCGTGGGTTTGACGGCATGCGCGGCGTGGCGGAATCGGGGCCGAAGAACGAGGGAGGGGATTGCGCGACTGGTTCCAGGGACGAGCTTGCCGGGTACATGAACTCGGAGTATTGGGTGGGGTCGAGAAGCTCGAGGCCTAGGAAGAACGGCTCCGTCTTGGGTGAGAGGAGGTACGGAGACTGTTATGTGGAGACCCACGCCCGCGGTGGGTGGCACGGTGCGTTCATTCAGAACTCGCGAATACATGGTGGGGTGCTGCGGAGTGGGGAGGAACTCACAAATAGACTGCCACCCAAGCCATAAATGGATAGGACCGCGCAAGGTTTCGGATTTGCGTGGATGGCGGCAAGAAATGCACACATCCCGCCAGCGCTGGCGCCGGCAACTGCTAGGCGCGTGCTGTCGATCTGCACGGTACCCAAGAGTTGGGTGCGCGCGAGGAATGCGAAGAGGTCAACGACGTCATCGAGGATATCGTGGCCGGTGCTAGGGGGGAGAAGTCGATAGTCCGCAGAGATGAATGCGAGGCCTGCTGCGATCGTGCGCTCTGGGTATTGGGACGGCACGTTAGGTCAGGCGTGCGGGCAGACGCGAGAGGAGCGGGAAAGACGGACTGAGAAGCCAAGTAGGAAACCAGCTTCTGCGATCTCCAGAGGTCATCCCACCTCCATGGAAGAAGACGACGGCAGGCACGGGACCTTCGGATTCGGGTTTCGGTGAATAAACATCGATGTAGAGGAACAGACCTCCGAGCTGCTTGTAGGCTACGGTAGTGGGTGTCGCTTCCGCCATCGTTGAGAGTATTTCGGAGAATACAATGGGGCGCTTTTCCGTCTAGTTGGGTACTTGCTCATGCTCTACCGTTGGGGTTAACATAATGAATGATACAGTCTCTGGCTTTGATTCCAGCCAGGGGAGCGACTTATGGTGGATCGATGTATAAGTGAGAGAACTAAATCGGTTTTGTGACCCCGTAGCTCAGTGGTAGAGCGTGAGATTCCAGCATCGTGAATGCTTCCTCAAGGCCATCCGTTCAATCCGGGTCGGGGTCAGCCAGTACATTTTTACCCGCCCAACTTGGATATCCGGGCCGGGGTGACTGTGTGTCAGCGCAGCGAGCGCTAAAGTGGCCGCGTAATGAGTGGGCGCAGGCATTGACCAACCCTCGACTTTACACGTCTCTCCTCATCATCGATGCTCCCTTTTTCACAAGAAAGACGTAGGAAAATAAATCTAGGTGGAGCAACTTCCATAACCTCCCAGACTGATCTGTTGCAGAGCGCCAAGGTTAGAAGAACCGAACGTGAGGAGATCCGCCGCCGTCATGAGAGTGCTCGTTCTATCCAGTTACGCTGGCGTAGTTCTCAACAATCTCGCGCGGTTAAACACATCCTTTCGGAGATGTTCCAGGAGGATGTCCTGGGGTTAAATGGCATGCGCACCCTCGTTCTTATCGGGAACAACGACTCGTTACTTGCCCAATGGTCGGAGGCTGTGGTCCACGCTGGGAACGGTAAGCCTTCTATCCACCTCAATCAGAGAGTATTATGTGTACCGTTTCCCGTGTATTATGGACGCATCGATATTTTCACTCTCGCTCACCCTCCCTTTCTTCACTATCTTTTGAACTCACAGTCCGGTTCCACGTGCTTTATTTGGCTAACCTATCTTCCCATCGTCTACAGGCTGGTCGTTACAATATGTTAGCGGATCAGATTTGGATCACTGGATTGTACTTATCCGGAAAATGGCCCTTCTCCTCCTTTTCTCTATTGCGAACTCACCACGGTGCGTCCCTTGCCCCCTACCTCATGTGCACATCATTCTGATCCAGATCCGTTCAGAGCCCCCGCTTCACTCCATCACCTTCGTATCCTCGATATGCTTCTATCCCCCACATCGAGTGCGCAAGCAATGGGCGCGCGCGCCGAAGATCTGCGAATCAATATCGCTACCTACCTTCTGCGGCACAACCTGTATCCCTTATTAGCGAAAGCACTGGGTAATATCGTGCGTCGGAGTTTGTCTTAATGTGCATCGACTCCTCATCCGTTCGCATGTAGCCCGTAGATGAGAAAGGGTCGCCCTCAATCTCACTTCTGGTTCCCCTCCTCACCTACCCTCTAGGAACATTCGGGTCTTCGCATCCAGACTTATTCTTAGAAGCATACACCTCGTTCATACAAAACGTCTTAACCCTCCCTCTTCTTCCTAATCGACTTCCTCTTCCTTCTTTGACGCAGTTTTCTGCCAACCTACCTCTCCACACTGCCACTGTATTGTCCCCGTCCATTTCTCAATTAGTTTCTGTGCTCGGAGTAGGGGCAAAGGTGCACCTTCTTGCGAACATAGCCGCATTCCTTCCTCCTAGATATGCCACACTTCCTTCCGCTTCCCTCTCGACCTTATTGCACCTCTCAGCGGCAGTCATGAGCACCCTTCCGAATGGTGTGCTGGAGCCCAAGTCGTCTGTCGCAGCTGGGAAACAAGTCGCGGAATCGGAAAGCGACTCTGACTCGGAGTCTGTTCACCTCTCTGTCTCCCCCGCTGCCTTGGTGCCATTACCTCGATTAGACGAACGCACTTCGAAGCGACTCCAGACGCTTACAACTCCCACACACATCAATTCTCTCATTCGTGCTACGCATAACCACACGGCGTCAAGGGTTGCTCTCTGCGATTTCCTCTTTGCACTTTGTTCTGTGTGGCCTCTTCGCGTAGATAGTGTACTGAGTACGATTGTTGTAGCAACCAGTGGTGGGTTTGTACGGGAGTTGTATCGTGGTTATGTGAGAAGCTCCCCACTCGGAAAAGAGGTCGGTCTTACCACACTCTTGGGTACGTCACCCCCCTTCTATCTCATTATTTGCTTACCAACGCTCTGGAAGACATCTCGAATGCGGACAGTTGGCTCCCGCTCCTTTTCCTGACAGACTTGTACACGCATTCTCTCCTCACCATGGGAGACGACGAGTTCTTTTCCGGCTTCGACACGCCAGTCCGCGCCAATACCCCACGTAACCCGCTCACTCTGGATGAGATCACATCACTATCTCGGAAACTCTTGAATATTGCTTTCACTCTCTTCTGGAGAGAAGGTCAGATTGGTGCCCAGAGTGGCCGCATCCCGGGTCTCAACGTCACATGGGAAGCAGTGAGGCGAAAAGTCACGCGTTTTCTACAAGCGGTACATACGCGGGAGTAAGTACACTATCCTTCTTTCTACATAGATATCAACTTACCTAGGGTGTCACAGCTCGAGGCGACCTTTCACACCATCCGAGCATTGGTTGGTAAACGAACACATCGATATTGGGTCCTTTATCGAAGCCGCCATGTGAGCGTCTTTACTATCTTATCCAATGTCTTCTGATCAGTCTCAAAAAGAGTTGAGGAGCAGCAATTTATGCAGCCGGCCGGTGCACGGCCATACACCAGGCGCTCTATAGCAGACCTATCGCCACGGCTTGGCGTGCTCAACAACATACCCTTTGCCATACCTTTCGATGCCCGTGTGAAGATTTTCAGGTCGTTCATCGAGAACGACAGACATAACGTTGGGATGGATCCTCGGTCCTACGAGGGGTTTCATTCGCGCACACGTGCCACCGTACGTCGTGGTCACGTCTCTGAGGATGGTTTCGACAAGCTCGGGGACGCCAACTTGAAGCGTCCCATCGAGATAACATTCATAGATCAATTCGGCGAAAAGGAGTGAGTTGATGTTATATCGTAACTCCTTGGCAGACTGACGATGATCCTCAAAGGAAGGGTATCGACGGTGGAGGCGTCTTCAAGGAGTTCTTCACCGACCTCTCGAAAGAAGTGTTTGACAGCAATCGAGGACTTTGGTTGGCCAACAAGAAGAACGAATTGTATCCCAACCATGGCTCCTATGCGACACAACGTAAGCAACCCTCCAATGTTGCGTCGTTTATCGAATTAATTTCAACGTCTTGAAGCACACAGCCTGAATTGGTACCGGTTTATTGGGAGAATTTTGGGAAAAGCGCTCTATGAGGGTATCTTGGTGGACGTCGCATTTGCAGGCTTCTTCCTCGCCAAGGTTCGCATGTGTTCTAGTCGTATCCAATTGAAGGCGCTAATGCCTCCCCTACTCCAGTGGCTGGGCAAGCAGAGTTTTCTAGACGACCTCGCCTCGCTCGACCCGGACTTGTACCAGGGTTTGATATTCCTAAAGCACTATCCCGGGAATCCAGAAGACCTTTCCTTGAATTTCACGATTGTCGATGAAGGTGGGATTGGATCTCGAACTCAATGAGCCCGTGATCCTCAACATCCATCTGTGCAGAGTTTGGCGTTACGCGAACAATCGACCTGAAACCCAACGGCAGCAATGTCCCCGTAACGCGAGATAACAAGCTAGAATATATACTCCGGGTGTCGCATTACCGCCTTACAAAACAGATCAAAGAGCAGAGTGGCGCGTTCTTCGAGGGACTTTCAGACATGATTGACCCGAAGTGGCTCAGGTGCGGATACATGTCCTGTGGTCAAGGTTTCCTTTCATCTGACGGATCATTGTAGAATGTTCAATCAACAAGAACTTCAAATGTTGCTCGGTGGCGTGAACACCCCCATCGATATCGACGATTTGCGGCGGAACACGAACTACGGTGGCTTATATGACGATCAAGAACCTACAATTGTTGCGTTTTGGAAGGTACGTCCTCAGACGGGGGAGTCCTGGTCAGCGATTGTCAGGTTCAAACCCACTTCCCGTTTCTATATAGGTTGTGGAGGGCTTCAATGCTGAGCAGCGCCGAGCATTATTACGGTTCGTCACGAGCGTCGGAAGGCCCCCTCTTCTGTACGTATCTCTAGAAAGATTTAGTCATTGTGGCGAGAACTCTAACGAACGTCTGTCGTTTTGTGTAGCGGCTTCGCTGGCCTTGTCCCCAAGTTTTGTATTCGTGACGCGGGAAGCGACGAAAGCCGCTTGCCAACAGCGAGCACCTGCGTAAACCTGCTTAAGGTACTGTCCTGTCTTCATACTCTTGTGTACAAACGATACAGTGAGCTGACCCCCCCCCCTGCTCCTTGCATTATGCACAGCTACCGCGATATCGAAGCGAGAGCGTCCTTCGTCAAAAGCTCCTCCAGGCAGTTTACTCCGGCGCAGGATTTGATCTTTCTTGAAACGAGCTCCGGCTCGGGGATGGCTTTTCTTTGTTTCCACTTCTCACTGCGGGTCGTCTGTTGCACGCTATCATCATCATCATCATTGCTGTTGTGGGGATACATGTACGCCGCTGTACGTTACGCCCGTATTGGAGCCGAATGGTATTAGATGCTATGTTTAGATGGCCCTAGCAACTGTACCTTTTTCCCAGGTCTGGGGTTTCTCCGTTATCCGGGTCTTGTGTCTCACCGCACGAAGGCCGTCATCGAGTCACGAAGACGAGAAACACGTATTGCATGTATAATAAAATGTACAGAATCAGATTACCAGGGCTCAATGTTGTTAAGGCTGCGAGTTCTGCACCGACAAGCATGTAAGGAAGCAGGACACAGTACCATTTAAGGAGGGAACCCAGTGATAGTATTGTCCGAGTCGTTGGATCAATCCCCATATATGAGGCGGCAAATTCACCCACAGAATCGGCTTTACTTCTTAAAACCATTGCTCGCAAGTATTAGACCTTCTTGGGTCGCGTAGCTCAAGTTCCCACATAACGTAGCATGCCAAGATTATACTACATCTCGCGCGCGAGATGTCCGAGCTACTATAGAATAGGGCATAAATATGGAAAGAATCAGCACAGTGTTTAAAAAGGAAAGCAAAGTACCAAAGCCCACCTGAGATTCTCAGGCGCATTGGCACATGCGAAAGTCTGTCCTAGTCAACTTGAGGAAGAGGAAAATTCTACGTGAACTCTCCTGGAACGTCCCACGCCCTGTCCAGGCATATCACTCGTCTTCGACTCGGAGTTGTTCGGCCTTAACTGGTTCGATTCCAGCTCTGATGGCGCATTTCCGGATGGTGGCGAGGAAGAACGAGCATGTGAGCCTGCCAGTGGGGTCGAACCTCGAACTGAGTCCCAAGAACTACGACTGGACGGGTGATGGAGTACGAAATATCCATGTCGCTGAGTGATTCAGTGCCAGTAGGCAGAATTTGACCAACTCGAGTTTGTCAAAAAAATCGACCTAAAGTTCTGCCTGAATGGCTGGTCAGATCACTAAATCATCTTAAGTGACCCCTCAGTGCTCAGCTTTTGGTCCATTCTATTCACATCTTTATTTTCATATTTTTAGATATTTTCTTCAATTTGTTGTCACCATTTTTAAAAGTGACCAGCTCAAGCTGTGGCAACACTAATCCTGACTCACATGATCAATCAATGTCATATTATGAATCCAGCAATGGCCACAATACTCCTGCAATGAGCTGCAATGAAATCCTGCCATGGCAACAGCTGCAACAAAACCCGTCCAATGCTGGGCTGGGTATTTGATTTGTTCTTCGGCTCGGGCGAAAACAGAGTCACCTTTTGACGCCGCTTATGTCACACCTTTGTAATGCCCGGAGATTTCCCGTCAGTTTCCCGCCGGCAATGGTGGCAGTGTGGGAAACCCTTACATAACCCACCCCTGTACTGCCCCTGCCCCCTGCCCCTTCCGTCCTGAAGCATGAGCAGTACATCATGCCGAAACCTCCAGCCATTATTTCTGTCCATGCCCAGTTTCCAAAAGTTGTCATGCCGCACACCGAGCTCGATCTCGATCCAACCAATTGGGAGTGGAAGCAGTGTCTCACCTTCCCTGTCAGCAGACTGAATGACTTGCGATTGTCGTTGAAGCCATACAAATGGATTCGCTATGCCACAGGAGTCGTCGTTGGAGCCCGTGGCGAACTTTGCACAGAACGAAATCGGCCCAATCCAATTCCTATAAACTACGACACTGACCTCTCTACCGTATCCATCGACCTCTACTACCACACCGCCAACCAAGAGAAACGTCGTATGTTTCCGATTGACCCCAATCTTGCCGACACAAGCACAGTAACTTCCAGTCAGACGAGCACGTGTCGGGATACTTTTCGCGGGGAAGTGGAGGGCCGGGATGGGAGCTGCGTGCTGACAGGCGACCCTTTGCGGCGCGACGCCATCTACAGGTCCTCCGAAGCTGCACACCTTCTTCCCCACAGCAAGGGTGACACGGTATGAGACTCCTGTACATATCCTTGGTTGCAATCTCATAGGTGGCAGTATATCGAGACGTTCTCCATACACCGACGTCGAGACTCCAGTTCCGACGACGACATTATACGAGACATCAACGACGTTCGTAATGGCCTGTTCCTCAATGCATCCTTACATCGTGTGTTGGGTGAATATATCGCATTCTTGAAGGTGCGTCTATTCGATCTGATGTTGCGCATGGTCAGAAGCTGACAGTTTCTCTGAGCAGACACCGAACTTTGCTATGGATACGACTGATGTCGATGCGAATGCAGACAAAGCGCATGAAAGGTTTACCAGCCATCTCTTTGACCAGTCCTTGGAGCGGTTCGCCGGACCCTCTGGCTCAGCAGTCCGCGTCCCTTCCGACATGTCCATTTGGCCTCCCGCTGCGCTCTTCGATGCCGTTTATGCTAGCGCAGTAGTGAAAAACTTTGGCTTCAAACCGACAGATATCTTGGAGAAATGGGGGGGCCTGTTCTACCCTGGTCGGCCCACGGAGGCAGCGCACGCAGATGACAAGCGCCGGCGTGATCAGGCCGATGCTGATAAAGAGAATTCCAACAGACAGCGACAGCGACGCAATAAGAGGCGTAGCGGCAAGGGCGGCATACACGATCTCATTGACCCCCATGATGCGGTCATGATATATCGGTTTTTGGCGATGGAACCAGAGAATGTGAGGGCATACCTGAAAGGCTGTGAAGAGGTGGTGGCGGCCAGAGAGCGCAAAACGTTGGAGGAGAAAGTGAATTCATGGAGGGAGTCATTGGCACCTGTAACCGATATTGCGCACGGGCCTGTTACGCATGAAGCCTCACATTATATTAACGGAAGTTGAGGTTATGGGCCCTGCCCTGGTGCAATAGAACCTGCTGTTATTGCTGCATGTTCCCTACTACATCACAATGTCCTTCCCAGTAGTCCCAGACAGTCATCAGGGAAACCCCCCCGCGCTAACCGGGGATAATTTTCGCTCGCTAGCAGAAGTTATTGATAAATTCGGGTTATCGCTCGCTAGTTAACCCCCCATAATTTATCTCCAATAATCTTCGATAATCACACACAATGCACGATAATGTTGGAATAAGAATTGATATTTGAACACTTTCTTCGGGCGGGTTGCACAATAAACTGCTGATATTTCAAGATAACTATGTGCCAACCAAGCTACCACTACAGTACTCTAACAAGGGCTATTATCCCAATAGCATGGCATTGCACCAATGCCCAACCACATAAGTGCGCACCTTTGGAGAACCATCATCCCAAGAATTTGGGAGCGCCAGAGGTGGGACTCGCACCAGTAGCAGATGACAGTCCGAAGACATTTTCCTGAGATGAATACTCCCGATTCACATTCAACTGAATGAATGGAGAAGAAGGCGCCACGTAGAACAGGGACTGCCCACCCTTGTTGGAGGGTAAAACTCGAGAAAATAAGTGTGGAGCTTGCTGATGAAGGTGCAGGCACAGCTGAACCTTGATTGCGCAGCTACCAAGCCTTCTGGTGCTGATTCTATGAAAGGGAAGGAACATCAGGAGAATTGTTCCCTATGCGTACGAGCATGCCACAACTTGCCTGAAACCAGACCTGAAAGCAGGACAGATTGACATCAAAGATCAGGGAGGGTGAAGAGGGACAAAGGAAGGCGAAGCACACACCTGGACCTTTCGAGCGCTCAACCCAATTGACCGGCCAACTTGCTCGCAAAAACAAGACTAAAAATGGCATTTGCTGAGTTAGTCAAGATACTGCCCCAATTGGAGCCGCCTACCTGAGAGAGGAGAGCATGAAGCATGGCAGACTGGTGAAACATTGTGAGTGTGCGGGTTCTCTTCTTCTTTGCGGGCAGTGGTAGTGGGGGGGGGAAGTGCGCCATTGCCATGTTTGTCTGTCGCCACCTGCCGCATATGCTTGCTGCCTGGTGAGCCAGATATGACATGTCCCAATGCAAGTGGTCTACCTGGGCCTGTACCTCACCTCAGCTGGGGTTCCGCACATACCCTGATAGAAATCGTGTAATGCAGAGCTCCTGGATGTGGGACAAAGGCTATGAGACATTGAGTAGGTGCATGAGTGCAGAACTGCACCTGACGAGGCATGGACAAAGCGGCACTTGAAGGAGACGTGATGATGGTGAGTGATGGCAGTTGGGAGTGAAAAGTTCAACTTTTGTACTTGCCTAAGTCCGGTGAGCGTTCTTTTTTCTTTTTTTAAACTCCTATTTATATTCCGCAGCAGACTTACGTCATGACGCAATCTCCTACGCCGGGGTGTTGTGCCAGTGACAATTGACTTGCCAGGCGGAGATGGCGTGCTCCCTGGTGTAACATAGACATTATGTCCACACATGAGTTCAGGAAAATGGAAGGTTCCGAAAGAACACGAATATCCAAGGCCACATCCCAAGGATCCGAGGACGCGCAATAGTATGAAGCGGTAGGATTATGACAACGAAGACAACGAGTCTGCCGAAGTCACAAGTTCATCCTCAAGACGAATGCAGGAAGCGGGGTGTGGAGGCAAAAACGAGAAGGCAGGGAGACGCACGGTTCACGAAGTGGCAGTACACTCGTGTTGATTATCGATCGGGTGAGACGAGAGAGAGCACGCAGAGCAAAAAGACAAGAAAGTGGGCCACGGTTGCCTGACCTTGACGAGGCCAGACGCGAGGACTTTTGTATGCAGAGCCTTAGACAACGAGACAAATACTTTGTGAGTCTAGAACACAGAAAAAGAGGGTGAAGGCGAAGGGAAAACTGGGGCGGTGTCTTGCCGGCGACAGACCGCGTGGCGATGTAGCAAAACAAGCAGTGTCCGAAACGATGTGAGATTTTACTGAATGGGATCGAGGTGCGCAACATCGAGTGCGAAGACGGCAGGGTTGAGGAACGGCGCAGCGAGGTGAAGGGAATAAGTCTAAGGAGAAAAAGGAAAGCCTGGAATGGAGAGCGACACGTCTAAAACAAAAGGGGATAATAAACCGTATGAAAGGAACTTGAGCGATCCTATATACAGCCTGAATCCTTCCAACTCGGGCGAGGTCCAGACCGCGCGGCGGTCGGCGAGGGGCAGCGGGGGACACATGCTATGTGTAACGTCGGGCTTTCAAGCTCTGGATGTTGGTCAAGGCGTTGTGGGCGATCCCGGGGTCATCGGCCGCGAGGATTTGGGGTGCGACGAACGCAGTGTCTTGACTGCGAAAAGGAAGGTGTCGATCTTGCAGGAACGAGGGTGGGCGGCGAACATTTTGAGGGGCAAGGCGGACAAGGCAAGGGAGCAGGCAAGGGAGCGGGAGGTCCAAGACAAAAATGTGATAAAAGAGCGTACGAAGGTGGCTTAACTCCTCCTATTAACAGTAACGGTGTCAGACAAAACACGAGGATCTTGAGTAGGGATCCAGCTGGCAAGGCGACGTGCACGATGTTTGGCCTGACAGGTATCGAGGCAGCGCGCACTTGTAGCGTCGGCCGGCGAGAGTCGAGCGATCCGTTTGTCTTTGGAAACCAAGGTGAGGGGAAAGGAGTGATGGATTGGGTGGCGGAGATGAGGAGAGGTAGGAAGGACATGAAAATGAGCAAGACGGTGCATGGACATGCGTCACGTGTAGTGTTGCGGCAGCTCCGGCTAATTGTCGGCTAAAGCCGGAGCCGGAGCCGGCTCCAATTCGAGCCGAGCCGAGCCGCATTTGGTCAAGCCGCCATTT
>Ga0307510_10001000_pt1 | contig 29991 bp, 11 predicted proteins | sample 12_EM_MG_FD_207224 | JGI IMG/M metagenome (GOLD analysis project Ga0307510, IMG submission 207224) | Populus trichocarpa ectomycorrhiza microbial communities from riparian zone in the Pacific Northwest, United States - 12_EM | ecosystem: Host-associated > Plants > Roots > Unclassified | place... | reverse complement strand
GTTTAATAAAGTGATATAAAATGAGTGGTCGGTTAATATCTCATGCATGCTAGCATGGCAAAGCTCATGTGGGTTTAAAAATTATTTTTCATACATATAGCAAATTAATGACTATGAAATTAGTTTATTCATGAAGTTGTCCTTCTCATAGCGTCGCATGTGTGCCTCCTGCTTCGGTTTGGTCATGTTTTGCATTGTCGGCTCCGACTTTATATGGTGCCCACTAAATTATTGCGAGGTTTTGACGTAGATTAATTAAACTTTATTCTAATTTTCTGTCATTTCTAATAGTTCATATGCGGATAGCTACAAAGATACAACTTTTGATTTCAATTTTGACACCGTTTGTAAACGCAGTGCAAATCATGTTTTTAAAAAAATTAATTTTTTTAACTAAAATTTAATATTTTGTATATTTTAAATCGTTTTGATATGCTGATGTCAAAAATAATTTTTAAAAAATGAAAAAACATCATTGGTATACATTTCAGCATGAAAAGTTAATTAAAAAGTAACCGCAACTATACTATCAAACATACCCTTAGAGATAAAAGTGAATATTTTTCTCGGCTCTATGCAACTGTTAAAGGCTTTTGGGATGATGAAATCATACCGTGCATGCACTCGATAGTGAAATTTTGTTGGATTTCATTACACAAAGTGATAGGTACCCTGATTACATATGATTATGTAATGGTTCACTATAGAAATTGAGTTTTTTAAGGCTGAGTTTATGGATGGTGGACCGACTTAATCATTGGTTGATGGACTTTACTAATAGTTGTATGATTTGCCTAGGGAATAAGGAACTCTCCGATTTGTCAATAAATGCAAGGAAAGGAAAGAAAATATATAGAAATTAAAAAAAATACAAGTATATGCATGTATTGACCTAAAAATTGTATAGCCTAGCTTGGTTTTGGTACAACTTTCAATGATATAGCTCTGGTTGAGTTTCAATGCGTTGAGGGTGGTTTTTATGGTCGAGAATGCCTTGTATAGCTATAATGGTCCTGACTTGTAAGCCTAGCTTTGCTCTGGCTTGACTGGGTGTATTTATATAGCTAGGCCTTGAAACTTTTTAATGGAGAAGGAGATTATATCATTGTTGAAGAGATTGATATTAAACCTTGTTTGTGAAGTTAGCCGAGACAATCTTGTCAAAATCCAAGTGAGATGTAAATTAATTTTTTTTAAAATTCAAAATAATGTTATTTTAATTTTTTTTAAAATAACTAAAATGATATTATTTTAATTAACCCGAGTTAGCTCATTTAATTTTTAACATACATCTTATACCGATAATAAATTAAATTAAATTTTAGTTTGATGGTTTAAAAGTTTTGCTTGAATTTGAATATTAAAAAAAACAGCTAGCTTCTACAAGAATTTATTTACATCAATTCAATATAAGATATATATTGTTCATATTGCTGGGAAAAAAAAACAGTATTGATTGATGTAAAAATTAATGGAGATATATTTTTTATATAATTGAAAAGAAAAGAACATTTAACCCAATAAACCAATATGATAAGGGGAAAAAGTAACATCACTAATTTGTTAGGTAATCAAGTGCATGACACAATGAAGAAAGTGCCCTCGGGACTGATCGAGTGTTCCAGTTTCCTCACAGTATCTTACATTGAAGACAAGGAAGGGTGAGTTTGAAACTAAGGGGTGTGTTTGGAAATCATGTTTTTTTTTTTGTTTTTTTTTTATTTTTTTATGTTTTTAGATTATTGTGATGTGTTGATATTAAAAATAATTTTTTTATTTTGATATATTTCTAAGCAAAAAATACTTTAAATCACTACTATTACCACAATCTCAGATGCACCCTAAAAAGCAAGCTAGACAATATATGATGGGTGCTTAAAAGTGTAATAACGATTGTTTTTTAAAGTATTTTTTGCTTGAAAATACATTAAAATAATATTATTTTATTTTTTAAAAATCATTTTTAATATCAACGTATTAAAATAATTTAAAAAAAAATAATTAAAAAAAATAAAAATTATATTTTTTAAAAAATATTTTTTAAATATAAAAACAACAAAAGGCTACTTAAACACGTCTCCTTGCTCTCTTGAATCCATACAAAAACATGTTCCAAATATCCCACCTGTCAGCAGAAGCTTTGTTTGGAAGTTAACAGCAGTGACAGCTTCACCTTGGAAACCTGGCATCTGCTGCTTTCTCTCTTGTCAGCTGACAATAACCTCTGCTTTGTTTTTGTTGTGGAAGTTTCCTACCTTCTTCTTTAACTGCTAGGCCTCTCGAGTCTCGACCAATGCCAACCAAACCCACCTCTAAAAATATACAAAAATTTGGGATAAAAATAGTGGTTGACAAAATAATTGGTCGGCACGTGTCATGAGCCCAGATGGCTGATGATCTTTTCTGTCGAGTAAGTACAACCTCAAGAGTTGAAAAATCTTGAGCTCGTGTCTCTTGCCTGCATAATACCGTAACAACATGACAAAAGTACCCTTCAACACATTACTGTGAGTTTAAACCCGATCAACTCTGAATGATATTTTAAATTAAATAAGTCGAAGGTGGCTTGGTGTATCCCGTGACATGAAAAGTTAACTTATGATATAATTAAAATTTAATTTAATTATTAAATATTTTTAAAAATAATATTATTTTAATTTTTAAAAAATTAAATAATATTATTTTAAATTAATATTAATCATCACCCAACTCATAATCATCGAGTCAAGTAATGAACCAAACAGGTTTAAAGTGTATTTGGGAACACGATATAAACCGTATTTCTTTAAATTTTTAATTTTTTTACTTAAAATGAAAATTTTTTATATTTTCAAATCGTTTTAATAGGCTGATGTTAAAAATAATTTAAATTTTTTTATTTTATTTTAATATATTTCTAAATAAAAAATACTTTAAACCATTAACGCTATCACAATTTTAAACATACCCTTGATAACTTTACAAAATAGCATATTATTCATGTTATTTTTTTAAAAAAAAACTTTTCATCCTTTCTTTTCCTTTTCTTTTATGCTCTGACGTAAAATGCTGTTTTTGGCAGGATATTGTAAGGCCTTGCTTAATTACTTTGGATAATTATTGTCTATTCTGAATGTTTTAATCCTATCCACGAAGATCATCCCTTTCATGTGTATGGTGTTGTTTACTTGGATTATTATTAGAAAAGTGGAATTCCATAATACGTTTTTGTCATCTTAGTAACTTGTCCTTTAGTTTACAACTATCAATCTCTTTTTTTTTTAATGTTTTAATATAAATTAGACTCAAATCAAATAAATCTTCCTTCTAAACAGTGTTTGATATTGCGGTTGGAAAATGTTTTTGAAAAATTTTAATTTTTTTAATTTTTTTTTAAATTAATATGTTTTTGATATTTTTAGATTATTTTGATGTGCTGATATTAAAAATAATTTTAAAAAAATAAAAAAAATATTATTTTAATGTGTTTTGTAATGAAAAATACTTTAAAAAACAACCGGTACCACACTTCCAAACACCCTCTTAGAACAATTTATTTCATGTCAAGAATTCAAGCATCAACAATGCCTACAAACTTAAACCATGCTCTTACTCTATGATTAATAAGGGTTACAATACATAATTTCCTATTCCTTTCCTTTAAATTAATCTCAACAGCAGTCATAATAGAATTAAAAGAATAAATAAATTAAAAATAGTGAGAAGGTATCGATTTTGTATGTTGATAAATAACTTAAATATATAATAAAATTTATGTTTTTAATGTATAAATATATAATAATGACTGTAACTTGATAACAACAATTTTTTAGCCCTTTGAAAATCACATAAAATTGGTTTATATGAGTGTCAAATAATTTGATAAATAAGGTTGATTGATGTCCAAGAAAATGCTATATTTTTCCCTGATTGCATATATAATATCTAATTTGTAGACCCAATTTTTTTTAGAAAAAAACAAAAAGAATTTTGGGATAACTATGAGAAAATAAAAGGGTATAATAGGAAATTGAGACCACATCTTACAAATAAAAATTTGTAAGATTATTTTTAAAATAAATTTAAAAAAACAAAAAAAAAACATATACTATATATTTTAATATATTTTTAAATATTTTTTTTTAAAGCAACCAACAATAAAAATTACTATGATAATATCTTCCATCTCTACCACCTCACTCATTTCCAAAACCTACAAATCTTGGCCTTTTCCAAATCACTATCCAGTTTTCATTTTCAATAACTTTGTGAAGTTATTGAAAATGAAAAAAATGTTGTCGTCCAATAATTGACTATTTAATGAAAAAATCAACCAATCAGGACACTCTCCCGACACACTCCCGACACGTCGTCTCGAAAAAAAAACAACATCGACATGCCGCGGATAACCTCTAACCGTTTGTGTTATTACTATTTGCCCCTTTTCATTTTTTTATCGGGTTCTGGAAGAAAAGTCTCCCTTTTACAGGATTACCCTTCCCTTTCCTCCTCTTTTAGTTTATCTCAAAATTCCAGGAAATCCATACGAATGAGAAAGGCATGAAGTGAAGCCTTGAGTCTTCTAAAACCTTATCCCAAGAGTAATTCAAATAATTTTAATCATTGCTAATGAATTTCAACGGATTCATTAATTGATCATAACAATCTCATCTATTTTTTCTAAGCAATATGATTAATAATTTGTATTTAGTGTTTAGTAGGTCAATATGACTTGTGGCTAGTACCTTCTTTGATGAATATAGGGACTCTTAGATATTTAAATAAGTATTTTTTTAGAGAGAAAAAATACAATAATATTCTAGAAAGAGATGCTCTCAAATATGTATGCAATATAAAATAAAGATTGTGAGCTTTTATTTTGAAGGATTCATGATGTATTTAAAGCTCATGAATCTTGTTATTTTGTAGAGAGGATAAACTGTAGTGTAATTTTACCTTTATAATATTTTGAGTTGTATTGTTAGATGTATTTCATTCATTTTATCCATAAAAAAGATGGAGACATGGTAGGTCATGAGAGACTTTAACACACCTAATGATATTGGTGGAGTGTAAACTTGTTTAATTAAGCCTATTTGTTAAGAAATAATTCTTTTTAGATTTTATGTAAAAATATATAGAATTAATGATATTAGATTCAAGTATTATATTTGACTCCATGAGTGTAGCGAATCTGGCCACACCGGCCATACCTAGGGTGTGATGACAAAAATCCTCGAGCTTAACACCATTGGATAACGCGCGACAAGCTTACCTCGTTGGTCTGACAGCGCCCCAGGCCAAGCTAGTGGGCACAAAAACACTTGCCAAATCTAAGAGTTGGGTTTGACAAGTGTCAGACCTAGATGGTGTCACATGTCAGACCCAAGTTATGTTTAGATCTGACGCATTGCTAGACCCATGCGCTAAGTTTGGCGCACACTGCCAGACTCATAAATCACTTGATTCTGGCGGTGGCTAGATCTAACAACTTTTAAGTTGAAGCTGACTAGACCTAATAGCACATGGGTCTACCTAGCATGTCTTCACGGAGACGTGTTTGGTGATGATGCATGTCAGTCCAACGCACTCAAGAATACAAAAAAAATATTTCTGTATATTTTTCTTGATCTGATATGTTTTAGAAAAGATATATAAAAATATATTTATAAAATCTTAGTTTATCAATATCTATATGAGTCATGCTCCAAACAAGTATAATTTGGATTCCTTCAATATTAAGCTTTACCAAGTAAACTCAAACTTGATATTCAAGTTTAGTTGATAGATAAATTCATGCATAAAACAAACTTGTTTGCTCGAGTTAACTTCACCAGATAATTTCTTATAAACTACAAAGAAATTGAGTTTATAGTTAAAGGGGTTTGTTCCCCTCTTTGTCAACGATGTTGGATTTTCAAAATTCTTCAATTCAATTTTCAATTTAAGAATTAAAAGTAAAATTCTCATGAATTACTCCAATGTCAGAAATAAACAGTATATCTTTAACTAAACAAAATCAATACATAAAATGTCAACATAAATTTTATAATATCAGTTTTTTTTTAAAAAACTAAATCTTTCAATTTAATAATGAGATGAACAAACCCACCCATTCACTACATCAAATTCATGTATGATCACATCACTCTAAACGAACAAATTCAAACCCAAAATTGTAAATTCAATACCCAGAGAAGGGGATAGTTGCCGCGTAAATATTCGAAAGTTACCCTCAATGACCAAAAATCCTTTTATATATATATATATATATATATATATATATATATATATATATGCGCCATGACTAACTCCTTTCTTCACAAGTTTCAACTCTCTTCCATCTCTCTCTCTCTCTCTCTCTCTCTCCCTCTCTCCCCAAGAAACTATTTTCCAATTTCTTGGCCTTTACAAAATTTCAATAATTTGAATTCCAAACAAATCATCATGCCGATGAAGAAATCGAGCCTCTTTGCAGCCTTTGTTGCTGCTGCTACTGCTACTGCTACTACCTTCTCTGCTTCCTCCTTATCTTCTAGCTGTAACTCCAATGTTAAGGTAAGACAGTTGACAAAACAATTCTGGGTTTGTGTATTTTCTTGAATTTTTTTATGGGAATTGGTTTCTTGTGTTCTTATCTCTGTTTTTTTGTTTCTGGGTCTTGCCTTGTCTTGTGGTTCAGTAATTGATTCCAGAGAAGCTTGGGATCTCTTTTACCTCAAAGATCCTGCCTTGTACTTTCTTGTAAACCCATAAATGTTCTTAACAAGAAATTCAATTACTCAATTTTGGGTTTCTTGAAAACTCATGGAATCTTAAATCATACCTTTTGGTGCTTGGTTTCTTCAAATTTTTTTCCCTGGTTGATTGATATAGTTTAAGCTTACTTTTTAGTTTGTGATTGATCTTTGTTTTTTTTCTAAACTATTAGTCTTAAAGTGTGATACCTTTTCTTTTATAGGAAGCTGGCTCAAACAAAGATCAACAGAGATCGGCTTCCATGGATAAATTTGCACCAAGGTATGATGGGTTGAGGTTTATTGAAACACTGGTCACTGCTCACAGATGACGAGAGAGTCAACATCTGGCCTTTATAGCTCCATGGATGATACTGATTAGTTGTACTAATTTTAGCTAGCACCCATCTTTTCTCTTAAATTAAGTGAGAAAAGGATGGCATAAAGAAGGTTTGACCTTTTTTCTTTAGTTTCTTTGAGTGGATCTGATTAGGAGAACATCTGTAATGCTTGAGTTGAAATTTTGTAATGGTGTTTTCACTCAAAAATTGCTTGTCCTGATCATAACTCATGGCTGATTTTCTTTGTGCCATCGATTTTTCTGGGATTAGAAAATGATTGCTTGCTAAATTAGTCATGTTCCATTACTTATCTTTTCACAGCAATATTTTGTACTCGGCAGGCATCGTTAGGTTACGCGTGGATGTCTGATGGATGACAATGTTTTGTAGCTCTACAAGTCCAAGATGTGGTTCGGTGGAAGTCCCAAAGGGGAATTCCAAGTTATGAACAATTTTCTTTCAAGTATGGGAACAAAATACTTTGTCCTTATTGACCTTGCTAAATTAGGGTATTGAGAGCCAAAAAACGAAGTAATTCCATGCTTGGATGAATTTGGGAGCTCATTTGTGATCAACCAAGTTCACTTGGCATGTTGCTTGCATCCATTTTTTTTTGTTGTTCTTGAGCTGACAAGGAGGCCACCTAAAGCCCTATTGGGTTTACTTCAAAATTAGTTCTCTTGGAATAACATAGCCAAATTCTTGATTTGCACCAGGCTCTTGTGGGTTTCCTAAAATTTGATCTGCTACCACCATGAAGCGTGCCAAATTCTTGATCAAGCACCATGCTTTTGCTTGAAATAGTTTGCCAGCATTATCAGGAGACATGAGACTTGTCTGCAGACAGCATCGGAACAAGCTGAACAAAATTTAGTGGAACAAGAATGTGATAAATGGACCAAATGGCCTCGTGGTGTCACCTGCTTCCAAAAGAATGGTAAAAAATTGAAGCAACTTTTTTAAACTTGAACCCATGATAATGGGAGGGACGAGTTGTGTGTTTTCAATGGTCCAACAGAGAAAAAGAAGTTAAAAAGAAAAGAAGTGATGGAATAAGTATATGCATCCTTATGAATGCTTAAAATTGGAAAATGGATATTCTTGATTCCAGTCATCGGTATGTTAACGCAATCTAAATTCCATAAATAATTCACCACTTGGTTTATTGATCACACTTTTTTAAACCCCAAAGCTAATTGCTGGGTTTGTTTGGCTGAGAAATTGGACCATGAATTTAGATGTAGCTGTAGCTGTAATGATAATAATCTAATCAGAATTTAGATGTAGCAATTTCAGACCCGTTGCCGCATGCATTGCAAGCGCTAGTCAATTTTCTTTGATTATCTATCCTAGTCCCTATACTTGTTCAACTTTAAATTTTAATCTTTTAACACTTAATTATTTTAAATTAACTGAATTTTATTTTATTGCAACACCCCTTATCAAGGCAACAAAAATAAACTATCAAGTCAAACAACAAATAAAATCAATTTAAAAGGATCAAATTTTAAAAAAAATTTGATGGACCGGAAAAAACTTACCTTGACCGTCCAAATTATTCATTGATTTTGACAAAAAAAGATTGAATATTTATTTAAACTTTAAATTCAGTTCTTGAAGTTTTAATTATTGTAAATAAGTTAAATTAAAATTTATTTCATAAAATCAAGAATTACCGAGAAACATAATATTTCATTGACACCTCGAGATCCCCATAAACATGCATTAAAAATAAATTACCAAGACCAATAACAAATCAAATAAATTCTTAAGGATCAAATTAAAAGATAAAATAATTAAGAGACTAAAGTGTAAAAAATCCCAGGGACAAAAAAAAAATCACTACGCAGATTCACAGTATTTCTCCTCACAATGAGGATTAGTTTTTTTTTTTTTTAATAAATAAAAGCTACAAATGAAGCTTTTGAGAAAAACACATTGATTTTTGAGTTTTTGACATGATGTCTACACATCTTCAATCGATTTTTTCCTTTATCAAACAAGGTTGGCTGACTTTTGATTCATATAAAAAAAAAAACCTATTTAGTCAACATAGAGATCTCAAAACTGGATTTATTCCACATGAAACACCGTTAATTTTTGAATCACAAGGCACAAATATCATCTCTCGATTAAAAAAAGCTAGCGTGCACCACTTTGCCAAGAATGAGTGGTAAGAAACTGGATAAGTATCACAAGCACTTTGAGCTAGCTATGGACATAGTAAATGATAAACTGGTTGACGATGTCACCATGAAAGATGCTAGCACAAGAATTATACTACAGTGCCGTTCTTGCCATATTATTGATCTCGGCTTCTTTTCTTGACTGTGATGTTGATGGGCCCAAGAATTATACCCTTGATCATCTTATACAGGGCATAGAACATGACAATACTCACAAGACACAGTTCAAAATCTTCATTGGTCATGAAACTACTACGAGCATCTAGAACCCTAGCATAGATCACACCTTTTCGAGCCTGGGCACATTATGTGGCTCATTCCTTTATTGGATTCGAGGAGGATGACTCAACTCTCTATACTGAATCCAGGGTGTTGACAGAGCCCAACAAGGCAAGGCAACCTCCCATATGGAAGAGTTGACTATGATCCCTCAAAGGCTCAAGTCTGGATTGGACAGACTATGTTTATATATCTTGATTTGTCCTTTGAGTAATCAGGCATCGTTGTATTGCAGATTGTTTTAAGCTATCAGGCTCTTATATCCATCATAGCCTTCCTCTTTTAGTCACTTCCACGAGTAATCAATGCTTCCTTTTCCCTTTCAGTGAAACATTGAATGGGAGAGCTAAAGGTGACAATGACTAGAAAGATACATGGAGTTTGCTGGTAAAGTTACATGGTAATCACCTCAAAAAAGATAAGGGATCCGATTCTTTATTTTTGCAATGAATGGACGGGTATGGTTCCATATCCAATTATTCTGGGAATAGAAAAATCTACCCTTATCCATAGAATTTTGAGCCTTTCAGCTGGGAATTTGATACAGAACAGATCCAGTAAGCAAGGGCCATGAAATGAAAGTCACAACTGTTTTGAAAGCAATAATAGATGTTGTCCGGATGCCTTTTCATCCAATTGTCCTATCATGCGTGGCCCTCCCTCTAAAATCTATATTTTTCTCAAAAAACCTCAATTCATGACTTTATGATTCCATAACGTATCTTTGCTACAAAGATTTATGCTCACCCTTTCATTTATTACATAGAGAGAACACTGTTACAAGATGTGCAAACTCGGCAACATGTAGTATGACATTGCAATTCCAAGTGCATAGAGGGACAACAGACATTGACATAACACCAGAATCTTCAATTATGTCAGGGGGCAAGTGAAAAGATCAAATCACAGTACCCCAGCTTGATTGCAGATTGCAATTCTCTCAAATTCAATTTAACAAATTGACAGTAGAACTTAGTCAATAGCAATGATACACCAGCATTAAAAATTCGAGAATTTCTTCTGAATGTCACATAGCTACACATGTTCACAGTAAAAACAGCACATGGCTTGTCGAAGTCGAAAGAATCTGATAGCGAACTATGCACCAATTAGTAGTTTAAAGAATGCCAAATTGTAGCACAAAGGTGGAGAAAACAATGATGGTGGAACCGCAATTTGATGAAGCAATACTTTGGGACAGGAAGGTGTAACAGTTAGGAAATGAATGGTTATCCACTCTTGACCATCTAGAATAATTGGAGTAACAACACTATGAGGCCTGCTGTGAGCGTCAACAATGAGGATTGAGTAGCTGCAATTTGAACTCCTCCACCTTTCTTGGATTGGTCCACGTTTTGGCAATCAAGACCGTTCTTATCTTCTCTGCACTCATTGGCAAACAAGCCAGGAGGGTATTTCCCATAGAGATTTATGTAGCTGAACATGGTTGAGGCACAGTCAGTTTCCAGGTCATTTATGGCATCGCTAAAAGGGCAAGCAAATTCCTTGAAAGCATCACAACATGATTTTGCAGGGTATTGGGGTCCTTTGCATTTATCTGTGAGGACACTGTAATCCAAATTCTCAAAGCTTACGTTGCAGGCTGCAGAAAAGGAGAAATGGAGGAAAACATGAAAAATCAGTGTGTTTATTATAATAACTAGATTATGCATCAAGTCTAATATCTTGTCTATTGGTTTATGTTTCCTCAAGAAAATAGTCCAACTGCATAGAAATGTATAGGCAAGTGATGTCAATGGCAGAATTAATGGCAGAAAATCAGCCTCAAATTTCTGTCAATCAGCCTTGTAAAGTCCTATATGACGATGGTTCAGATGGTGCCAAGAGAGCACGTCCAATTCCAGATCTATGTGTGATATAACTTGAGCATGAGTACAATGCTGTTTTCCTCCCGTGTGGTCATATGTGCTGTTGTATAACATGCTGTTCGCATTTGAGCAACTGTCCTCTTTGCTGAAGATGGATAGAGCAGGTAGTGAAGACTTTCCGCCATCGAAGATTTCCTTCAACAAACTTCTTTCAGATTTTTGTGTCATTTTAACAAGTGATTCTATGTAATTTATATATATATATATTCATTTCCCTTTGATCACCTTAACCAATGGGATGAACAGTAACATTCTATGCTCAACATTGCCAATCAAGCCATTAAAAAAATCAGTTCAAGAATCAACAACAAAGAATCAACAGTAGGAATTTGGAATGGAGAAATGATTCCCTTCTGTCAAAGCATTCATTTGCTGATCAAAATTAGTCCCAACTTTCTTGTCATTGAGATATTAATGGAGGCAAATCCTAGAAATCTGTAGAAACATACAGATTTCCGAGAATTTTCCCAAAGACAGGGAAAATAAAAGGAAAACTTACTTTTTTTCATCTGGAGAAGGGTACGGCCAGAACCTCCATGAACATCAAGTGCATCATCTGCAGTTTTTAATGGTAAACAAAGGGAAAGAAAACCAACCTGAGAATTGATGAGAAAAAATTCAAAATGCTACGCTTTTACAATATTATGATGTGATGTGAAAGGTATGATTCTTACTGGAAATAAAGGAGGAAGAGGTGGCAAGTCCAGCCAGGAAGAAGAAGCAAATGAGATAAAACCATGAATTAAACTTCCTAGCCATGCTTCTGTTTTCTTTTTTTCCCCTTTCAGCTTTAGTTTTTAATCTTCTGGAGATCTAAATCAATCTCCAACCCTCCTTACACCAGAAATGACCCTCCTTTTCTTTTCCTTTTGCTGCCAAAAAACAGCCTTTGCCTATTTTTCTTCTTTTACTATTTTTAGCCAGAAGAACATGATTGCATCATCGCATGAATAGTGATGGAAACGTCTAGGCAAAGAACAGCGTGAAGGTTTCATGGTGGCAAGCAACCGTTAGCTTTCTAGCAGTAACACACGCATATTGCTCATTAAATTCAGCATAGAGAATTATTGATCAAGTATTAACAAATTCAACGTGCCCTCACATTCTTCCTTCGTGGGAACTCATCAGCTAAACACTAATAACACAAGTAATTTCAAAACAACACAGTTGATATCAAACAGCAGCATAAACTAAGGAGGAAACGCAAGGCCTGCTCTGTTGGTTGCCTTTTTTTACTAACAAGAAATTGAAAAGAAACATTTTCCTGAATTTGATATAATATACGAAAAATACAGGACTGGGATTGCAGCCATTATAAACGTTTCCTTTAGACATTTCTCATGTAATTCACATAATTAATTAGCATTAATTAATAATATTATTATCATTAATACTGTAAACTGAAATAGAACAGATTTTCACTGTGCACATTAAAGGCCAAACATGCGCAGGCTGTACTTTCAAACTTTAGTGCTTCTGGACTTGATTTTCTTGGCCTTTCATCTTTTTTTTTTCCTTTAATTATTTTCTTTTTTTGATATTTTAAAAGAAAATTCTCTTTAAATAAAATTACTACTATGATATTTTTAAAATTATTTGGTTATACCATGCTTTTTAAATAAAATTAGAAATTTTATGATAATATTAGAAATTACTTTATGAATAATTATATATTAACCTAAAATGTAAGAAAAAACTTAAAAATTGCTCATTAATATTTAATGAGCATAAAATATCTATTTTTTTATTATAATCTTTTTATATAATCTTCTTAAATTAATTAATTTTTTTTTTCATATAGCCACATAAAAATCATCAGATTTTTTGTTTTGGATTGAAACCTGCTTTTCTAAACATGATAAGTTTTTATTTAAAAAATCATGCTACTAATAAAATTGATGTTTTGTATAAATATTTTTTATTAAAATATTTTTTTCCCCATAATTTTAATCATTTAAATTCTTACTATCATTTACTTTAATTATTGGGGGATAAATTGTTACTAGCAAAGGTTTTTTTTTTTTATTTTTTTTTTATCTTTTCTCCTCTCGAAAATTGCATTGGCCATTCAAAATTTTATTATTGTCTTTTTAGTTATTGATATTTCAACTTCAATCTTTATTCTTTTGATTTCTAGTTTTTTTTCTTGATCTATTTATATAATTTTTATTTGTTTTTAATTTCATCATTCAATTTAAATTTATAATATATTATATTTTCAATTTGATCCTTATTCTTCTAATTTTTTTTGTTTTGTTAAAGTGAATTTTCTTTTCAATTTTGTCCTCTAATTTATTTTTTGATTCAGCTTTAATCCTTATTTTTTTAATTGCTATGTTTGGTTGTGGATTCTTTTGTCAATTGATTGTTTTTTGGAATTCATCCTTCAACATTTGATTGGTTCAGGATTGAACTTCGTGTTTTTTCATATATAATGCTTTTAGTCTAATGCTCGAGTCACGAGTTTGAAAAGTTTATATGAGTTGACATTCTTTTCTTTGACTTATTTTGTCTTTCTATTTCATTGTTCAACATAAGTTTTTTTTTTAAAGAAATATAGGCTTTGTGGTTTTTTTTATTTATTTTTTATTAGGATATATCAATTTCATAACCTGAATTACATCTTTGAAAAGTTAATCTGAGTTGACTCGTCCCTTATTTCCAATATAACATGTTTGTCATGCTAACTTGAGCTGACTCAAGCATTTTTTTTGTCCCATTTAATCCAATTTTATCCTTTCATATTTAATTGGCTAGAAATTAAACTACATTATTTTTTACTAAGTTATCATGACTGCTTTTTCTTTTTTTAAAAAAATTAATTTGCTTACTATTATTACTATTTTTTTTATCATTTAATTAAAATAAAATCAATTTATTTAACCTAAATGTATCTATTCCTCGTAGATTTTTCTACTTACAAAAAAATAATACAGCCTGGCGACGCAACGTAAACCCACATTTAGTAAGCCTAGCATACTAATTAGGTGATAAGCACAAGTTTTGTGATAGGGAATGCTTTCTTCATGTTTTTGTGCATGTTAGAGTTGACTTTCTAGATATTTAGATAATCATAATAAGACTTAATGTGGTTGGTAGGTTAATTTAATGATCATTAATTCAGAATTTTGCCCCAATTGAGTTTTATTTTAAACTAATTATTTGGATTGAAACTTTATCGTACTAAAAAAAGAAAAAAACCATCAACTCGCAGATTGACCTCAGCAATCCAATGGATTAATTTGAAACTTCAAGACATAGTTGTGTTATAAAACTTAGACATAAATTTTTGTAATAATGTGGACAAATCAATATATGAATAACAACATGTATTATATGTGTAGTTTATTATAGCCAAGTTGTTTTCACAATCTTAGCCGTGTCTCCATGAATGGATAAGGCATCATCACTTAAAAGTATAGTAGTAGCGATTATTTTTTAAAGTATTTTTTATTTAAAAACAAATTAAAATAATATTTTCTTTTATTTTTTAAAAATTTATTTTTAACCATAGCACATCAAAATAATCTGAAAATATTAAAAATATATTATTTTAAAATAAAAAATAAAACAATTTCAATTTTTTTTAAAAGATTTTCAAAACACAATGACAAACAATATAATAACACTCAACTATTTGTAAAAATAATATTTTATCTTTTGTTTTTATAGTGTTTCTCAATGGCGATCTTCTCAAGACATTATTATATTGGAAGTTGTTATAATGTCAGCATCGATAAACATTGATGGCCTTCAAACCATCGTATTTTAACTCATTGATTTGGGTTTTTTTTTTTTTACAAATTAGAAATATTTGAATTACTTCATAACTCAGACTATAAAATAATCACTTCATTGTTTATATTTATACCCACACCCACAGATTTAATAACTTATGAGTGCTCTAATCAAAACCAGCAGTGATAGCTAGGTGCAAGATTAGTTTGCCCACCAAAATAGCATAGCTCACTTTATAGTAGAGTTAAATAGATATGGGATCGATTTTATAAAAAATTTCATAAAAAAAAGAAGTAGATTGGATTAAGTTGAGTTATATTTTTGTTAAACCACTTAAAATCTAAATTGATGTTCTTCAAAAAAAAAAATATTATTTTAAATTTAAAAATTAAAATAGTACTTCGTACTTTAAGACGTGTTAATCTAATCAACTCATAAGTTGGATTAATATCCTATTTATTTTTGTGTTTTAAATTTTTTTTAAAAAAGATTAATTTTTTTAATATTTTTTTTGCTTTAAATTAATATTTTGTTGGTGTTTTTAGATTATTTTGATATGCTAATCAAAAATAACTTTTAAAAAATAAAAAAAATTATTTTAATATATTTTTAAATAAAAAATATTTTAAAAAATACATTTCCTTAAACTCACTCCATCTTCCTAAGCACAAATCAAAAGCAAATTTTAAAGAATTTGCGTTGTAATGATATAATATTCGATATTAGAATGACAATTATTTTTAATTTTTTTTTAAAAATATATTGAAATAATATTTTTTAAATTTATTTTTAACATTATATTATCATATTATTAAAATGATAAAAAATATTAATTAAAAAAATAAAATTTTAACAAAAAATGTGTGTATAGTTAAGGTTTATACATAATTGTGTTATATCTATTCTCAATCTCAATTTCGAACACATTCACAAACACAGTACAAGTAGAAACTGACATTATTCGTTAATAACAGAGAGAAATCATAGGATCTCTGCCCACTTTCAAAGCTTTGTCGTGCCACCTTCTTCTTCTTCTTCTTCCTCCTCTCCAAACCAAAGACACAAGGCAAACCCAACTTTCAAAGAAAAGCTTTCAAAATGGACTCATCAATGGCTTTATCCTCTTACTCTTCACGCCTAAAATGCTCCCTCCCTGATCCCCCGCCTATGATGATGGTGCCGTCACCTCAGCTCCCAGGTGTGCTTCCTTTATCCAGCCGCCGTTGTGGCATAGCTTCCTTTGCGGAGTTCAGAGGATTGAGGATCCAAATGGGTTCAAAATTGTCAACTTCGTTGGTTTCGATTAGTACGAGGAGAAATCCTAAGGTTTTTTCTCGTATTGTGTCTGAAGCTCATGAGACTTTTGTTGATAGTAAGTTTTTATTTTTTAATTGATTTCTAATTTTGGGTTTTGTTATTTGGTCTCGTTTATTTTAGTTCTTATGCTTTTGTTTGATTCATTGTTTGTGATCTTGTGCTATCTCATATTTGGATTATTGCACCAAGAGAGTCTCTTTAGCTCAAGATTTCGAGTCTTATTTGATCGCCCTTGATTATAAACATGGATAAATCACCGATAAAAAATATTAAAAACAAGATTAAATCACTGATAAACAACAGTAAATTTTCAAAGATCTAATCTAGTTTGTAAATTGGGCTTAAGCAAATTAGAGTTTTTCTAGATGTCCAAGATATGATCTTTGATTGGGAAGGAGGACCAATATTACCCAGAGTAGGGTTCAAGTAAGAGTTGCATTTGAGAGTGTTAAGAAGAGAGCTGTACTATCATATGAACAGGAGATTGAAACTTAATTTTTAGTGTGTGTTAGGGCTTTTCTAGATGTAACGAAATTGATTCGCTAGGAGGGATTAGGGACTGATATTCGAAAATGGAGTTTAAGGAATTTAGTACTGAAATTGCAACTCTAAAAACCAAAATTGCATTGGAGAATGTTAAAGAGACCTTCATGATTATCAAAATAGGAGATTCACACTTATGTTGAGTGTGAGAAAAATCTGAAGAGGAACGGGTGGTTGTAATTTATAGCAGGTGGAGAATGCATATGCAAGCAATGCACTACAATGTTAAAGTTTGAATTTATCAATTATCTGGTTTGCAATCTTGCAGCGTTTTGCAAGTACCAGAGTTTCAGGCCTGAAGAAGAAGGGACATTTTTTTTTAAAAGTGAAATTTGCAGTTGAGAGAGGGGAGGGGTGGTGGAGTTTGTATGGTAGAGAGGTGTGATTTTCAGAAGGTGTGATTATAAACATGAATAAATCACCGATAAACAATATTAAAAACAAGATTGAATCACTGATAAACAACAGTAACTTTTTGAAGAACTAATCTAGTTTGTAAATGGGGTTTAAGCAAATTAGAGTTTTTCTAGATGCCCAAGATATGATCTTTGATTGGGGAGGAGGAGTAATATTACCCAAAGGAGGGTTCAAGTAAGTGTTGCATTTGAGAATGTTAAGAAGAGATCTCTATTATCATCTAAACAGGAGATTGAAACCTTTTTTTAGTGTGTATTAGGGCTTTTCTAGATGCTCTTTATCATCAAGAAACAAAATTGATCAGACAGGAGGGATTAGGGACTGATATTTGAAAATGGGGTTTAAGGAATTAAGAACTGAAATTGCAATTCTAAAAACAATAATTGTATTGGAGAATGTTAAAGTGACCTTCATGATCATCAAATAGAAGAATGAACCTTATGTCAAGCGTGAGAAAAATCTGAAGAGGAATGGGTGGTTGTAATTGATGGTACGTGGAGAATGCATGTGCGAGCAATGCACTACAATGTAAAAGTTTGAATTTATCAATTATCTGGTTTGCAATCTTGCAGTATTTTGCAAGTATCAGAGTTTCAGGCCTGAAGAAGGGACAATTTCTTTTGTTAGTGAAATTTGCAGTTGGGAGAGGAGAGGGCAGGGGTGGTGGAGCTTGCATGATAGAGGGAAGGTGTGAGTTTTGGAATAGAGAACATCGTGAATGTTGAAAATGAGCCGTGTCACTTCCTTTGTCAAAGACTAGGAGGTTGTCTGGATCCTAAAGAGAAGTACTCTGTTGATGGAATAAATTTCCGAGATTCATTGCGATTAGATGGCAGAAACTTATATTAGTTGTTTAACGTGCTTGAAGTTGATTTTCTTCTTTTGGGAAAAAAAGATGTTCATTGGTTTTTTCTTATGTGTCTTCCAATTTGCTGAGAATCCTGCAATTTTTGTTTTCCTAGTCTTTTTGAAATTGGTGTATCTGTTCTCTAGGGTTCAGAGGATTCAAAGAGAACAAAACCACCTGTCTTTTTCTCAAGTAAATGAAGAAACATTTATGTGGGTGTCACCTTCTCAGTATTTTTTTTTATCTTTTAAAAAGATGAGCCTAAAATAAAATCCTCGCTGAATTTATGCACTTATAGGCTGTATACATCCAAACTGCTGGTAGTGGGGTGTTTACTTGTGATTTCATCAAATCCAGGAATGTCTCCTAGTAATTTTGTTTCCATTTTAGATGATTTTGTGTCTCCAAATGTTTCAAGTTTAGATGCTTAGGAATGCGGGTAACTGCAAATTTCATACGCTTTTTCAATAAATTGATACTTCTTCACTTGATTAGGTATGGTTAGAGAAACCAATGTGAGAAGCATAACAACCAAAGACAAGAAACTTCTTATTAAATTGTCTTGATTTTCCCTTCATTCATAGTATATCTAACCACCATTGAAACAAAAAATCTTTTCAAGTTAAATTTCGTTTCAAATTTATTCCTCAAAATTTTATGGAATCATCCTTGAGAATTTTTGTTCGTCTACATTAAATATGATTTTAGAGTTCCTGCGTTATGTTTCAATGAAAACATAAGTCACCTCTTCTTATCTAGTTATCCATTCAAATCTAGAAACACTGCACTGTGGCCTGATATTTGGAATTTTATTTTCTGGTTGATATTTCTATGAGCCCCATGAACTTTGTATCGCTAACTTAGCTACTGCTTTGAAACTTTATTTAGCTTGACAAACTCATGCTTGGTCACTAGCCTAGAAAAATCACTTGGTCACTAGCCTAGAAAAATCAAGTTTGATCATGGTTGAGAATCCTGCATGACATATTCTAATGGCAGTATAAAGTGAATATTTGGAACAAGTTCATGCTTGAAATGAAAAAACTCTTCAACTGGCCAGTCTGGGACTGGACTTCTCATGTGTCTTAAGGCTTAGTTTGGGTTGCAATATCACGCAAAGGTTATGAATTACTGGATTATGGCCTGCATTTTGCAGATATCTATTTAGGTCTCAAACTAGCCCAAATTCTCAGTGCATTAGTACCCTCAATTCCCTAAGTGACTCACGTAACTGATTATGCTCGTGCTCTCCAGATCATCCCCTGTATGGTTATTTATTTTATGATCCCTTGAATTATCTTCATTTACTGATGGTTATCTGCTGATGGAAAAATGTTATTTAACCTGGTTGTATTATTTGTCTATCGTATTCCTCCTAGTTGTTGTTGTTTGCTCAAAGTACTAAGAATAATTGGGCTTGTTTATCTCCTTATATGGACTCTTTTTTCTTGGGGATATTGGTGTATCAACTGAGTGAAGCAACATTATCTGATTCTCTGATTCTCTGATTTGGTGTTGGTCTGAGAGTATCTCAAAAAAACTGGCCTTTTACTTCTACATTCCATAACTTCTGACATATTAAAACCTTCTGAATATCCTCCAGTCATCCTTCTAAAATATAATTGCCAATAATTGGTTATATAAGGAGCTAAACTGATTGAGTCTTTCGTCACCTATTCTGCCCTTGCATTGCAGAGCTCTCTTTATCTTTCAAACCATGGTAAGGGACAGGATGATATATTTTCTTGTAGAGTGGGAAGAAGCTAAATGGTTTAATTTGGAAATAAAATGAATGAAAATGTTAAACAAGTTCACCGGCTTCACAAAGTCTTTGAGGAAGGAGGAAAGGTGATTGCTGTGAAACTGAATATTATGCTACTGTTTTTAGTTGTATTTTATTTATTCTATTGAGATATCTCTCAAAGCAGTTAACATTTTTATGAAAAATCTTTACGGACCTTTATGCAGGAAAAACTTCCAGGTTAGAATTTTAATTACCTCTACATGTTGCTACTTCCCCTTGAAATAAGTCGAATATTTATGCCACTAATCTCTAATTCTGTTTACCCCACTCCAATTCTAATCATGTTGTTGCTGTTATTCTTTCTTACAATGCACTCCAAATGAGTTCTCTACATCACAGTTAAAATTGACATCTTTCCTTGAATTTCAAAATTTCAGTTCCTGCAGTGACGGATGAAACATGGCAGTCGCTCATCATCGAGGCTGATGGGCCCGTGCTGGTTGAGTTTTGGGCTCCGTGGTGTGGACCCTGCCGGATAATCCATCCAGTAATAGCTGAACTATCTACAGAATATGATGGAAAGCTCAAGTGCTTCAAATTGAATACTGATGAAAGTCCTTCTACCACAACCAAGTATGGAATTCGAAGCATCCCGACAATCATGATCTTCAAAAACGGGGAGAAGAAAGATGCAATTATTGGTTCTGTGCCCAAAACCACACTAATTTCCAATATGAAGAAATTCTTATAGAGGAGGGTAACATAAATCCTTTGAAAGGGTTAAACTTTTTTATGTTCTCAAGTTGTTTTTTTTTTTTGTGAATTTTGAATAAAAGTTATCTCCTAGTTGTGTAGTCTTGGTTACTTTTTGTGAAATTCTTATAGAGGAGGGTAACATAAATCCTTTGAAAGGATTTGCTTTCTGAAAGTGCTGGTGGAAGACCAACCCTGCAAATTTGTCAATGCATGGTTTGAAGAGTACAGTTCATTAGAACATGGCATGGAACCAGCTCCACCCTTCTTTTGTTCCATCAAGTAGAGGCTTTTCATATTTTCTTTAAATCTTAAGACCTTTTGACTTGTTAACTACATTCTTCAAATAGATCCAGTGACTGAATGGCATGGTACGCCAAGTGCTGTGATTTGGTCTAGGGAAAACAGGCTAATGCTCCTGGCATTTCCTTTCTTTAGTCCTTTCAAAACCAGGTATTGAAGAGGGAAATCATGTCAAGAAGTATCGCTCCTAGCAAAATGCAAACTTGAATGTCTTTTTCTGGGCCTTTCTGCTCTCTCTCTCATTTCTGTGTGCAATGCAGCTTTCTTTGGACACTCGAATGGTATTGATATGGAGCCTATTGCCTATTGGTCCACTTTGAGTGTGATTGAAAATGTGTCTTGGTGGCTAAGGGTTAAGGGAGGATGATTTCTTTTTCTTGATTTCTTATGAGTTAACATCAAGAAAAAAGTTATAAAATCTTTCTAAACACTTTGGATCAATGTGGAACATGCATTCAGAAAGAAAATTTGATCTTAGTTGACGTAAAGCTAATCCAAAAATATCTCTTACCGATGAAACAATACGATGTATATATACATTTTAGTTGTATATGATCAAAAATTCTAAAATTATTTGAGCATTTATTTTTAGATTTTTTTAAAAAAATGATGTATATACACACTTTGACATGTTTTAAGAAATATTGCATGAATTTTACAATAATTTTTTTTAATATGCAGGTTTACGAACTTATATTTATATAAGATATATTCTTGATATTAAATTAAAAAATAATTATTTTTATTTTTATTTTGGCATTAGAATGATTATATTTTTAACCATATAGGATACAAATCTTTTGACTAAGGAGAACTTGTTTTCAACTTTAAACAAACTAACAATTACGAAATACAATATTTTCTTAGTTTATATCAAATAAATAAACAATACAACTTACCTTAGGTAAAGTATATTATGGGTGTTAATGCATTCTCTTTACACAATAAGTCCCCTCACTCAAATTATAAGACCAGTTAGAGTTTCTAGTAACTAAAATATTAAATGACGACTCTTATTTTTTTTTTAACCGAAAAAAAAGAATTTTTTATTCTTTCTACCTACATTATACTCAAATATCTTGTTGAAACGAGGATAAAAAAAAAAAAAAAAAATCTTGTTGGAACGAGGATGAATTGGTAAAGAGGTCTAACATGGATGCTCACATTTCCTTTTCCAACCTCTGGTAATCTCTTACAGCATCCTCGCAAATACAAACAACATAGCCTCAGAGGCTTTCCTCCTATATTTGTGACAATTAACCATCTTACGGTCCTTGAGCCTGACAAGAAACTTATTTTACAAGTGTTTGTGAAAGTCTAACCTCGTGTCCCAATCTCCCAGCTCTTTCACCAACCTTTGAAAGATCGATATTAATCTTTTCATGATCCTTTGTCACTTACAATCTGACGTAAAAGCATTACCTAACACAGTGGAGGTGTTCAAAAAACCCTTAAATTTATAAAACTTGCATTTTCTTATAATTCCCAATCCATCAAAGTTACATAATAAAGATATTACAAATGACAGTTGATGAAAAAAATCTAAGAATGATATCAAAGGTTGGATGACATCTCCAGATTTTTGGAACCCAAATTATCTATCCCAACTTGTATATCCTATATTTATTTTGTTTTTATATTAATTTGATAGTTTGTAGATTGCACATTTAATTTAATTTTATTTAAAATCTTGTTAGCTGACTTTTAATTATATTTTTGTTATGTAACAAATAAGAGCTTGTCTCTTTGATAGAAAGAAAAAACGAGGTAATTAAAATTTAATAGTGATGTAAGGTATGAAAATTATATCCAAAGATGATAGTAACACCAATCCAAATTATAGATCTGTTTCTAAATATAAATTTATAAAAATTAGTAATATAAACCCAAATTAGATGTCTACAATATTTACTATTTTTTTTTTATAACTTAGCGTGACATGTCAATTGCTGGGAGTAAAAATTATACTAATGCCTTGGAAGTCTTGGAGTCGTCGGTGCTCGCTGCACAAGCTGTCCATATTAAAGACTTGTTGGCGTTTTCACTTTTCATCACTCACAAACTGTGCAGTACGAATATTCATAATATTTAAATTTGCGCTACATATTCTCAGATTCCAAATTTGCCTGACACTTCAAATTGCATTGTTAGCTCACAACGCAAACTGAAATTGCCAGAACAAAGACTAAGATGGATGGTGGGCAAATACTGCTTTCTTATACAAAAGTATGGGTGATCCTCGTTTTGCTCTCAGCTACGTTTCGGAACTCAAAGCTAGCTGCCAAAAATACCGAGCAGCATAAAAAAAGAAAGCTTGCTACAGAAAACTCAGGTACTTCTGCTAGCTTTAAGACTAGAACACTGGTTCATCAAATTGTTGTAATTTGATTTGTGCTAAGTATATTTTTCGCTTAGTTTCTCCTAGCCAAATTACTCACACCCTGCATGGTACAAAAAATATGCTTAAGTTCTAAGTCTATACTAATTATTTGTATTATACATGCAACGCGTATCCATGGTTGATTTTTTTTTCTCTAATTACTCGAAACTTTAAATTTGAGTTGTAAATAAATCATGGATTTTAATTTCATTCAAAATTAAATTTATTAAGTTGAATTATCATCCATCCTTTACAATCATCTTCCAAGTTTAAGTTGGCGAGATCATCTTCCAAGTGGCCTATTAGTTCTTTTCTGAGAGAGTTGACTCTTGTCTCTGTTAGAAAATAATATAAATCATATCTTGAAATTTTATTTAAAAACTTAAGTTTTTTGGTTGAATTGGTTCTTTAACATAGTATCAGAGCTTTGATGACTAAGCGACCACGAGTTCAAATCTCACCATCTCTCATTTATTTGATAAAAATTAAGCACAAAATAAAGTGAACCTATGCAAATTTCAAGCCCAACGAGTTTTCACTTGAGGGAGTGTGTTAGAGAATGATATAAATTATATCTTCGAACCTCACATAATAGCTTAAATTTTTAGGTTGTGACAGTTTTTTGACAATATTTGAATTTCTATTAAAGCAAGTTTGTTTCCTAGAAGTAGCTTGTGCATTAGTGTATTAATTACCTATGTGACCCATGATTCTTGTGGGTTAGGTTTTTTTTTCATCATAAAAAAAATAATATGGAAGCTTTCTCAACATATTTTTTAATATAAAAAAATCTTAATAGTAAACTGAAAATCATATACATATATTTAATTAAATAAATTGAAAATCATACGTGTTAATAAATAAATTAATAAAGTGGTTAATAGTAAATAAAGATTAAATTGAAAAAAATCAAGAGATAGATTTAAATCAAGATATTTGATATTATAGTATAACCCATGTACTCAATTGTGTTAAATAACTTTATTTATTAGAATAACATGTACTCGATTGTGTATTTATTAGAATAAAGTTTTTATTTAATGAAACAAAAATAGAAATAGTCACATATGAAAGCAATTAAATAAAATCAAAGAAAAAAAATTATATATAAGGTTGTATATATTAGGAAAAATTATTATTATTTTATATGAAAACCAAGTAATAGTTGAACAATATTTAACTAAAAATTAAATTGAGAAGTTAAGAAATAGATGTGGGTATAGATACCTAATCTTGAGTCAGATGTTATAAACTAGGTTTCATTTTGTTATAAATACTTAAGTTATAGGGAAATTTGAATACTGTAACAGCCAAGGATTTTTCACTTCATGCATTGAACATGAAAACGAGAGCAATCCAATGTTGTGTACAAAATAAGAGAGAGGGGAAGAGAGAGAGATTTTTTTTTACAGTGATATTGGTTTTTCAAATTAAAATAGCTGAGTTTAAAAACTCACCAATCATTTATATTGAAGAAATTAGAATTCGTCATTTAAAAGAAATTTAGTTCTATTTTTCATAAATATTTAATGACAATTGACCACTTCAGTGACAATTGTTTTCTTATGTAAAAATGTTTCCATTCAGCCTCTAAATATAAGATTGATCCCCTTTTGTCTGGTCCACTTTTGTCTCTTCTTAGGAGAGTAAATTCTAAAGGACACTTTAACGGAAATTATGTCCATGATTTTTCTTATATTATCAAAGCATTTTTAAGTACAATAGTAGTTATTTTTTAAAATATTTTTTATTTAAAAATATATTAAAAATATATATTTTTTATTTTTTAAAATTATTTTTAATATTAAGATATCAAAATAATTAAAAATATAAAAAAACTAATATTAAACAAAAAAAATCTATTTTTTTTAAACATGGTTTTAAAAATGTTTCCACTCAGCCTCTTAATATAATATTGATCCACTTGTGTCTCTTCTTAGGAGAATTAACTATAACTAAAATTGATCAGTGTTTCACTATAGCGCGAAATACTGTTTACTATGAGTGAATTCATTGTGGATTGCACTGTTCTGCACTGGTGGGGAGGCTGTAGCCTGCAAGACCCAAGCGCCAGGCTGGGGCGCAACTAGGGTGCTGCGGACACCTGATGCTTGGTAGCCAGGCTTCGGCGTTGGGCAGGCCACGCTCGCTAGCTGCATCCCGAGTTGTAGCCACCTGACACTCGGTCTGCCCAGCCTTGGGCGCTTAGGCTGCTTGCCTGTGTGCTGGGTATACCAAGCGTACACGTTTAGGCTCTTGCCTCAGTGTTGGGCACACCCCTGCGCCCATGTAATGCTTGAGTTGCCTGCATGGGGGCTGACACATTCCAGCGCACACGTGGCGTTTGGGTTGCGCTGGGCGTGACCCATGCCCACACCTCACTTGGGGACACCTAACGCTTAGGTCATGCCGCTGGACCAAAGGGGAATGGGCCGCGTCAAGACCTACGATCAATGGGTCTAGCATTAGGACCCAATTATTATTGGGTCCTCCATCAAGACCCAAGGTTCTTGAGTCCTAGGATTCTACATATTGTTATTTGTTTTAAAATATTATTATTTATAATTAATATTATTAATAAAATAATTAATAAATTTCAAAGAAAATATTAGTATTCATATTGAAAACATATTATTATTTATATTATAAATTTTTATGGTATTTTTTATAAAAATAAAAAGTGAGCCCGCGACATAGTATTATTAAAAATATTCAACAATTCGAGGCATTAATATAAAATTATTATAATTTGCGTTGTGAATATTATTATTTTTCTTCTAATACAAAGTATTCATATAAAACATATTATTATTTTTCTTGTTATTCAAAGTATTCATATCAAAATACTATTATTTTTCTTATAATTCAACATATTCATATCAAATATATTATTATTTGTGTTATAATATTATTATTTTTATAAGAATTCAAATTTTTAGTAGAAAAAATATTATTATTTGTGTTCTAAATATTCTTGGAATTAAAAATAGTATTATTTGTGTTATGAATATTATTATTTTTACTATAATCAAAAGTATTAATATTAAAAATATTATCTTTTGTGTTATAAATGTTATTATTTTTATAATAATTAATATTATTAATAAAATAATAAATAAATTAAAAAACAATTATTCTTAATATTGAAAAACACCCATAGATTTGATTTGAAAAGTAAACCTAAAAATTATAATTATTATTATTATCATTAATAAATTTGAAAAAACTGTTATTACTATTGAAGAAAAACCACGTGGGGGCACATGACGCTTGGGCTGCTGCCTGGGGGCTGGACGCACCCCCTGCGCCCACATGGCGCTTGGGCTCCTACTTGAAGCACACACGTGGCACTTGCATCTTGCCTCTGTGCTTGGTATACCCCTGCATACACGTGATGCTTAGGCTACTTGGGGGCTTGGCTCACCCCAGCGCACACATGGCGCTTGAGCATGCCAAGACCCAACTATCCTTGAGCCCTGCATTATGCGGAACCCAAAATAGTCTTGGGTCATTGGATGTGCAGGACCCAAAATAGACTTGGATCTTGCCTGTGCAGGACCTAAATAGCCTTGGATCATGTCAGCATCAGGACCCAACTTTTTAAGAAAATAAAAGGTGAGCCCGCGGTGTAGCGGGGGCTACCTAAGTAGTTAATTCTAAAGAGGAGTGGTTCCTTTCAACAGTAAAGTTGCAATCAGGTTGTAAGAATACTTTTTTTATATGGCATGAAAAATAAAATATAAAATAAAATCATAAAATTATAATTTAATTTTTTTAATTGATTACATATTAATAATTTTAGTCAAGAAATTAAATTAAATTTTATTAATATCTAATAAAGAGAGTCAACAACATTATAATTAATGAAAGATCTAAATAAAATGAGAGATATATAGTATGAATAAAGAAATTAATGACAAGAAAAAATAAAATGTCTCAAAACAAAACTTCCAAATACAAGGGGGAAATCATTGAATGATAAGAAGTACACAAGAATCAAACTGACCTTGGTTTTTCCCATCACAACAAGTCTCAATGGATCCCTTTTAGGTTGCAAGCTAATGTGTCTAAATTTGTAATTAACTAAGCTCCTAAACAATGTCTAATGCGTCAGAACAAACTAAAATTAAAAATAATTATTCAAAAATACATAAATAAAATAGGATAATAAAAATAAAGTTTTCATGCTAAAATTCATTCTTGTAGCCCGAATCTATAATTTTCCCTCATTCTTGATATTTTTCAGTCCTGATTTCAAACACGTTGTTCATTCTCGTCTGGATGAATTGCTAGGCCTACCATACATGATTGAAAAACTTGAGATGTCTAGTTTCTAGCCTAACGTGAATCACATTAAAATTCCAACATATAGCTTCAGATATGTATCAAGTAGTACACAAAGGTCTAATTTGACAGATTTGATAAGATTCATCCAGTAACTGAAATCCTCTTAAACAATATGTTTCCAAGTCTCGTTTGACCTAAAACTTGACCACAATATAATTTCATGTGTTTAGTATTTCCCTGTAAAATTTTACTTCGATCTGATATACAGTTTGAGAGATATGTCCAATCTTGCCAAACAGGTCTGCAAATATTTGAAAGTCAAAATCAAACTTAACTTGGTTCATATTATAAATTTAGCAAACTTGTAAAATCAGTTAAGTTTACTGATTTTACATAAATTAAGTTCAATTTTACTGATTTTTACTGATTTTTTTTATCTGATATCATTTTGATATTTTTTAATTTTTTTTAAAAAAATTTACTAGATTGATTCTCCTTAACCTAATCCTTATTCCGTGTTGAATTTTACAACTATATATGATATTGTAGCATAGCTGTTCAGACATAGATGTATATACGTTTTTCTTTATAGGTAACTTTGAAGTACAAGATAAGTATTTAAATTATACTTAATAATGTGTTTGAATATTTAAAAGTATTTTTAAGAGTATATTTAGATTAAAAAACTAATTTCATATTCTTAAATATTTTATTATGATGATGTTAAAAACTAATTTCATATTCTTAATAATGTGACTCCCCATTCTTGAATAGCCACTCCCTCTTCTTCATGTAGCATGTACTTGACGGGTCCATGTTGTTTAAGGCAAGTTGAGTCCACTTGGTGCGAATATTTGAGGTGGCATGATTTTGACTTGGTAATGTGTAACGTGATAGAAAGGATAAATATAAAAAAATTAAAGAAAAAAATATAAAATAAATTTATTCTTAGAATAGTAATTTTGAAGTGAATTTTTAAATCATAAAGTACAAGAAAATGTATCTTATCTGTCTCCAACATTTGTTTTTTCTGAAATAGTAATTAAATGCTAGTGATTGTTTAATTAATGCCCTAGAAGTATCCTGCTTCCCGAATCATCCAAAAAAAGAAAAAAATTCTGATAATTAAACTCATGAACATATGGATCGATTGCTACTACATAAAATTTCTGTTTCAAGTTCTTGGTCTACATTTTTCAATAATTCCTTGCTCTTATTTTCTGTCCTGATCTTCAAGTTGGTGCTTTGCCTCTTCATGGTTTAATGAATATTTGGCTTATTAAGAAAAAAATGGTAATTAATAACAATATGTTGGAGATAATCAGTCTAATCGTTTGGTTTTTTCTTCTAACCAAAATTCTGAAGGTTTCATCAGCATTGATTGTGGGGCGGAGGAAGATTATCTGGATAGGAATACTGGAATATCTTACAAAACCGACAAAGATTTCATTAGTACGGGCAAGAATATGTTCGTAGCACCAGAGTATAACTTGCCGACTCGTTTCAAGAATAGCGTGAGAACCTTTCCTGAAGGTAAAAGGAATTGTTATACGTTGAAACCTAGACAGGGTAAGAACCAAAACTATTACGTCAGAGCTTTCTTCTACTATGGAAATTACGATTCTAAGAATAAAACTCAAATGTTTGATCTATACCTCGGGGTAAACCGTTGGGCAACAGTGAATATTAATGTCGAAGATATGTTTACGACATATTCCGATATTATTCATTATTCAGTAACTGATACCATTTATGTGTGTCTCGTAAATACGGGTTCCGGAGTTCCTTTCATCAATGGATTGGATTTACGGTTCATGAATGATTCCCCGTATAGAAATATGAATGGATCGTTGCGTCCTAGGGTGCAAGCTGACCTTGGCGGCCATCAAACCCAAAGCTCCACGAGGTAAATTAATTGTCCCTATTATCGTTTTTAACTAAATCATGCATGTGCCACATCATGCATCAGATATGATAAAAATTCTCATCATAGGTACCGTTTAAAAAAGCTTGAGAATTTAATGAGCGTTTTACAGTAATTTTTTTTAATATAAGGAGGACATTTATGTAAAATATATATACAATCTTTTGGATAAATATCTATAATTTCACTATATACCTTAGGGGATATTGTATTTTATTATGGTTTTTAGAATGATTATCATTTGTAGACATTGAAAGATCGATGTTTTGTTTTTGTTTTTCTTGTTTCTCTTCCACTTCTAAACCATGATTTTTTGGAGCTAACTTT
>Ga0307510_10000999_pt1 | contig 30001 bp, 14 predicted proteins | sample 12_EM_MG_FD_207224 | JGI IMG/M metagenome (GOLD analysis project Ga0307510, IMG submission 207224) | Populus trichocarpa ectomycorrhiza microbial communities from riparian zone in the Pacific Northwest, United States - 12_EM | ecosystem: Host-associated > Plants > Roots > Unclassified | place... | reverse complement strand
CTCGCCGCCAGATCGGTGCGCAATACGCTGGAGTTCTACAAATTCGCCAGTTGGCGCTTCGTGCGTTGCCGCATGGTGGTTCGGGAGCCCCGCTTTGGCGAGATGCTTCGGAGGATCGCATGACCGTTCGCAGAAAAGTTGGTGAGGGGACCACGGTTCACGAACGCAACGTCGAAGCCGCAATCGCTCGTGTCCCGCAATGGCGCGGCAAGGAGGGCACCTATGCGCCGCTGGTCGGCGGCCTGTCGAACCAGAACTGGCTGGTCGAGATGTCCGGCGACGAGCGCCGCTATTTCGTCAAGGTGCCGGGCGCGGGCTCGGAAATGTTCATCAATCGCGTCACCGCCAACGAGGCCGCGCGCAATGCCCATGCCATGGGTGTCGGGCCGGAGGTCATCTTCTTCGACGCCGCGGACGGACTGGAGATCAGTGAATTTCTGGAGGGCTATCGCGCCTGCACCAATGCGGATTTCGGCGACTCCGCGATCCAGTCCGACGTCCTCGATCTCTATCGCCGTTTGCATGGCGGCCCCAAGCTCGGCCAGACCAAGACGATGTTCGACATGATCGAGGAACATGTCGAGCAGGGCAAGGAACTGGGGTCGCATTTCCCGCGGGACATGCCCTGGCTGATGCACCGCTACAATCAGGCCAAGTCGGCCTTCCTGGCGTCGGGCCTCGACCTCGTACCGTGCTTCAACGACCCCATGCCCGGGAATTTTCTCATTTCGGCCGAGGCCGGAGCGTCCAGGCCGATGAAGCTGATCGACTACGAATTCGCCTCCAACAATGAGCGCAGCTACGAGCTCGGCGTGCTGTTTGCCGAGATGTTCTTTGACGAGAAGCTGGCGGAGGTACTCATCGAGCAATATCTGGGCGAGGTTCGTCCGCAGATGATTGCCCGCGTCATTCTCAACCGTGCGCTCGCGGATATGAAATGGGCCTCATGGGCGGTCGTCAACCGCAAGCTCAACACCTGGGATTTTGACTACCAGAAGTACGGCGTCTGGAAATACATGCGCGCCCGCGACGTGATGTATGACCCGCGCTGGGACAGCTGGTTACGGCTGGTGTGAGCCGGCGCCGGCCGCGGCCGCCCCTCGCGGCTATTGCTTCAGGACGGTCAGGGCCTGCTTGAGCAGGCTGTCGTTCGCCGCGGCGATCACGCGTCCGTCGGAGTCCGGCGTGAGTGGCCGCCCATCCCAGTCGCGAATGATTCCGCCGGCGCCCTCGACCACGGGAATCAATGCCATGAAGTCGAACGACTTGAGCGACGTCTCGACGACGAGGTCGCAATGGCCGGACGCCAGCAGCCCATACTGATAGCAGTCGCCGCCGAATCGTCGGAACATGGCCTTCTTGCTCAGCAAGTCGTAGCGAGCCCAATCCTGCGGCGTGAAGAAGTCCGGCGAGGATGTATAGATCTGTGCATCTTCCAGTCGTGCGGTGCGGCTCACCTTGGCTGGCTTGCCGTTGAACGTCACCCCACGCGGCGTGCCGTACCATCGTTCGGCCAGCGCCGGCATGTCGATCATGCCGGCGACGACCGTACCTTTACGCTCGTCGGCCAGCGCGACAAGCGTACCGAACAGCGGCATTCCGGAGATGAAGCTCTTCGTTCCGTCGATCGGGTCGAGATACCAGGTATAGCGATCTCCCAAGGTCGATCCCATCTCTTCACCGAGAATGCCGTGATCGGGGAAGCGCGCGCTGATCAGGCGCCGTAGTTCAACTTCGATCGCACGATCGGCGATCGTCACCGGCGTCAAATCCTGCTTGCGTTCGAAATCGACGCTGGAACGGAAGTGGGTCAACGCGATCCGGCCGGCCACGTCGGCGAGTTCTTGGAAGAACGAAGCGAGTTCGTTCGCAGAAATCTTGTCTTGAATGTCGTCCAATGCTTGCTCCGGGGGAAAGCACGTCGCGCATGAGCGGCGCAACGGCTGGCCTTGGGAATTCGGCTCTAGACCGTCTCGTGAAGCTGTTGCTTGCGGACGTCCCAATAGGGGGACCCGAATGCCTTGCGTGAAGAGGCCATTCGTGGCGAAGACGATCCGTTCGGTTCAGCAGCGCGCGTAGCTGGGCCCGGCTGCGGCTTGGCTTCCGGTGCCTGGCGAACGTCACGCGGTGCCACCTTGAAGTGACGGCTGAAGCAGCGCGAGAAATGCGAGACGTTCTTGAATCCCACTTCGTAGGCGACCTCCGACACGGTACGGTGGCCCTTGGGATCGGCAACCAGGATTTCGTAGGCTCGCTGCAGCCGCTTGGTCTGCACGAACTGGCTGACTGTGGTCTCGTTGTCTGTGAACAGACTGTAGAGGTAGCTCAGCGAGATCCGGCTGCTGGCCGCAATTTTCTTTGGTGACAGTGACTGGTCGCCGAGATGGCTTTCGATGAAATCAACGATCCGGCGTCGGAGATGGTAGCGCGCATTGCGGACGTCCGTCGCGGCGCCGCGGTCTTCCGAGCCGATCGTGAGCGCCACGAAGCTGACGACTTCGGTCGCAAGCGCCTGTGGATTCGGTGGCGGAGACTCAATGAAAAGCTCGGCCACGTTCCCGATCATTCCGGCCAGAAGGCGGGTCATCTGTTCGTTCGGCTTGAAGCGTCGGCTGATATGATCGTCGATCGAGACGAGACGTCCGCGCAGCTCCGCGGCCGGGATCCGAAGCACCAGAAAGCGCGCGGTCTTGTCGGACGACAATTCGTAGAAGGCGAGTTCGCTGAGCAGGACATATTCGCCAGCTCGGGCAATACCAACGCGGCCGTCCTGGCTGAATGCCACACATCCCGTCAGGGGAAAGACAAGCGCATAGGAAGCATCGTGGATGCTGGAGGTGCGTTTCCAACTGCAAGCGAAGGCTCGATGCGGCTCGACGAGTTCGAGATCCAGGCGTCCGATCCGGGTGCGCTGGTGCAGCGCAGGACCCTTGTCTCCGTCACCATCAAGGCCGGTATACTCCTCGCGAGAAGCAAGAGATGTGAGACTTGCCATGGTTTGGTCTTTCTCAGGGTTGGGCAACTATCAACTCCGTTCCGGCTTCACGGAGTGCCGTTGCCAGAGATCCTTCCGGTTGCCGGTCGGTAACCAGACGGTCGATGTCGGTCCATTGCGCAAACACGGTCAGAGCGCGCTGGTCGAACTTGCTGTGATCGGCGACAAGGATCGCTTCCGCAGCGCGCTTCACCATCGCGCCGTAGATCGCGCCGGCCTCGTCATCCGCGTCGTTCGCGCCCCGGGCGCTGATGCCTGTCGCACTTACGATGGCGCGGTTGGCCTCGTAGCTGTTGATGTTGGCGATTGTCTGGGTGCCGAACACGTAGCCTTCGGTCGGGTGATAACGGCCTGGGCAGCACAGCACCCGGATCGATGAATTGACCGCGAGCGCGCCCGCAATCGCGTAGTCGTGCGTGATGACCGTGATGTCGCGCGCGCGCGAGGCCAATCGTCTCGCGACATGAAACGTCGTGGCGCCGGCGGCCAGCATCAGGACTTCGTTCGGTAGAACGAGGTTGGCGATCACGGCGGCGATCGCTTCGCGTTCGGCGATCATGAGCGCCTTGCGATCGGTGAGAGCAGGTTCGAGCGCAAACGGGCGGGAAGCGCCGCCATAGGTCCGGTTGATGAGCTTCTGTTCCTGAAGCTCCACGAGGTCGCGCCGAATGGTTTCGCCGGATACACCAAGCGACGCGGCAATCTCGGAGGCTCGCAGAGTAGGGGCGGCGGTGAGTTGCGCGATGATGTGCTTGTGCCGCGCCAGCTTCGAGAGGCGATCGCCATCGGCTTTTCGCAACCGTTTGTCGGCCGGTGGGACGTTGCTGGTTTGCAACCGCTCGCTCGTCATTCAGCTGTCCTCGCCGCCCCCGAACGCATCTGATCGTCGGCATGAGTGATCCTTTCTCAGGGCGGGTTGGGAGACCACACTAAGTTTGTGGCAAGTCCCGCAAATTTTGTGCAATCGACTGCCTACAATCTTCGCAACGTGCCGTCCTCCTGTATGCAACTGTTTGAGATGCAAGGCGTATCTTTGGCTGCGTGGAGTTTTGTGTCTGACACTCCGTTGTCTTTTGCCTCTGATCCGCTTTGCCGTTGTGGGAATTCGCACATCCCTCCAAGCTGATCATGGAATGGCTGCGGCGCGATTGCCGCGGCGATCGCTTTGACTCGCGCAAGGCGCGGTCAGAGGAGCGTGCGGTGCAGAAGGAAAGAGAAATTCTGGCGTTGAACGCCTTCGACCAGAGCCGTGCGTCCGCGATGGGCGCCGAACTCGGGGAGGCGGTGCAACGACGCCTGCGGTCCTTCGGCAAGGCATCGGTCCTGTTTTACCAGGAGCCGATCCGAATGGAGCGCGCGGAAGGCGTCTACATGTTCGACGTCGAGGGCCGCCGCTATCTCGATCTCTATAACAACGTCCCGTCGGTCGGGCATTCGCACCCTCGAATCGTCGAGGCCATTCGCCGCCAGGTCGGTATGCTCAACACCCACACGCGCTATCTCAACGACGTGGTGGATGCCTATGCCGAGCGCCTGCTGGCGACATTCCCGCCCGAGATTGATCATCTGGTGCTGACGTGCACCGGGAGCGAGGCCAACGATCTGGCGCTTCGGATCGCGAAGGTCGCAACCGGCCGGGCCGGCTTCATCGTCACGGAGACGGCGTATCACGGCAACACCACGGCCGTGACCGACGTATCGCCGTCCTCACGTCCCGGCCAACCATTGCCGTCCCATGTGCGGGTGGTGCCGGCGCCCGAGATGTTCCGCAATCCCGTCGGCGATCCCGGCCAGCGTTTCGCCGACAGTGTTGCAGCGGCAATTGCCGATCTCGAGCGAAGCGGTGTCGGGTTTGCAGGGCTGCTGGTGGATACGATCTTTTCGAGCGACGGCGTCTATGCCGAACCGGCCGGCTTTTTGGCGCCGACCATAAAGCTAGTCCACGAACGCAGGGGGGTGTTCATCGCCGACGAAGTGCAACCCGGTTTCGGACGCACCGGTGCAGCCATGTGGGGTTTCGCGCGGCATGGTGTTGTCCCCGACATCGTGACCATGGGCAAGCCCATGGGCAATGGATTTCCCATGGGAGGCGTCGCTCTGCGTGCACCGCTGCTCGATCGTTTTGCGACGGAAGTGAAGTACTTCAACACGTTCGGCGGCAATCCAGTGGCCGCAGCGGCAGGGCTTGCGGTGCTCGACGTGATCAAAGATGAGGGCCTGCTGCAGAATGCGCGCGAGGTCGGACGTCATCTGATGGACGGATTGCGCGAGATCGGCAATCGCCACATCGAGATCGGAGATGTTCGCGGCGCCGGTCTGTTCATCGGCCTCGAGCTTGTGATTGATCGCGACAGCAAGGAGCCGGCGCCGGAGCTCGCGATCATGCTGATCAACCGCCTGCGCCAGCGCGGCTTCCTGATCGGCGCTGCCGGACCATTCGGCAGTACGCTCAAGATTCGTCCGCCGCTGTGTTTCGGCACGGATCATGCGGACATGTTCATCACCGCTTGCGACGAAGAATTGCGCGCGATCTCGCCGGCTTAGGGGCTCCTTCGAAGTTCATGGATGCTAGAAACGTAAAAACCGCGGATGCCAAGGTTCTGGTCGAGGAGCTGCGTCCGTCTCACGTCAAGCTTGGAGTCGTCGATCTCGATGACGTCATTCGTGGAAAGTATCTCAGCGATGTCGCCTGGACGTTCTCGATGACCGCGACATCCTGAGAACCGATCTTCGCCAGATGGAGCTGAAGAACTGGATCGCCTATTTGGAGAGGACATGACCGCGCTACACGATCTTATCACGAGCTTTGCGGCCATCGGTGCGACGGATGATGGTGGGGTCTGCAGGCTTTCGGCGACCGCGGCCGACAAGCAGGCGCGAGACCTGCTTCTGCGCGAGATCGGCAACCGCGGCCTCGTCCCGAGGATCGATGCGATCGGCAATATGTTCGGCGTCGCAGTTCTTGACCCTGGGTCGGACGACGTTGTGATCACCGGCTCGCATCTCGATTCCCAGCCGACGGGCGGACGATACGATGGTGCCTATGGTGTGCTGGCCGGACTCCTTGCGGTTGAAGCGGTTAGGGAGCGCTGTCTTGCCAACCCCGGCGCCGCACGACGCAACTTGGCCGTCGCGAACTGGACCAATGAGGAAGGAGCTCGGTTTCAGCCCAGCCTGACCGGAAGCTCCGTTTTCGCCGGCGGTTTGAGCTTGGAGGATGCCTATGCCTGTGCGGACGGCGAGGGCGTTACGCTGGGCGCTGCGCTGGCCGCGATCGACTACTGCGGTGTCACGCCGCTCGAGTATCGCCCTGTACGTTATGTGGAACTGCACGTCGAGCAGGGCGACCGTCTCGAGCAGGTCGCAGGGGATATTGCCGCAGTTTCCGGCGCCTGGATGACTCGCAAGATATCGGTCGTCTTCGAAGGCGATTACTCGCATACCGGACCGATGCCGATGCCCCTGCGCCGGGACGCGCTGCGGGCGGCGGCCCGCGCGATCGAAGCGCTCTACGTCGAAGTCGCACGCGACAACACTGGCGCGCACGCCTCCGCAGCGCGCATCAGCGTTTACCCGAATTCGCCGAATGTGGTCGCGGGCCGTGTCAGAGTCTGGTTCGAGATCCGACACGAAGACGAAGCCGTGGTTGTCGCCGTCAGTGACCGCTTTCTGAAGCGGATCGAACGCGAGGCTCGCGAGATCGGAGTCGGCATCTCGATCGCCGCCGATGAGAAGAGATCCGCGCCTTCGCTCGATCCGGACGGAGTCGAATTGGTCCGTTCCGTGGCGAGGGATCTCGGCCTCAAAATCATGACCTTCAAGACCATCACCGGCCACGACGCTCTGGCGATCCAAAAACGTATTCCGGCTTCGCTCATATTTGTGCCGAGCCAGGGAGGCCTCAGTCACAATCCACGTGAATTCACTGCACCGGATGCGCTCGACAAGGGCTATGCCGTGCTGACGGAGACGTTGTGGCGCATGGTCACTGCGCAAGCCTTCCCTTAGGCTCGAATTTCCAACCCATGGAAACATTGTAGCGTTCCTGCCAACAACGGGCTAGTTCCCGTCCGGCTCGCGCACGAATGACGGTTCGTGGGTGTCGTCCTCCTCGCTCTATCATCGCCAGTGGAGTGTCCGCCCGGCTTGGGAGCCAGGGCGGTCATCGTTGTCGCGGAGGGCAACTCAGCGCTTCAGTGCTGTCCGGGTTGAAGACCGCCATCGGCTCGGCCGGATACGCCGCCATTCTCGGGTGGGACTTGCTCCTTCAGCGGCTCCTGCCATCTCGTCATCCCGGTGTGCTCGGTGTGAGGGCTCGGACAGGCCTCAGTCGGCAGTCGGATTTTCTTCGCAACCTGGCAGCCGCAGAGATCACAGATCTTGTTGCCGGTGCGGCGTCCGGCGACGCCCGAGACCGGCGACGACGGCAACAGCTTCTGCACCAGCCTGTCGGGATCGCGCAGGTGCTCACAGGCAAGGCAGGCACTCTCGCGCCGGGCGATAACGTCGGGTTCGGCGACGGAGAATCCGGCCTTGCCCCAGCGCAGCATCGCGGTGGCCGCCTTACCGAGCAGCGCGATATTGCCGTCCGCCGCCGCTGGCTGCGGAGCGGGAACGTAACGGGCATTGCGCCTGTCGTTGAGCAGGATGGCGAGGAATTCCGGCGCGTTGCGCGAGGTTAGAAGCGCGGCGGCATAAGACGGCTCCTCGACGGCCCGCAGCAGAGCTGCCGCAGGCACCGGCTCGTTCCAGCCGAGCACGTGCGCAAGCCGCGCGCGCAGCTCATCGAGCGTATCCGTCTCCTTGATGTCGATCAGTTCCTGGATCATGTCGATTTTCCCTCTGCTGGCTGGCGCGCCGGGCGGTTTCCGGCCCGGTGCGCCGATGCCGTCCCGGCTCAGGCCGTCGTGAACTTAGCCGAGGTGTCGCTCGGCACCAGCGGCTCGTTGTTGCTCGATAGGACCCCGAACACGGTGACCTGGTAGGTCGTCTTGGGTGCAAGATCGGCTGCTACCAGCACAGTGGTCGGGTCGCTGGGATCGATGGAGGCCGAGAATGTGTTGGCCATCGGCTCGAAGCTGTAATTGCCGAGAGATGTCACCGAGGTCGGGTCGACCGGCAGATTGAAGGTGATACTCACCGTGCTGTGCGGCGTGCCATCAGCGGCGGAAGCGCTGGCGACCTTGAGCGCCGGATCCGGCGGCCCGCCGGCGCAGTGCGGCAGCGGCATCAGATTGAACGAGGCCTGCATCGACGCAATGAGGCAGTCGGTAGAGATGTTCATGCAGCTGTCGCGTCCGCCTTTATTGGCCTTGTCGATGAACTTGAAGAGCGCCTGGAGCTGCGCAACGCCGGCGTTGATTTTGGGCACGGCCTCCAATCCGATCCACACCTCCGACATCACGCTGCCGACGGCCGAATAAGCGGCGATGCCGAGGCAGCTGAACCCCGCATCGTTGAGCGGCGGCCCGCCGGTGCTGGCGCCGATGGCGGTGGCGATCATCAGCGCCATCCCCTCGATCTGGAGGGTTTCGCATCGGCCGACGCCGCCGGTCACGATCACGCGCGGCACGCCGTATTCCTCGAAATAATACACGTTCGGCTTCAGGCTCCGCTCGTCGTAGTAGAAATCGATGTGGGGATAGAACCCACCGAAGAGCTTGAGCAGATAGCGCAGGACTTCCTTGCCGGCGAGGGAAGCGGGAGAGGCCATTGGGGCTTTGTTGAAGATGTCCCAGGATTGATTCTTGGTGAGAAAGGCGAAGGCGTTCTCCGGGACGTAGGCCGAGTCGTCCTCATCCAGCGCGGCGAAGCTGGTCGTCACCGCGGCCGGCGTGGCGGCCGCCAGGGCGGCGCGGAACGGCGCGTGGTCGAGATGGACGTGCTTGGCGGCATATTCGCGCGTGCCGAACTCCGGATGCTTGACGATATCCGGTTCCACCGGCAGCAGCTTGACGTGCTCGTCAGAGAACATCGACACCTGCAGCGCCCAGTCGCCGCAGACGATGTTCTTGGCGAGCAGAAGATGTCCGTTCGGCGACCTTGCCGGGCCGACGCTGGTGGCAATGTGATGCAGGCCCTTGTCGAAGGTGCCGAGCTCAAGCGACTGCACCTGCCATGCCTTGCCGTCGGCATCTACCAGTGAATCGGTGCCGGGAACCAGCGTGGCGGCCGGCTTGAGCGTGCGATCGTACATCAGGAACAGCTGCGAACGGTTGACTAGCAGATAGTCGCTGTTCTGCCCGTCACCGTAAGAGACTTTCAGCATGAGGTTGTGCGCGCCCTTGTCTCCGGACCCGGAGCTGAAAAGAACCGGCCTGCGGCTCCAGGATTTCAAGGTGACGTCATCGGCGACATAGACCATGTCGACATTGATCTCGAATTCGCTGATCGCCTTGTACTGGTCCTTGTCATAGGCGACCGGCGTGTCGTTGGCGAAGCAGCTACAGCAGCAGTAGCAGTTCAGCGAATAGACCGGCAGCGGGCTGCTCCCGTTGAACGAACAACAGCCGGGGGGAGGGTTGTTGGCGGGGCAGCCGTTGAGGTAGGGAAAGGTGCAGCTGCAATAGGCGTGGCTGTAGTTCTGTATGATGGTCGAATCGCAGTGGTTGGCATCGCACTGCACGCCGCCGAGCGCTTTGATCGCAGTGAGACAGGCGGGGTCGGTCCAAACGTTGCCCATGTCATTTCTCTCCAGAGACTGTGTTGAATTGAACGTGTTAACGCATCTTCAGGCTAGAACGGGTCGGCGCTGTAGAGGACGACGAGTGCCACATCCAGCAGCTTCGTCGGATCCAGGACTTTGTTGGAGACCAGTGGGCCGATCGTGCTCTTGGAAAGGTCGAACACGAGCGACCACGGTGCGTCGGTGAAGGCCGTCGGCAGCTTGTCGACGCCGACCTGTCCGAAATTGTTGACGAGAGACACCGGCACCGGCGTCGTCGGGCTACCGCTGATCTGGATGCCGAGGAATTCCTGTCCCTCGGCGCTGTTGACCACGGCGCCGCCGGCCATCTCGAGCTGAACCAATATGCGGCGAAGCTTCGGATTACGAAGTCCGGGCGGGATGGCCGCCGACCCCACGGGGAATGTCACGGTCTGCGTCTGGTTGACCGGCGCCGCGTTCATCATCTGCGACCACGCCGCCGAGAACATCCGGCTGAGGTTGAAGCTGGCGCTCTGCAGGCGCGGATTGCTGCTCGCCTGCTGCCGGTAATATTGCCTGACCTGATCGGCAAAGCCCGAGCCGCCGTCCCGCGCGGTGTAGCGCACCTTGATGATGACATCGGAGATGCTGTCAAAATCGATCGGGTTGGTTTCCGGCGGCATCTCGAAGCTCCAGGCCGAGACTGCCCCGGTGCCTTCGAACGGCAGATAGCGCTCGTCCTTGAAATCGAGAACAAAGAGCCCGTCATCGTCGATCCCTTCCGAGATCGCGATGCTCTGGCTCGACAACCAACTCTCGCGCACGGTGCCCGCGGGCGGCGCGTCGGGCTCGCCCGGCGACAAGGAGATGCGCTGGGCGACATATTTGAGCGCGGACAGGTTGGGCGCCATCACCACGGCGTCGCCGTTCTGCCGCAACGTTGCGTGCAGTTCTTGATAGGGGCCGATGATGCACGGGATCGAGATTGAGATCGACTTGATCTTGCGGCAATAGTGGCCGGGATAGTCGAAATCGTAGAGTGCCTCGGGGAGGACGAAATCGAGCCGGCCGCGCGATGTCGCGTCGCCCCCATTGGCAAATCCCCACTTGAAGCCGAAGAACGCCGCCGGACAGGCCTGCCGTAGCGATACCGTCCGCTCGATCTCGAGCCGGCGCTCGAAATTGTCGAGATAGGCTTTCTGCAACTGATCGAGCGCGAGGGCGAGGCCCTCGCCGGCGAGCAGCCCCTGGCGCAGATTGTCCCAGTAGCCGAAGGTGATGATCTGGTCGTCGCGGTCGAGCTCGAACTGATACGCGGTCTGCGCCGCGAGCGCGATCTCCTGGGCCAGGCGGTAGGCCTGGAAATACAGGGTCGCGAGACGACCGGTCATCCAGCGGTAGAGATCTTGGTTGGTGAACTTGGACTTGAGGAAATCGAGCTCGTTGGTGTCGTGCTCGATCTGCTGAAGATGCACCGCGAGGTCCTGCTGCGCCGACGCAATGCGGGCATTCGTGGCGTCGATCTGGGACTGTGTGTTGGTGATCTCGTATCCGGCAAGCTTGCTCTGCAGGCTCCATTCCGACGCACGGCGCTGGTATTCACCGACGGTCTGCGAGATGCCGGCGGCCTGTCCCAGGATTTCGGCCAGTGCGCCTGCGATCGCGGCCCCCGCATTGATCGCGTCGCCGAATTTCATGCCGCCGTCGGCGAAGCCGAAGATGTTAGGGGCGAGATAACCGGCGATTGACAGGCCGTTGAAGGCCACCACACCGCCGCGCTCGATGATGGCCGTGCTGTTCAGCGTCAGGGCGGTGATCTCGGCCGGTATCAGCCCGGCACTGGTCAGACCGTCATAATAGGATTGGCGGTATTGGGCGCTGGCCAGTCCCTGCTGCAGCGAGGCCAGTTGTGCGTTGAGGTCCTCGATCGCCTTGTTCTTGATCAGCGTCATCATGGTGAGGAGGGCGATCTCGTGCGTCGCGTGCAGGCGCGCCAGCCCCTCGGCATCGCTCTCCTGCAAGGCGGCAAGCAGCGCGCTGCCGAAACCTCGCACCGTCTGCAGCGTGTCGACCGCGCGCTGGACGATCACGGTAAAGCGGACATAAGGCACGCGGGGCCGCAACTGCGCCTGCAGGGCCAGCACGTTGTTGCCGGCGGCGGCGGCTCGTACCAGCGCCATCGGATCGAGCGGTGGCTGGAACAGCGGCAGCGGCTGCGGCTGTCCATCGATGTTGAGGCAGTTGCGGATCTTGTACAGCCGATCTTCGACGCGGTCCCACAGCCCAGTGAGGCGCGTATTCTCCGGGACGGTGAAGACGCCGCCGAGATCGTTGAAGGGAACGCCGACCTGCGTGAGCAGCGGGCCCGATGGCGCCGGGCCGGGCAAGGCGTTCTCCATATCGATGAGGAATTGGGGGATGTCGCCTGCCTTGTCGCCATAGCGGGCGAGGATCATGTCGAACGTGGTCGGCACGGTCTCGGCGCACGGGCCGAGTGCCGCGGGCCTAGGTCCGAGCAGGTCATAGGCGTAGGAGTAGAGCATGCGCGCTGCGACGATCGACTCCCAGCTGTACTGTGAGAACTCGCTGTCGCCCCAGTCGAGCAGGTTCTGGACATAGGTGATGACAACCGCCTTCTCGTAGGCGCCGATACGGAGGCGCGCGATCGCGTCGGGGTCGAACGGGTCGTCGTTGTAGGCGGCGATCTCGGCGCAATTGGTCAGCTGGTCCTTGAGCGTTTCCAGCGTGTGATTACGGAATGGCTGGAACTGCCAGTAGCGGCTGCTCTGGGTGGCGAGCAGCTGATTGACCAAGAGGTTGCGGATTTCCATCGCCTGGCCGCTGCTTAGGCTTAACAAGGTCTGCAGCATCGGTAGCGCGATCTTCGCAGCCCCGGGCAGCACAAGCCCGGTGACCGGATCAATCAGCTTGTTGGGATCCGTTGTCAGCGCGTCATAGATCGCCGACATGCGCTCCGCAGGAATGTCGTCGGGCCGGAGCGCGACAAAGCGATCCCTGGTCACCGGATCGGGCGGCAGCGTCGGATTGAAGATGTATTGCAGCCAGCTCTCTGCCGCCTGGAATTGCTGATTGTCGTGCAGCATCTTGGCGACGAGCAAGGGGGCGTGTAGGAACAATTCCCAGAAATACAGGCCGAACGGTCCGGTGAAATCGACCTGCTCGCCGAAATAGGGGGCGGGTGGCAGCAGCACTGGTGTCTGCGCCGGGCCGAGCGGCACGTTGCCGGTGTTGGGGCCAAGGCGATCGAACGGTAACGTTGCGTTCACGGGCGCCTGCTGCCGCGCCAGCGCGAGCAGCGCATCGATGCCGCCACCGTCCAGCGCCTGGCTGAGCTGATCGATCGCCCCGCTGGTCAGCCGCTGTGTCGCAAACTGCAGCGTATAGACCGAGTCGGTGACAGCAAACCGGTTGTCGGCGTAGGATGCGTAGGACGGCCCGGACCCCGAGAGCAGGATGTTCTTGACCTGCTGGGCCCGGCCCAGGTCGGTCGTGAGCAGCTGCGCCAGCATGGCCACCGATCTGGCCTGCACCGTCGTTGTATCCACGACGCCGTTGGCATCGATGACAGTGTTGGGCGCAGCGGTCAGCACCTGATAGAACTGCTGGGCGAGATCGGCGTCGATGTCGCGCGTGATCAGGGTGGCGGGCGTGAGGCCCGTGACGGCCTTACCGCCCGAGAGCGCCTCGTCGAGCTTCGCGAGCTGGGTTCCGCTCGAGCCTGCGCCGCTGATCAGGAAGCATTCCCCGTCGCTGCTCAGCATGAAACTGCCGGGCTGATTGTTGACCGGCATCACTGCGGCGTTCCTCGCCCCGACCTGTGACAACAGGATCGGCGTGCCGTAATAGGCGCCGAGCAGAACCTCGCGTACCTGCCGCGCAGTCCCGATATCCAGCGTGCTGGGCCCGCCGAGCATGGCCTGCAGCATGCTCGGCACGATCGTCGTGATCCCGGCGCTCACCGTGCCATTGGCATCGATCACCTGGCTTGGTCCCGGGGCCGAGAGCACGTTGAAGAAGTTGCTCGCCTGCGTCGCGGAGATGTAGTCGCTGACGAACGAGGTCGCCGTCACCGGATTGGTATTCGCCGCGATCACGTAGGGCACGGTCAATCCCGTGCCGGTGACGTAGTTCTGAACCAGGCTGTTGATCTGGTGTTCCACCACCAGCGAGGAGCCGTTGAGGCCCATCTGGAACGGTGGCGCGCTGGTCTCCGACAAGGCGTCGGCGCGCAGGATCAGGTACTGGTTCTCGGCGGCCAGCGCCGCCGGCTGCAGCATGCTGTCGAGCACGACCATGTCGAGTAGCGGCGTCTTGCCGGACTGGCCGAGCCCGTTCATCTGATTGCGGACCAGCGTGGCCTGGCCGATGGTCGCGGCGAAGGTCTGCACGTCAGTGTTGCCGGCGTAGCTCGCCGGCGTGGGAGGAGCGGTGCCATCGCCTGCGGAACGATCGAGCATCGGTCCGAAGAACACGCAGAGCCTTTCTTCGGACCCGCTGTTGTCCTGGAAGGCGGCCGGCGGAATGCGCAGGCAGCCAAGCTTGCCCCACATCGTGTCGGGCGTGTTGGCAAATAGCGTATTGAACGGACCGTACAGGCTTGCTCCGCCGCTCACGTCGATGGTCCTGTCGGTTACCAGCGTCTGCGGCTGGACCCAGGTGCCGCCGAAATTGCGATAAGAGTACCTGATGTTCGCAGTTGTGGCGTTGACGCGCTTGGAGGTGTCGCTGGTGCCGTCGAGCTGCTGCTTTTTGGTCGGTTCGACCCAGAAGATGAGCAGCTTGTTGAAGGCATAGATCGAGGTCACTGTGCCGGAGTTGATGGTGATGCCGATCGGCAGCCACTCCGACCAGACCTGGCCCGAATTGCCGGCGCAGTCGCCGACCTGCTGACGCTGGATGTAATAGAATTTGTAGGGCTGGGTGTCGGTGCGGGCGATCAGGAACAGCGTGTCCATCCGGCCCTTGTCCGGATCGTGTACGACGGCATGACAGGAATCGATAATCTTCAGCTTCGCGAGTTGCGCGAGCCCGTCCATGTATTTGCGGAATTCGGTCTCCACCCGCTCGGTGGTGACGTCGCCCTGCAGCAGATCGCTCTCGAGCTGCCGGAACAGCGCGGTCTTGGAGCGACGCAGGCTTGGATCGATGTAGTTTTCTGGATAGAGGAAGATCTCGCGGTTGGCCTGCCAGATGCGGTAGTTCAGCAGCCATTCCCACCACACATTCGGCAGGTCGTCGGTCGAGATCGTGACGTTCCGCTCAAGGTTCAGGCGACAACGCTGCAGGTAGAGCTGGGCAGCGTTAAGCGCCTCCTTGACGATCGAGAGCTGGGCGCAGCTCGAGGTTTCCACGTCGGTGAGCAGAAATTCCGACAGGGCGCGCGGCGTCGTGATGTCGGAATAGGTCTGGCCGAGCTGCCACAGCGCGACCGGCACCAGCGCGGAGCGCTGATGTTCCTGCACGGGACCATTGACCTGGGCGTAGACGGTCGGCCAGGCATCCGGCGAGACCTTTGCGCGCACGGCCTGGAGCAGGCGGCCGGCCACGTCATCGAACGACTCATATCCTTTCACCGTCGCGGCGACCTGCGCCGTTCCGGCGACGTCCGACATTAAATAGGCGTCGACACCGAAAATGGCTGTCAGCGCGAACACCCGCCGCAGCCCCTCGATGCAGCGGATCGTGTTGGCAAAGGCCTGTTCGCCGAACAGCTTGGTCCGCACCCAGCTGCATTGCGAGACGTCCCAGCCGGTGACGGCGCATAGTACTATGTCGGCCGCAATCGGCGTCGCTGCCGACCTCACCGCGATCAGATAGGAGGCCAGCGCATCCTTGTTGTCAGCAAAGGCGGAGACCAGGCTCTGGAATTGATAGACCCCATGGATGCCGTCGAGATTCACTGCCACGTTCTGGCCGGCGACGACGGGGAAGCCGAAGGCGGAGGGACTCTGGCCCAGGGCCGCGAACGCGCGGGCCGACAGCGGGATGCCGCCATTCAGGATCAGGAGTTTGGAAACGAGGCGGATCAGCGCGGCGACGGTGCCGCCGGGGGCGACGCTCAGCACGTTCATCAGCCCGCCGGGCTGGCCATATTGCGTGCAGTAAAAAAGGTTGACGCCATTGCCATCCTGGATCGACCACGAAAGCGGCACCACGGTCAGGCTGGCCGTGGCCGGGGCCGCCAGCGTCACCCCGTTCTTGCCGAAAGCGCTGACGAGCAGTGCGGGATCCATGACATTGGCGGTCACGACATCCGCAAGCACGCCGCTGAACAGCAAGGCATTGCCGCGATAATAGTCGACCGTCTTCAGGTCGGTGGAGCTTGCCACATAGTTGACCTTGTTAGCATCCTCGATCGTCCACGTGGTCACGGTCTGCGGCACCACGCTGAAACCTTCAGGCAGCGTGATATTCTTGGCCGCAAACGCCGCGGCGATCTTGATTGGGTCCGGAAGCTGCGCGGTCTTCAGGTCGGCGTTTGCACAGCTGAACACCGGTGCAAGCATGAATGCTTCGATCGGGCCGACGAGGTTAAGCCATCGCGCCGCGGCTGCAACGATCGCCGCCATCAGGTCCGCCTTGGCGCCGAAGAAGGTGGCGAGCTGACCTGCGACCTGTTGCAGCTGCCGGCTGGCCTGCTGGGTCAGGACCTGGTTGACGTAACTCGTCTCATCGTCGCTCAACTGTGTGAGCGTCGGATCGTAGGTTGCGATCCCCGACAGATCCGGCGGCGCTGCCGTCGGGTCCGTAATGACGATGCCGACCGGGTCGATATAGCCTGTGTTGAGCAGCAGCTGGTAACAGGCGGTCGCGGCCAATGTCGAACCCGGCGGCATCAGGCTCGCGGCTGTGACCAGGGCGGGCTCGATCAGCTGATCGATGCTGCCGAGCAGGGCCGGAATGGCGGCCGGGTCATATCCCACGTTTACATAGCTGCCGAGGCTCCCGGCGAGAAGCCCGGCCGGATCGGAGGCGACGAGATAGGCGAGATCGGGAATGCTGATGCCGCAGGCCTTGATCCAGGCCGCGCCATCGAGCACACGCAACACCTTGTCGCGATCGAAGGTCGCAGGCAGTTTGCCGCCGTCATTGAGGCCGAGTAGGTCGAGCAGGGCGATGTAGACGGGTGCCCGCAGATTGAGCTGCTTGGCAAGCATCGCATGCCGATACAATAAAGACAGATTCGCAACCGTGAGGTCGATCGTGTTGGTGCTGAAAGCCGCAACTGCGATCGCCGCAACGTCGTCGGCATTAGCGGGAATGCAGCCGACGATGGCCGAACCGACCGCATTGCTGGCACCGCTGTCGCCGATGCCCCACGGCGTGGTCTTCATGGTGTAAAGCGGGTTGACGTAGCTTGTGGCACCTTGCGCGATCAGGGGGCGGTAGACCGTGCGTTCCGGAAACTGGCGCAGGATGGCGGCGCTGTTGAAGATTGTGTCGAATGGCGCGGCGGATTCCTGGCCTGAGCCGCGCCGGATTGTTCGGATGTCGAACCACATCGCGGTCGCGAGATCGATCGAAAGTCCATGGTCCTCGATCAAGCGCTTGATCTTCGCGAGCTCGACCAGTGTCGATCCATCGAGCTCGGTCGGGCTCGTGATGTTGCCGTTGCCGTCGACGGTCGGCGGCTTGAGCGTCATCAGCACCCAGTCGAGATCGGCATACGACCAGCCGAGCGCGGTTGAAAGCCGTGCGAACCGGCTGATGTTATCCAGTGTCGCGGGCGTCTGACCTGCGATGACGGTGATGTTAGGTGCGTTGTTCGAGGCCGCGGTCTGCAGATACTGCCGAGCCGCCAGGCTCCTGTTGATGAAGAAACTGTGCGGAATGATGCCGACACTCGATGTCGGGCGCGTGCCGTTCCATGCCGTGGCGTCCCAGTCGCCCGCATAGCCGTTCCGCCACCGGCCCTGAAACGAAGTGCCGTCCGCAGTGAAGGTGAACTGGCAAGTGCCTGACTGCACGGCATTACCGCTGCCCTGCTGCCAGTAGCCGTTCAACACCGTCCCACGCAGCGCACAATCGATCGTTCCGCCGGAATCATAGGTACCGGTCACGCGATCGCCATTCTGCACCAGTGTCAGCGTCTTGCTGCGACCGGTGGTCTGATAGGTGCCGCTGGTGTCGAAGAATTCCTGCGCGTCCAGATCCTGCTGGAGCAGTAGCAGCACGTCCGTCACCGCAAGGCCGGTCCGCGCCATGAATTTGGCGAGGTCGTCCATGCCAGCGAGATTGCCGGCGCTGATCGCAAGCCCGTAATTGTCCGACACGTGCTTGTCGACGTCGTTTGGCGGCGCGAGATTGCCAACCTGCTCGGCTGAGAGACCGAGATATTCGGCTCCATCCCCCAATGTCACGGCGTCGGTCGGCACAAAGGCCCGGTAGACCGCGGTCAGCGAGGACTTTTTCGAGGTCAGCAGCGTGCGGATGCGGTCGAGTGGCCGATGATAGGGCAGGGCGAACGGATAGTAGAGGTTGGCAAGCGTCAGATACAGATCGCCATTCTGCAGCAATCCGGCGCGCGTCAGCGCCGCGGCGACGGTCCTATCGAGGATCGCGTTGATGATCTCCAGATAGGGCTGTTCGTCGAAGGCATTCGCGGCGGTGAGCGGAATCTGGCCGATGTCGGGGCGCCGCTCGTCAAAATTCAGGCCGGGCGGGATGTTCTGCGTGAACAGCAGCCGATTCTCGTCATCAGACAGGGGCGTTCCCTGGTCGTATTTGTCGCGCGCCGCCTTCACGGTGGCGGCGTCCGGCCGCGTCGTGTTTGGCGTGGTGATGGCGAGGTTGATAATCCGCAGCAGATCGACCAGATAGGCGGGCGGATCGAGGATGGTTTCGCCCTGCCGGGCATCGCAATAGTCGAGGCTTCCGAACAGCATGCCGTAGCTCGACAAGGTCTGGAAATAGTCAGCGACATCTCCAGCCACGTTGCCGCCGGCGAGCATGCGCGCATGCCGCGACGCGAGAATGCTGTGCAGACTGGTGGTCAGGTGCGCGACGCGGGTCTTGATCAAGGTCGCCTTGTCATGGATCTCGCCGGCTTTCCTCGCACCGTCGTCTCCGAGCTCGCCGGCAAGGCGCTTGACGAACTGGCTGCGTGCAACGGCCGCGACGCGGTGCGCGGAGTCCATGCCGGCCGCCAGCAGCTTCGCGGCAGTTGAGTGGTCGGGATCGATGCGCAGCATGCGCTGCAACTGCAACAGCTCGGCCGAATGTTGTGCATCGCTGGCAATGCCGAGGCTCGTGCGCGTCGTGCGGTCCAGTAGATCCGCGTGCACCAAGTCGAGGTTCGGATGCCTGTCGCGGATAGCGTCGATCTGCACCGCGATTGCGGCGCTGTCCAGAACTGCCATGATGCCCCAGCCCGCGTTTCCCTGAAGTGTAGCTAACCTCGACTTCGTGACGACAGCAATTCATTTCGCCTTGAGAGTGTAATTGATTTATCTTGCAATCGGTAGCTTTTTCATCAGAATGCGTTTCACATGGTTTGTGCATCGTCGTTCGCGCGGCATCGCAGAATGATGCGATCGCGTGACGATTGAAGATTTATCTCACTACATTCAAGACGCCTGACATCTGGTTCACATCTGCGACCCATAAGGCGATCGGCCGATGCAACGCGCGACCGAACAGGCCGGAGGAGCTTCGGCAGCAGTCCGGTCGCGGCCTGAGATCAAGGCGCGATCGATCGCGATGCCGAAAGGTGGCGGTGCCATCGTCGGGCTGGGCGAGAGCGGCAGTGCCGACGAGCAGTCCGGCAGCTTCAATCTGGTTATTCCGATCGACGTGCCGGATGCGCGCGGCCTCGAGCCGGATCTTGCACTGTCTTATGCGTCGAGCGATGGCCAGGGCATATTCGGGCAGGGCTTCGCGGCTGCGACGAGCGGGATATCGCGCCGGACCTCCAGCGGAATCCCTCGCTACGACGACGGTGACACATTCCTCTGGGGGGGCACTGAACTGTGTCCCGTCGTGCCGACCGCCACGCGCGATGTCGGTGACCAGAGCTATGCGATCACGCGCTACCTCAAGCGTGTCGAACAGGATTTCGACCTGATCGAGCGCTGGGTCGCGCCAGACGGCGTAAACAGCTTCTGGCGTGTGATATCAGGCGACAATCATATGACACTCTACGGCCGTACCGCTGAGGCGCGCGTGGCGGATCCGGCCGACCCGGGGCGAGTGTTCGAATGGCTGCCCGAGTGGGAGTTCGACGCGAGGGGCAACGCGATCCGCTATCGCTACAAAGAGGAGGATGCTGCAGGCATCGCGCGCGGCTCCATCAACGAGGCGAGCCGCGTCCGCTCCGCCAACCGCTACCTTGAGCGGGTCTGCTACGGCAACGACCGGCCACTCGCCCGCACGCCCGATGGCCTCGGCCTGCCGACCGACGTGCTTTGGCATTTCGAACTCGTCTTCGACTATGGCGAGTATTCGATCGACCCCTCCAATGATGAGCCTTACCAGCCGGTCGGCCCGTGGCTGGCGCGGCCGGATCCGTTCTCGACTTATGTCGCCGGTTTCGAGCGGCGGACCTACCGGCTGTGCCGCAACGTCCTGACCTTTCACCGCTTCGAGGCGCTGGGGCCGGCGCCGGTCCTGACCCGGGCGCTCTCGCTGAGTTACAGCCTCGATCCAGGCCGCTCGATGTTGACGGCCGTGACGCTCACCGGCTACCGCTATCGCGCGAGCCGCCCCTCGGGCAGCCGCTATGCGACCAAATCCATGCCGCCGCTGCGGTTCGGCTACTCGCAATTTAATCCCGCCGCGGCGCGCTTCGTGCCGTTTGGCGGGGGCCGGCTGCCCGTGCCGGAGATTGAGCGCCCGCCGCGCTACTCTCTTATCGATATGGTTGGGGAAGGTGTTCCCGGCGTGCTCTATGCCGATCGCACCTCGATGCTCTATAGCGCACCCGAGGCGCCGCGTGAGGCCGGGCCCTCGCAGGTCGGCTACGGCCCACCGATGTCCTGGCCGCAGCGGCCCAATTTGCCGGTCGGCGATCCTACCGTGCAGGTCTCCGACCTCGACGGCGACGGCCATCAGGAATTGTTGCTCACGAGACCCGGCCTCGCCGGCTATTTCCGATCCGATCGGGAGCTAGGCTGGCATGCGTTTCGTCCGTTTCAAGGCATGGCCACCGACCAGGGCAGGTCGTTCAGCGAATTCGTCGACCTGACCGGGGATGGCCTTGCCGATCTGGTCCAGGTTCGCAGCGATGCGATCATCTACCGCGAGTCCGTCGGCACCGGCGGCTATGAGGGACTTGCCGAGGCGCCCAACCTGCAGGCGGTGCCACCACTTAGCGTGCCGGATCCCGCCGTGATGACGGTCTTTGCCGATCTGCTTGGCGCCGGCGAGTCACAACGCGTCAGGCTCATCAACGGCCGGATCGAGTGCTGGCCGAGTCTCGGCTATGGCCAATTTGCGCCTGCCGTGGCGCTGGACAATGCGCCGCGGGTGGATGCGCCGCTGGACGTGGCCCATGTCCATCTCGCGGATCTCGACGGATCGGGCGCGGCCGACGTGGTGATCGCGTTCGCCGACCATCTCAAGGTCTTTTTCAATCAGGCTGGCAACGGCTTTGCGGCCGATCCCCTCATCCTGCCGCTGCCGTCGACCTACGCCTTGCGCGATCAGATCGCCTTTGCGGATCTCGCGAGCACCGGATGCCAGAGCTTGATTTTCACCGGCCTCGATCCGCAGCCGTCCGCCTGGACATTCGATTTCTGTAACGGTCAGAGGCCACATCTGTTGTGCTCGATCGACAACGGCATGGGCGGCGTTACCGGCATCACCTATGCGAGCTCGGTCAGCTTCTATCTCGACGACAAGAAGGCGGGCCGGCCGTGGCTGACCAGCCTGCCGTTTCCCGTGCAGGTGGTGGCGCGGATCGAGCGCGCCGATCTGGTGTCGGGCCTGCGGCAGGTCGCGAGCTACCGCTATCGGCACGGCTACTACGACGAGGTCGAGCGCAGATTCCGCGGCTTCGCGCTGGTCGAGCGCTGCGACACCGAGAGCGTGACGGATGTCGAGCCGGGCGAGGTGATGGTGACGCCGACGCTGCGGCGTACCTGGTATCACACCGGGGCCAGATCGCACCGTGGGCCGCTGCCGCAATTGCTGGCGCCTGAATTCTTCGCAAAGGACGATCATGCCTATGCGATGCCGCCCAACGTCTGCGTCTGGCCCGCGGGCTTCGTGCCGGATCCGGAGACGCTGCGCGAGGCCGAGGTGGCGTTGGCCGGGCTCGTCCTGCGCAGCGAGGTGTTTGGTCTGGACGGCGGTCCCAACCAGGACGTGCCGCTGAGTGCGACCCAGAGCAACTATACCGTCCGGCTGCTGCAGCCGCGCGCCGGTCCGGCGCAGCTCGCGTCATTCTTGGCACATGAGCGCGAGGACATCGCTTATGAATATGAGCGCATGGCGCACGATCCCCGCGTCTCGCACGGCTTTGTCCTCGGGGTCGATGATTTCGGCAACGTCACGCAGTCGTGCGAGATATTCTATGCGCGCCGGCCGGGCCAGGACGTCGACGATCCCCAGCAGGCGGTGCTGCGAGTACGCTGCGGCGTGTTCACACTGGTGCCGCCGCAACTCGCGCAGGACGTGATGTTCCACGGCCTGCCGCAGGCCGAACAGAGCTTTGAGATCGGCAATATCGCCGCGCAAGCTGGTTACTTCGAGTTTGCGGATTTGTCGCAGCTCGTCGCCGCGGCGCTCGCGGCCGGCGATGGCGGCAAGGAAGGCCAGCCATCGGCCCGGCTGCTCAGCTGGGACCGCTGGTCCTATGCCAAGGAGGGTGGCACAATCACGCCGCAGGCGCTGCTCATCAATACAGAGACCGCCGAGTTCAACGCCACGGCGGTCGCTGCGTTGCTCGCCCCGGCGCGCCTGCCGGATGATCTTTCGACAATGCTGTCCGGCGCGGGCGGTTACAGTCTGGCAGATGGCTATTGGTGGCGCGCCGGCCCGACCGAATCCTATGCGGGCGCCGACCACTTCTTCGTGCCGGAGTCGACGGCGGATGTGTTCGCCGCACGGCAGGCATCGCCGGCTGGCACCGTCACCACCTATGTCTATGATGCCTATGACCTGTTGCTCGCCGCGATCGAGACCGCGAGCAGCGGCGGTGACGTCCTGACCGACCGCATCACGACCACGCGCGCCGATTATCAGAACCTCGTGCCGCTGCAGATTCAGGACGGCAGTGGGCGGATCAGCGAAGTCCGGCTCGATCCGCTGGGGATGGTGATTGCAACCTCGCATCGCGGCCTGCAGCAGGTGAACGGCGCAGCTGTCGGCGTCGGCTTCACAGCGCTGCCGGATCCTGACGAGGATTGGCCGCAGCCCGTATCCGCCGCTGACGTCATCGCCAACCCCGCCGCCTATTTGCAGGGGGCAGGCTCGTACTCCTATGAAGATGTCGGCAGCTGGCTGCGCGACGGCACTCCGTGTCACACGATCGAGCTCGAAGCGACCGAGTATCCCGATGCGGCGCATCCTGCGACACCGGTCGGTGATGTCCGCATCAAGCTGTCCTATGAGGACGGCATGGGGCGGATCGTTCAGACGATCGGCCGCGTTGAGTCGGGTCTCGCCATTCTGACCGGCAAGGAAGGCAGACCGGCCATGTCGAACGGTACGTTCACGACCGGTCCGGTCGTGGACCGCTGGCTCGCATCGGGAGCCAGCATTTACAACAGCCGGGGGCAGTCCTACAGGGCATATCAACCGTTCTACGTTGACGACTGGCGCTTTGTTGACGATCCGGCGCTGCGCCGCTTCGGCTCGTCGCCGACCTCGTTCTATGATGCGCTGTTCCGCCTGATCCGCACCGCTTTTCAGAAAGGCGCGATGACGGAAGCGTTCTTCAGCAGCATCGAACGCACGCCCTGGACCATCACGACCTCGGACCAGAACGATAATGTCAAGCAGTCGGCCTATTACCGCGCCTACGTCGATCCAGGCACAGCACAGCCGCCGCTTGGCGTCTATGACAAGGACGCGCTGGTCAAGGCTGCCGCGCATGACGGCACGCCGTCTACGCAGGTGCTGAGCTGCGATGGCCATGTGGTCCGCACCATTGAGCGCCCGAGCACCGATCCGGCCGACGCGCTTGTAACGTTGCGGATGGTCGATATCCAGGGCCGGACCACGGCCGTTGCTGATCCGCGGTTCGGCGCCGCCGGACTGTGGAATCTCAGGCTTTATTACGGGCTGGGCGAGGTGGCCGTGGCAACCGCCAGCGCCGATGCTGGAACCTCCTACGTCCTTGCCGACGCGATGGACAAGACCTTGCTCAGCCTGGACGCCAGGGGATTCCTTGTCACGAACGACTATGATGGCGCGCATCGTCTGACCACCGCACGCGTGCGCGATCTGTCGGCAAATTCGCCGACGCCGCGCGTTGCGGAGCGCGTGATCTATGGTGATAGCCTGGATCAGCAGGGGCGGCCGCCCTTCGCCGATAGCGACGGGCGCAATCTGCGCGGACAGATCTGGCTGCATTATGATGGTGCCGGCCGGGTTGAGGTGCCCGCGCATGCGCTGTCCGGCTCACCGCTGGGTTCGTCGCAGCAATTTGCGGCCGACGCGCGGATCGATCCGGACTGGTCGGCCAACCTCGCGGCCGGCTGGACCTGGTCCGATCTCACCGCGACGCTGGCGCCCGGCCTCGCTACGGAAATCTTCGCAAGCCGCTTCGACTACAACGCGCTCGACGAGCCCTTCACCGACGACGATGCGGGCGGCAACCGCACGCGGCTCGAGCGTCATGTGTCGGGGCGCTTGAAGGCGATCTACAGCACCCCTGGCGGGGGGGCCGAGTTCTGCTATGTGCAAGACATCGCCTACGATGCCAGCAATCAGCGCGCGAGCCTCTCGCTTGGTGCGCCAGCGGGCACGGGCCCGGCCACGCAGACCTACGACTACGATCCCGATACTCTCCGCCTGGTGCGCCAGCGGACCGTACGCAGCGCTGATGCAGCCGTGCTGCAGGACCTGACTTATTATTATGATCCAGTCAGCAATGTGACCCATGTTTCGGACCAGTCCGCGCTGACCGGCGCGGTGGGATACAACGCGCCGCAGGTCTCGCCGGATTGCGACTATACTTTCGATGCGCTGTACCGGCTCCTCGCGGCAACGGGACGCGCGCATCAGGCGCTCACGAAGGATGCCGAAGCCGATGGCGGTTACGCGCAGGTCTTTGCGCCAGGGGCCAACCTGAATGACAGCGCAGCGGTCGAGGCCTATCTGATGCGGTATAGCTACGACCGGGGTGGCAATCTCACCACGGTCCGCTACATCTCGCCGGGTTCGTCATCGTCGGCGCGGTGGACGCGCAATATTACGGTCTCGCCGAACTCAAATCGCGCTGTCGATGCCGACGCGCTCGGCAGCGGAGCGGTGGATTCCTGGTTCGATGCCGCGGGCAATCAGCTGAGAACCGCGGGCGTGCCGGCGCTGATCTGGAACTATCGGAGCGAACTCGCGTGCGCGATCATTGTCGATCGCGGCAAGACGGCCGACCCGGACGCGAAGTTTTCGACCTATGACGCGACCGGAAAACGTATCCGCACCCTGGTCCAGCGCAAGACCGCGGCACCGCAGCTCGAGACCGAGGAGACGCTCTATCTCGGCAGTCTCGAGATCACCCGCCGGCGGCAGGGCGGCACGATCGTTTCCGAGAGCCGCCGCTTGCGGCTGATGGACGCGGAGGACTGCGTCGCCGAGCTATTGAGCTGGCCGATCGGCCCGCCGGCCGGCGTCGCCTCGTCGCCGATGCGCTATCAGATCAGCGACGCCCAGGGCTCGTCGGCGATGGAGACGGACGCCGCCGGCAAGCTGATCAGCTACGAAGCCTATGCGCCATACGGCTCCACAGTCTACGCGACGGGCGCTAGTCTCGCCGAGGTGTCGCTGAAGAGATACCGCTATTCCGGCGAACGCCGCGATCAGCCGACTGGTCTCTATTACTACGGCAGCCGCTATTATGCGCCGTGGATCGGCCGCTGGCTCAGCCCTGATCCCGGCGGGACCATGGATGGGCTGAACCTTTACGCCTTCCTGGGCGGCAACCCCGTCACCTTCGTCGACCCCGACGGGAGAGGCAAGCAGCTGAGCAAGAAGGCGGCCGCGGCCGCCAAGGCCAAGAAGGTCTCGCATGCGTCGCTGCATTCGGCGAGCGAAGCGATCGGTGTCATGATCGCCAATGAGATGGGCAAGGACACGACGTCGGTCGATCACTACAAGCAGAAGTACCAGGCGATCATGAAGGAGGCGGGGGCCGAGCCGATTCACAACGAGAACAAAGTCATCGAAGCCATCCAATACGGGCTTGCCGGCGACAGCAAGAAATTCGGAGAGGCGTATCGTGCGGCTGCCAAGGGTACCGACGAGCATTTGTCGACGACCACGGTCTTTCACGTCCTCAAGGGTATAGGCAGCACTGGCAAGGCCATGAGCAAGGCCAACCAGGAGAAGCTCTATTACGCGGTGAAAATCGCGTCCGTGTTTCGCCTGCCGACCGAGCAGTCCGGCTACAATTTCGGCAACGGCAATTCCATGATGCATCCGAAGTCTCCCCAGCAGGATAGCTTCGATCGCTCCGCGAAGAACCACGGCAGCCATGATCTCGAACGCCGCGCGGAGGTCGTCAAGGCCGGCAATGACGGGACTGGATTCACGCGGCTCCTGAACATGGCCGCTGAGGGCGCGCTGCACACGCTAACCGATTTTTCCGCGCCCGCCAGCGCGAGCAATATGAAGTTTCAGAAACCACTGGCGTCGAGCTTCAAGCGCAAATGGACGAAGCGGCGTGAACTGGTCAAGCGTCAATGGCTGGTTCTCAAGGGCCACAAGGTCAAGACATACGCCCGTCAGAAGGAGACTGCCCCGTGGCGCGGACGCTCCAAAACGAGTGGATCAAGCCGCAAGCGGTCGGCAAGCCCGCTGCGAGAGTGATCTAAAAGGGCGATCGCTATTCCCCTCTGGACCTGAAGCGCGCGTCTCGATGGTCCGGGGGCAACCATCCGCGTGCTTCACCGCCCTCTCATCGTTGCTTGCCCCTGCTGCACACGCGTAGCCCACTGCCGTGGTACCGTTGATGATCGGGGTGCGACTGCGCGTACCGTCAATTGGTCGGGCCGTCTCCGCGAATGGCGAAGGTGGTGGCCTTCAGCTTGGTCATGCCGAACTTGTCGAACAGCTTGTCATAGGTGCCGTCGCCGCGGGTCGCTGTCAGCGCGTCGGCGAAAGCTTGCGCGAGCAGCTTATCGCGGAAGGCGAAGGTGATGTCGGTGCCGGCGATGTCGCGGACCCAGATTTTTGCGATACCCTTCTGTTCGAGCGAGTTTGCCGTTTCGTTGATGTTGAGGGCGGCCTCGAGCTGGCCGGCGCGCAGCGCCGCCGAGGTCGCGGTGACGGTGGTGAAGGTGCGCAGCTCGATCGGCTTGAGACCCTTCGCAACCATCTCGGTGTTGAACTCCCGTGCCTTGCGCTCGGTGTAGGTCGCCGACTCGACGCCCACCACGCGGCCGGCAAGATCCTCGAACTTCTCCAGCTTCAGGCTTGAGGAGGGATCGGTGTAGATGCTGATCGCCTGCTGCGCGTAGGGCACGAGGTAGAGCATCTTGGAACGCTCCTCGGTCCAGAACAGGCCGGTGTTGATGGCGTCGAAGCGGCCCGAACGCAGCGCCGGGATCATCGGCGGGAAGTCCATGCGCAGGAATACTGCCTCGACGCAGATGCGCTTGGCAATCTCGCGGGCGAGCTCGACATTGAGGCCCTGCAACTCGCCCTTGTCGTCGACGAATTGCTGCGGCGGCAGCGTCGGGTTGATCGACATCTGCCATTTCGGCGCCTCGATCAGGCTCGACGCCGGTACTTTTGGCGTGCAGGTCTGGGCGCCGGCGGCCTGGGACAGGCCAATCAGAAGGGCGGCGGTGAAGAACGTCTTGGGAAATCGCATCTGAATACTCCAATCAAATCGTGGGTGGCAGAGGAGCCGTTCTCCGGTCCGACGTCTTCTTCGTTGTCACGTGGCCGCCGTCGCGTCGGCTTGCCGAGTCAGGATCAGCGAGATGTGACGCGCGGCCGTGACCACCTCGTCGCGCTGGTTGAGGAGGTCGAGCGTCTCGATGACGATGCCTCGTTCAGGATTTTTGGTCGGCCGCTTCTCGACGAAACGGAAGCGCACGCGCAGGGCATCGCCGGCGACGATCGGCGCCTTGAATCGCACCTCGTCCCAGCCGAGCGAGGCGACCGAGGTCTCCTCGTACAGCTTCAGCTCCGACTTCAACCCTTCCATCAGCGACAGCCCGAACAGGCCGTGGCCGATCACCGCGGGAAATCCGCGGGAGCGCGCATAGCCTCGGTCGATATGAAGCGGATGATGGTCGCGCGTGACGTCGGCGAAGACTGCAATGTCTGCCTCCGTCACCGTATGCTCGGCAGTCTCGAACTCCGCGCCCAGCGCGATGTCCTCATAGCGGAGATTGATCGGGGCGCTCGTGTCCATGCTGATCCCTCAGGCGACTTTGCGCGGCCGCGCCGGCAGAGCCCTGAAACTCTGCGCGATTCCCATCGGGCCGGAGCGGAAGATGCGCGGGTCCATATCCCTGAGCTGCGGGCTGATGCGCGGCCTGAAACCCATATGAGCGAGGATGTCCTCCTCGAGCCGAACGCCCGGCGCGATCTCGGTCAGGGTCACGCTGCCGTTCTCGAGCTCGAACACGGCACGCTCGGTCACGTAGCTCACCTGCTGGCCACGTTGCGCGGCAAACGAGGCGCTGAAGCTGATCTGGCCGACTTGCGGAACGAATTTGCGGAAAGCGCCGTCGCGCCGGATCGCGAGGCGGCCGTTCTCGACGCCGATGTCGAACTTGCCGCCGGTCATGGTGCCGCTGAAGATCAGGCGTCGCGAGTTCTGGGTGATGTCGATGAAGCCGCCGGAGCCGTCGCGGCGCTCGCCGAAGCGGGTGACGTTGACGTTCCCGGCCTCGTCCACCTCGGCGAAGGAGAGGAAGGCGCAGGACAGCCCGCCGCCGTCGTAGAAGTCGAATTGATAGGCCTGGTCGAGAATGACCCGCGGATTGATGGCGGTGCCGAATTCGCGCGCATGGCCGGGTACGCCGCCGACGACGCCGGATTCGACCGTCAGCGTGATCAGATCGGAGATGCCTTCCTCGGCTGCGACATTGGGGATCATCGCCGAGATGCCGACGCCGAGATTGACGACGTCGCGCGGGCGCAGCTCGAAGGCGGCCCGGCGGGCGATCACCCGCCGTTCGGTCAGCGGATCGGGCGTGATCATCGCCACCGGCACGCGGCTCTCGCCGCAGCGCGCCGGATCGTAAACCGTACCGTAGGTCTGCATCTGCTCGGGTTCGAGCACGACATGATCGATCAGGAAGCCGGGGATCTTGACCATTTGCGGGTGGATCGAGCCGCGCTTCACGATGCGCTTGACCTGGCAGATCACGGTGCCGCCGGCGTTGTGCACAGCCTGCGCGATCGAGAGATCCTCGCGCGTCGTGCCCTCGTGCTCCATGCTGATATAGCCGTCCTCGTCTGCGGAGGTGCCGCGGATGATGGCGACGTCAGGCGGGGTGGGGACACGGTAAAGCAGCCACGACTGGCCGTGCAGCTCGAGCAGGTCGACCAGCGGCGCTGTGGTGCGTGCGTTCATGCGGCCGCCGTCCTGGCGCGGATCCATATAGGTGTTGAGGCCGACATGGGTGAGCACGCCGGGATGCTTCGCCGCCATGGCGCGGCAGAGCTGGCTCATGACGCCTTGCGGGAAATTATAGGCATCGATCAGCTCGTCGCGGACGAGCCGCATGAACGGCACCTGGAGGCCGAAATTGCCACCGATCACACGCGCGATCAGGCCTTCATGAGCGAGATGGCACAGGCCCTTCTCGGTCACGGCGCCGACGCCGGTGATGTTGATCAGCGTCAGATTATGCGGCCCCTGGCCGCCAAGGAAACGCTGCTCCAGCGCGTCGAGGATGGCTTCGGCAGCACCTGTGCCGCCGTTGCCGCCGACGATCAGCGTGTCGGCGTCGCGGATGAGGCCTGCGGCCTCTGCCGCGGTGATGATGCTCAGCATGATGGCACGCCCCGCATCACGCGGCCTCCTTCTCGACCTGGCGGGCGATGATGAGCCGCTGGATCTGGTTGGTGCCCTCGTAGATCTGGGCAAGGCGCACATCGCGGAACAGCCGCTCGATGCGGTACTCGCGCGAATAGCCGTTGCCGCCGTGGATCTGGAGCGCGTTGGAGACGTGCTTCATCGCCATGTCGGTCGTGAACAGCTTTGCCTGCGCCGC
>Ga0307510_10000998_pt1 | contig 30010 bp, 32 predicted proteins | sample 12_EM_MG_FD_207224 | JGI IMG/M metagenome (GOLD analysis project Ga0307510, IMG submission 207224) | Populus trichocarpa ectomycorrhiza microbial communities from riparian zone in the Pacific Northwest, United States - 12_EM | ecosystem: Host-associated > Plants > Roots > Unclassified | place... | reverse complement strand
CTTGATGACGCGCCCGCGATAAAGCGCGCCTTCGCCCTCATCCAGCTTCTCGACGCGCATCAGCGCGCGGTCGCCGACGCCGGCAGCCGTTCCCGGCTGCGGGCGGCGCGGCACGTGAATGCGGATCTTTGGCGCGGGGCCGCTTTCTTCGGTGTCCCATTCGGTGGGAGTGGCGAGCAGTTCGCCGTCGGTGTCGCGGCCGGTGATGTCGGCGACCACGGTGGGCGGCAGGGTGGCGGGCTCGTGGATTTTCCGTCCGCGCTTGGCGACGGTGCCGTCATCGGCGAGTTCGCGTAGGATGCGCTTCAGCTCGACGCGGTCGGCATTCTTCAGGCCGAACTCGCGGGCGATTTCCCGCGTGCCGATCTTGCCTGGATTCGAACGGATAAAGGCGACGATGGCGTCCCGGCTTGGAAAACCATTGTCGTGTTTTGTCTTCACTTATCCCCGGGCCTTGCCCGCGCTCTTCTTCGCAGGCGTCTTGGGTGCAGTGGCGGGCTTCGCCGCCGATGTCTTGGCGGCGGATGCGACCGGCGCACGCGCCTTGCTGACCGCTTCCGATTTCGGCTTCGCCGCTGCTTTCTTCGCGGCCGCCTTCTTGGCAGGCTTTGGCGTGTCGGGATCGGCCGCTTTGGCGGCTGGCTTCTTCGGCGCGGCCTTCTTCGCTGCGGCCTTCTTGGCGCCGCGCTTCGGCTTGCCGCCGCCCTTGGCGGCGCGCTCGTCGATCAGCGCAATGGCCTCGGCGAGCGTGATTGTCTCCGGCGTCTTGTCGCTCGGGATCGTGGCGTTGACGCCACCGGCCGTGACGTAGGCGCCATAGCGGCCGTTCTTGACCGCGACGCCGCCAAGGCTCGGATGCTCGCCGAGCGGCTTGCCCGGGTCGGCGCCGAAGCGGCGGCCACTCGGGCCTTTTGCGATCTTCTCCGCGATCAGCGTCACCGCGCGGTTGAGGCCGATGTCGAACACCTCATCGCCGGCTTCCAGGCTCGCATAGGTCTTTTCGTGTCGCACGAACGGGCCGAAGCGGCCGATGCCGGCGGTGATCGGCTCGCCGGTCTCCGGGTGCTTGCCGATTTCGCGTGGCAGCGACAGCAGCTTCAGCGCCAGTTCGAGCTCCATGTCGCCGGGCGACATGTTCTTCGGGATCCCGGCGCGCCGGGGTTTTTCGCCCTCGGCATAATCCTTTTGCTCGCCGAGCTGGATGTAGGGGCCGAAGCGTCCGGCCTTCACCGTCACGTCGAGATCGGTTTCCGGGTCCTTGCCGAGGACGCGGTCGGCGCTGGCCTCGCTATCGGCGGCGAGCGGCCGGGTGTAGCGGCATTCCGGATAGTTCGAGCAGCCGACGAAAGCGCCGAACTTGCCGGCCTTCAGATTGAGCTTGCCGGTGCCGCAGGTCGGGCACTGCCTGACGTCGCCGCCGTCGGCGCGGGCGGGGTAAATGTGCGGCCCCAGCATGTCGTCGAGCGCATCCAGCACTTCGGAGACGCGCAGATCCTTGATGTCGTTGACCGCGCCGATGAAGCCGGTCCAGAATTCCTTCAGCACCTGCTGCCAGGAAATCTCGTTGTTGGAGACGCGGTCGAGCTGTTCTTCCAGCGCCGCCGTGAAATCATACTCCACATAGCGCGCGAAAAAATTCTCCAGGAACGCGACCACGACGCGGCCCTTGTCTTCGCCATGCAGCCGCTTCTTTTCCAGTTTGACGTAGCCGCGGTCCTTCAGGACCTGCAGGATCGAGGCGTAGGTCGAGGGACGGCCGATGCCGAGCTCTTCCATCCGCTTGACCAGTGACGCCTCGGAGAAGCGCGGCGGCGGCTCGGTGAAGTGTTGCGTGACGGCGAGATCCTGCCGCTTCAGCGCTTCGCCTGCACTCATGGCGGGCAGACGGCGCGAATCCTCGTCGTCGCCGTCGTCGTCCTTGCCTTCCTGATAGAGCGCGAGGAAACCGTCGAACTTGATGACCTGGCCCGAGGCGCGCAGTTCCAGCACGCGGGCGCCGGCCTTCGCCGCGATATCCACGGTGGTACGTTCGAGCTCGGCCGATTCCATCTGGCTGGCGATGGTGCGGATCCAGATCAGCTCATAGAGCTTGGCCTGGTCGGTATCGAGGCGGCGGCGCATCTCGGCGGGCCTGCGCGACAAATCAGTGGGGCGGATCGCTTCATGCGCTTCCTGCGCGTTCTTGGCCTTGGTCTGGTACTGGCGCGGCGCGTCCGGCACATAGGCCTGGCCGTAATCCTCGCCGATCACCTTGCGGGCCTGCGTGATCGCCGAGCCGTCGATCTGCACGCCGTCGGTTCGCATATAGGTGATGAGGCCGGTGGTCTCGCCGCCGATGTCGATACCTTCATAAAGCCGTTGCGCGATCCGCATGGTGTGCGCGGGCGCAAAGCCGAGCTTGCGGCTGGCTTCCTGCTGCAGCGTCGAGGTGGTAAAGGGCGCCTGCGGATTGCGGCGCGCGGGTTTTGCCTCAACGGTTGAAACCGTGAAGTTCGCCGCTTCAATCGCCTTCTTGAGGTCTTCGGCTTCCGCGCCGGAGCCGATGTCGAGCCGCTGGATCTTCTTGCCGTCGGCGCCGACGAGGCGCGCCTCGAACGTGTCGCCGCGCGGCGTCGTCAGTGTCGCCACCAGCGACCAGTATTCGCGGGGGACGAATTTTTCGATTTCGAGTTCGCGGTCGCAGACCAGCCGCAGCGCGACCGACTGCACGCGGCCCGCCGAGCGCGCGCCCGGCAGCTTGCGCCACAACACCGGTGAGAGCGTGAAGCCGACCAGATAGTCCAGCGCGCGGCGCGCCATATAGGCGTCGACCAGCGCGCCGTCGATCTGGCGCGGCGACTTCATCGCGTCGGTCACGGCCTGCTTGGTGATGGCGTTGAACACCACGCGCTCGATCTTCTGATCTTTCAGCGCGCGCTTCTCTTTCATCACCTCCAGCACGTGCCAGGAGATCGCTTCGCCCTCGCGATCAGGGTCGGTTGCGAGAATCAGGCGGTCGGCGCCCTTCAGCGCCTTGGCGATATCGTTGAGCCGGCCGGCCGCCTTGGGGTCCACTTCCCAGATCATCTGGAAATTGGCCTCCGGATCGACGGAGCCATTTTTGGCGGGGAGGTCGCGAACATGGCCGAACGAGGCCAAAACCTCGTAGGAGGCGCCCAAATACTTATTGATAGTCTTGGCTTTCGCCGGCGACTCCACGATGACGATATTCATGTCATTCCAATGGCTTACGGGAGGAGATAAAGGCGGGTTCCGCGAGACTCGCGGCCCACCGATTGGACCCGAACATGGGTGGTGAGGCGGCCCCTGTCAAATCGGCAGATGTCCACCACGTAACTTTACGGATCGACTTTATGTCTAGGCGGTTACGAAATACGCCCTAGAGTTGCGCCACCAAAGGGGTTATTTCTGGACGATATTTTGTGATGTTGGGATGAAAATTTTTTGGGCAAGAGTGCGGGCGGCCGGAAGCGGAAGGCTTCGGGCAAAACAGCGGAATCGCCAACCGTAGAACGAGCAGAACGAGGTGAGGAGGGCGGCCCCGACGAGGCCGTGGCCTTCATTGCCGAGACCGTTGCCGAACTGGTCAAGCTGGCGGAGCGCCATCGGCTCGAGGTGCTCGGCCATTTGCTCGGCATGGCGCAGCTCGAGGCGGAAGAACGGCTGCGCACCCGGAGCAAGCACAAGCTGTCGTGACAAGCGCGGCTTCGTTACGCCGTAACGCGCTTGGCTTGCTTCCCCGGTCGCGGCTTCAGCGCGATATCACCCGCACTCAGTAGCCGTCCATCCTGCGAATAGAGTTCCAGCTTGCGAACCGGCTTGCCCTTTTCCTTGTCGACGAGAATGGTGGCGATCTCTTCCGGGCGCGCGTCGAATTCCTCGCTCCATTGCCGCAAGGCGACCAGGATCGGGAATACGCCGCGGCCCTTCGGCGTCAGCAGATATTCCTGATACGCGCTGCCGTCGGAGGCCGGCGCGGTCTTCAGGATGCCCTGATCGACCAGTGCGCGCAGCCGCACGGTGAGAATGTTTTTGGCCAGCCCCAGTCTCTTCTGGAATTCGCCGAAGCGGCTGACCCCAAACAGCGCCTCGCGAAGGATCAGCATCGACCACCAGTCGCCGATCGCATCCAGCGAGCGCGCGATCGGGCAATCGTCGTGTTCAAAGCTCGTCCTTTTCACCATCGCAAACTCCGGGCGGGATTGAGAGAGCATCACGGCCTTGTGTAGTTGCAATATTAAACCAGATGCCCTAGGTAAGCAATCTAGTTTAATAATGCAACCATTGGAGACGGCCATGAGGCTCGCGAACAAGACGGCGTTCATAACGGGTGGAAACAGCGGCATTGGCCTTGCGACCGCAAAACTGTTCGTGGCCGAGGGCGCGCGAGTCGCCATAACAGGGCGCAACAAGGAGACGCTGGAAGCGGCTGCGAAGGAACTTGGACCGAATGCGCTTGCCATCGTCGCCGATGCCACCGACATCGCGGCGACGGAAGCTGCGATTAAGCAGGCGGTGGCTAAATTCGGCAAGCTCGACGTCATTTTCGCCAATGCCGGCATCGCGGGCGGCACGCCGCTTGGCGCCGCTACGCTCGAAACCTTTGAGAAGGTGATCCGGACCAACATCACGGCCGTGTTCTTCACCGTGCAGGCCGCAGTCCCGCATCTCAACGACGGCGCCTCCATCATCCTGAACGGTTCAGTGATCTCGGTGCTCGGCAATCCCGGCTATTCGGCCTATGCGGCGAGCAAGGCCGGTGTGCGGGCAATGGCGCGGGTGATGGCGTCCGAACTCTCACCACGCAATATCCGCGTCAACGTGGTCTCGCCGGGGGCAATCCGTACCCCGATCTGGGGCGCTGCGCTGGCGACGCCCGAAGCTGAGAAGGCGTTCGAGAAGCGCATCGGCGCAACCACGCCGCTCGGCCGCATCGGCGAACCCGACCACATTTCCAAGACAGTCCTGTTCCTGGCGTCAGACGATGCGGCCCATGTGCAGGGTCAGGAATTGTTCGTCGACGGTGGCGCCACGGCCTCTCCGAGCGGTGCGCCGATCTATCGGGGGTGAGGCGGGTTGCAGCAATTTCGAAGCCGGTCGGGTTCTGGCGACGTCTACCGTCGGTTGCCGGCCGGCTTCGGCACCTGCGGCGGATTGGCGCTGAGCCGGAAGGGCGCATTGAAGGTCACGCGTCATTGCCGGACATTCGAAGGATGGGAGCTTTTTGACCGAAGAGAACTGGAGCGCAGTCATGCCGAAAAGGGCCGGCGTCTCCTCATCCGCGTTGCAGGATACGGACACCGCTCAGTTCGTTTCAATTGGGCTGTTCTCCGGTGTCGGTCTTCTGATTTCCCTCCTCATCGTCATCTGCCGCATGCACGGCATTTTCTGATCTGGCTTTTCTCGATGATGCGCGAGCGGCTGCCGCCGGGCATGGCGGCGGCAGCCGCTGTCGCCTCAACTTAGGCCGCGTTCAGATCGCTTGCCGCCTTCAGCGCGCCGGCCACCGCTTTTTCGCGATGCTCCGGGCCGACCTGAATGCCATCGGCGGAAATGAATTCCGGATTCCGAATGCCGATGAAGCCGAATACCCAGCGCAAATAGGTCTCCAGATGTTCGCCGACCGCGGCCGGCGTGCCCGGGCCATAAAAGCCGCCGCGCGAGATCGCGACGATGACGCGCTTGTTGCCGGCCAGACCTTCGACGCCTTGCGCCGAGTATTTGAACGTCTTGCCCGCCACCAGAATGCGGTCGATCCACGCCTTGAGCTGGCTTGGAATCGTAAAATTGTACATGGGCGCGCCGAGCACGATGATTTCGGCGGCCAGAAACTCTTCCAGCACGGCCTGACCGGCGGCGATATCGTCGCGCAGCGACGCGTCCGGGGTCGCCCCCTGGCCGGCGGCGAGGTGCGAACCGGTGAGATGCGCCAGCGGCGTCAGCGTGAGATCGCGATAGCTGACGTCGAGGCCGGGCGTGGATTGGCGCAGCCGTTCGACGATGGCGGCGGAAACCTGGCGGCTAACGGAGTGGGGGCCGAGAACGCTGGAATCGATGTGCAGAAGTTTCATGGTTGGGGTCACCCTTTGGTATAGGTTTGTAACTGGCGCTATATGAGTGACCGTGGCAAACCCCCGCAAGAACGCACATTTTTCATACCCGAGCACATCCATGAGACCCGAGCACAAGAAAGTGCCTGCCATGCCTCCGGGCCCGCATGCCGAGGGCAGTTGCCGTGCGGTGGCTTCGGTGCTGGCCCGCGTCGGCGACAAATGGAGCGTGCTCGTCATCATGATGCTGATCGACGGGCCGGTGCGCTTCAACGAGCTCAAGCGCAAGATCGGCGGTATCTCGCAGCGGATGCTGACGCTCACCTTGCGCGGGTTGGAGCGCGACGGGCTGGTGACGCGCACGATCTTTCCGACTATCCCGCCACGGGTCGATTACGAACTGACCGATCTCGGCCGCGGGCTGGCGCAGCCGGTGCAGGCGCTCGGCCAATGGGCGTTCGAGCACCTGCCGGAGATCGAGGGCGCGCGGACCAGTTTCGACACGCGCAATGACAAGGGATAGCGTTTTCGAGCGAAGTGGGAACCGGTTCGTGTTAAGAAAACGCGTCAAAACAGGATTCTAGATCAGCGACACCAGCCCGCCGCCATGGCGCTCCAGCCGGCCGGCAAGCTCGAGTTCGAGCAGCACGGTGCGAACGAGGGTGGGCGAGAGGCCCGACATCCGGATCAGATCGTCAAGGCTGACCGGGCTCGGTCCGAGCAGCGTGACGACGCGTCCGCGTACGCCCGGATCGATGTCGAAGTCGAGCGGCTCGTCACCGCCTTCACGCGCCTCGAGCACGATCGGCCGCTCCAGGATCGGTTGAATGGCGTTGATGACGTCGCTGGCTTCGGTGACCAGCGCCGCGCCCTGCTTGATCAGATCGTTGGTGCCGGCGGCGCGCGGGTCGAGCGGCGAGCCCGGCACCGCAAACACCTCGCGGCCCTGTTCGGCCGCCATCCGCGCCGTGATCAGCGAGCCTGAACGGTGCGCAGCCTCGATCACGACGACGCCGAGCGAGGCGCCCGAGATCAGGCGATTGCGCCGGGGAAAATCGTGGGCGCGCGGCACATGGCCGAGCGGCATTTCGGAAATCGCGCCGCCTTGATCGAGCAGGGCGGCGAGCAAGTTTTCATGCTCCGGCGGATAGATCCGGTCGTGACCGCCGGCCAGCACCGCGACGGTGCCGCTTTCGACCGTCGCGCGATGCGCGGCCTGATCGATGCCGCGCGCCAGGCCCGAGATGACGACGAAGCCGGCCTCGCCGAGATCGCGCGCCAGTTGGCCGGCGAATTTCAGCCCGGCGCCGGAGGCGTTGCGCGAGCCGACGATCGCGATCATCGGCCGGATCAGGACGTCGGGCGCAGCGCGCACACGCACGCCGAGCAGCGGCGGCGCATCCTCGAGCGTCGCCAGCCGCGGCGGATAGGCGGCTTCGCCCGGAGCGACCAGCGTGACGCCTATCCTTTTCGACGCAGCAATCTCAGCCCGTGCTTCGTCCTCGCTGCAGATCCGCCCCGAACGTGCGGCACCGCCACGGCGCGCCAGATCGGGCAGCCGCTCCAGCGCCGCGCGCGCATCGCCGAAATGGGCGATGAGCGAGTTGAAGGTGCGCGGGCCGACATTGTCGCTGCGGATCAGCCGCAACCGGTCGATCCGGTCGGTCTCGGAGAGGTGGGGCGTGAGTTGTGTCCGGTCATGCATGCGGCGGCAGCATTGCCCAACCTGAGATTGTGATCAACCTGTTTGATTGTGATGGGTGTTACGCTTGCTCCATGCCGAGGCTCTCCGTAACCTGTGTTCTCATCACAGGAATGCCTTCATGATTTCGCTTGCCGACCTCCAGCGCCGCATCGATGCCGGTGAACTTTCATCCGAAGACGCCATCGCGCAGTCACTGGAAGCGATCACCGCGCAGGACAAGACGATCGGCGCTTTCGCCTGTCGTGCCGATCGTGGGCGTGCAGCGAGCGCCGGGCCGCTGCGCGGCATCGCGGTCGGCATCAAGGACATCATGGATACGGCGGATTTCCCGACTGAAATGGGCTCGCCGATCTACCGCGGATTTCGGTCGCGCGGCGACGCGGCCGTGGTGATGCTGTTGAAGCAGGCGGGCGCGACCATCGTGGGCAAGACCACGACCACGGCGTTCGCCTCCTCGGATCCGACGCCGACGCTCAATCCGCATAATCACGGTCATACGCCCGGCGGATCGTCGTCGGGGTCGGCGGCGGCGGTGGGTGCCGGCATGATCCCGCTCGCGCTGGGCACGCAGACCGGCGGCTCGGTGATCCGGCCGGCTTCGTTCTGCGGCGTGGCGGCGATCAAGCCGTCCTACCGCTTGCTGCCTACCGTCGGCGTGAAGTGCTATTCGTGGACGCTCGATACCGTTGGGTTATTTGCGGCCGGCGTGGACGACGTGGCACGCGGGCTTTCCGCGATAACAGGCCGGCCCGAATTGCTGCTGCCATCCAGCATTCCGACCCCGCGCATCGGCATCGTGACGCAGGATTTTGCCGATGCGCCGGAAGCAGCAGGCGCAGAGGCGCTGCGGATCGCGACCAAGGCTGCGGAGCGTGCCGGCGCCTCGGTGCGAGCGCTGGCTTTGCCCGAGATCATTGCGGAGGCGTGGCGCGTGCATCCGGTGGTGCAGGAGTTCGAAGCACATCAGGCGCTTGCCTGGGAGTATCGCGAAAATTACGACGTGATGGCGCCGCAGCTCCGCGGCCGGCTCGACGAAAGCAAGGGAGGGACGCCGACTGAATATGACGCGGCCATGGACGTTGCAGGCCGCGCGCGGCATGCGGTCGCCAAAACATTCGATGATGTCGATGTGATATTGACCTTGTCGGCGCCGGGTGCGGCGCCCAAGGGATTGGGCTCGACCGGCGACGCCCGCTACAACCGTCTCTGGACGCTGATGGGCGTGCCTTGTGTCAATATTCCCACGCTGATCGCGGAAGGCGGCTTGCCTGTCGGCGTCACCGTGATCGCGCGATATGGCGCCGATGCCCAGGCGCTGGCGGCGGCACGGTTTGTTGAGCAAGCTCTGGCAAGGCAATGAACTCGTAGCCCGGATGAGCGCAAGCGACATCCGGGAAAAGTCCAACCGCCCCGGATATCGCTGCGCTCATCCGGGCTACGGCAGCGGGCTACTTCGCCCCGATCCGCCCTTCGGTGCCGGACTGCAGCCGCTTGATGTTCTCGGTGTGCTTCCAGAACAAAAGCAGCGTCAGTACGACGAATAGTGACGCCAGCGCGGGATGGCCGAACCACCACAGGAACAGCGGCGTCACGAACGCGGCGACCAGCGCCGAGAGCGACGAGTAGCGCGTGGTGACCGCGGTCGCCAACCAGATCAGGCAGAACATCAGGGCCGCCGGCCAGAACAGCCCGATCAGCACGCCGATATAGGTCGCGACGCCCTTGCCGCCGTTAAATTTGAGCCAGACCGGAAACAGATGGCCGAGGAAGGCGCCGAGTGCGGCCAGCATCGCCGCATTGGCGCCGCCGTAATAGCCGGCGATGATGACCGCGATCGTGCCCTTGAGCATGTCGCCGATCAGGGTGGCCGCGGCCAGGCCCTTGCGGCCGGTGCGCAGCACGTTGGTGGCGCCGATATTGCCGCTTCCGATCGAGCGCAGATCCTGCGTACCGGCAAGCTTGGTCAGCACCATGCCGAACGGGATCGAGCCAAAGAGATAGCCGAGCAGGAAGGCGGCGATGAGGAATACGTCAGACATTGCGGTAGCTCCCACCGCGACCCGTTGCGGATAAATCAGACATGTTCATAGACCGTCCGTCCGCCCACAATAGTACGCACAACGCGCCCCGAGAAGCGGGCTTCGTCGAACGGCGTGTTCTTGCACTGCGATTTGAGGTCGGCCGGATCGAGCACCCAGGGCGTATCGGGATCGATCACGACGACGTCGGCCGGGGAACCCGCGCGCAGCGAGCCGCCGGGCAGGCCGAGCAGTTCGGCAGGGCGGGTCGACATCGCCCGGATCAGCGTCTTGAAGTCCATCTCGCCATTGTGGATCAGCCGCAGCGCCGCCGGCAGCATGGTTTGCAGCCCGACCGCGCCGGCCGCCGCTTCCGCGAACGGCAGCCGCTTGACCTCGACGTCCTGCGGATTGTGATCGGACATCACGACGTCGATCAGGCCGGAGGCAACGGCCGCGACCAGCGCGAGGCGGTCCTCCTCGGTGCGCAGCGGCGGCGACAGTTTCAGGAAGGTGCGGTAGGGGCCGATGTCGTTTTCGTTCAGCGTGACATGGTTGATCGATACCGAAGCGCTGACGTAGAGGCCGGCATCGCGCGCGCGCTTGAGGATTTCCAGTGACTCCAGCGAGGACAGCGAGGCGGCGTGATAGCGCCCGCCGGTCAGCGCGACGAGGCGCATGTCGCGCTCCAGCATGACAGCTTCGGCGGCATTGGGAATGCCGACCAGACCGAGCCTTGCTGCGAATTCACCCTCGTTCATCACGCCTTCGCCGACCAGATCGGGGTCTTCGGTGTGATGGACGATCAGTGCGTCGAAATCGCGGGCATAGGTCAGCGCGCGGCGCATCACCTGGGCGTTGGTGACGCTCCGGTCACCGTCGGTGAAGGCGACGGCGCCCGCGGCTTTCAGCAGGCCGATCTCGGTCATTTCCTCGCCGCGCATGCCTTTTGTCAGCGCGGCCATCGGGTGGATGTTGACGATCGCGGTATCGCGGGCGCGGCGCAGCACGAAGTCCACCGTCGCCGAATTGTCGATCACGGGCGAAGTATCCGGCTGGCAGATGATGGTAGTGATGCCGCCGGCCGCCGCCGCCTGGCTGGCGGAGGCAAAGGTTTCGCGGTGGCTGGCGCCGGGCTCGCCGACAAAGGCGCGCATGTCGATCAGGCCTGGGGCGACGATCTTGCCGGCGCAATTGATGATGTCTGTGCCTTCGGGCACGCCGGCCGCGCCGATGCCGCGCTTGGAGTCGCGGATCGTGCCATCGGCAATCAGGACGTCGCCGGGGCCGTCGAAATCCCGGGAGGGATCGACGACGCGGGCGTTCGCAAGCAGGATCGGGCGGCGGTCGGTCAGCATGATCTCACGCGTTCGGCAGGTTGCGGGCGAGCGCTTCGAGCACCGCCATCCGCACCGCCACTCCCATTTCCACCTGTTCGCGGATCAGCGATTGCGCGCCGTCCGCCACGATCGAGTCGATTTCGACACCGCGGTTCATCGGCCCCGGGTGCATGACGAGCGCATCCGGCTTGGCATAGGCAAGCTTTTTCTGATCGAGACCGAAATAGTGGAAGTACTCCTGACTCGACGGCACGAACGAGCCGTTCATCCGCTCGCGCTGCAGCCGCAGCATCATCACGATATCGGCACCATTGAGGCCTTCGCGCATGTCGCGCGCGACCTCGACACCCATGCGCTCGATGCCGCGCGGCAGCAGCGTGGAGGGGGCCACCACGCGGACGCGGGCGCCCATGGTGTTGAGCAGCAGGATATTGGAGCGTGCTACCCGCGAGTGCATCACGTCGCCGCAGATCGCGATGACAAGCCCTTCCAGCCGGCCTTTGTTGCGGCGGATGGTCAGCGCGTCCAGCAGCGCCTGGGTCGGATGCTCGTGGGCGCCGTCACCGGCATTGATCACGGAACCGTCAACCTTGCGCGCCAGAAGTTCCACCGCGCCGGAGGCGTGGTGCCGCACCACCAGGATGTCCGGATGCATGGCGTTGAGCGTCACCGCCGTGTCCATCAGCGTCTCGCCCTTGCGGATCGAGGACGAGGACACCGACATGTTCATGACGTCGGCGCCAAGCCGTTTCCCCGCCAGCTCGAACGAGGATTGGGTTCGGGTCGAGGCCTCGAAAAACAGGTTGATCTGGGTGCGGCCGCGCAGCGAGGCCCGCTTCTTGTCGACCTGGCGGTTGAGTTCGACATACTCCTCGGAGAGGTCGAGCAGGCCGGTGATGTCGTCGGCGGAAAGGCCCTCAATGCCCAGCAGATGCCGGTGACCGAGGACGAAAGTCGATTTTAATGCTGGGGTCATTAAAGCCAGAGCTATAGGCAGAGATGCCGGGTAGGGCAAGCCTCAAATCCCGTGTTCGGACTTATCCACTAGCGCTTCGGCGACAGGGTAAACGGTGCCTGCCGGTGTTCCGTACCGCCGGTTTCGGCTAGGGTGGCCGCGATGCATCAGGCCATGAAGAACGTGCGGCATTTCATTCAATCCGTCCGGATCATGTCGTGGGCATTGGTCGCCGGCAAGGGTGCGGGAAGGCCGATGGCCCTCGCGGCGATAGTCGCGGCGGTTTGCCTGGCGAGCGCCGCCGCGCAGGCGCAAAAACTGCCCGCCGGCTTCGTCTATTTGCGCGATATCGATCCGACCATCATTCAGGACATGCGCTACGCCGGCGCCAACAATTTCGTCGGCCGGCCCCTCAAGGGGTATCAAGCCGCCGAATGCGTGGTGAAGCGTGAAGTGGGCGCGCTGCTGAAGAGCGTTCAGGAAGAGCTCACGCTGCAGAACCTGTCACTGAAGATGTTTGACTGCTACCGGCCGACGCGCGCGGCTGCCGACATGGTGGCGTGGTCGCGCGACGGCAAGGAGACGGTGGCCGGAAAGCGCTACAATCCGGCGTTCAGCAAGGCCGACCTGTTTCGCCTGGGCTACATCGCTACCCACTCGGGCCATTCCACCGGCGCCGCGCTCGACCTCTCTTTGGTCGATCTGAAAGCCGACAATTCGGCCACCTTCGATGCTGCCAAGGACTATGGCGACTGTACCGCGAATGTGAACCTGCGCGCGCCGGACGGCAGCGTCGACATGGGCACCGGCTATGATTGTTCCGACGTCAAGTCGCACACGGCGGCGAAATCCATGACGGCGGCCCAGCGCCGCTGGCGGGAGAAGCTAGTTCTGGTGATGGCGCAGCGAGGATTTGTAAACTATTCGAAGGAGTGGTGGCACTTTTCACTGCCGGGCGCGGGCGGGCAGGCCTATGATTTCCCGATCACGCCCCGGAAGTGATTCACGGTTCCAGGACCCGCCATGAGCCAGGCAGAATTCGCGACCCACGAGGTCTTCAACCAGTCGCCGCCGTTCGAAGATATCGACCTGTATGCGGTCGACCGGCCGCTGGTCGAGGCGGTCGCGGCCAATGGCGGCGCGTCGGCACAGGGCGAACTATGCGAGTTCGGCAAGCATTGGGGCTCGGCGGTAATGGCGGAGCGCGGCCGCATTGCCAACGAGAACACGCCGAAACTGCGCACCTTCGATTCACGCGGCAATCGCCGCGACGAGGTCGAGTTTCATCCGGCCTATCACGAGTTGATGGCGCGCAGCGCGAATGGCGGCGTGCACAATTCGACGTGGACTGCCGACGGCAAGCCGGCGGGCGGCGCATCCGAAGTGATACGCGCGGCGAAATTCTACATGGCCGCACAGGTCGAGACCGGGCATCTCTGCCCGATCACCATGACGCGCGCTTCCGTCGCCGCGCTCGCGGAGCAGCCTGATCTGCTCGCCAAGGTGATGCCGGTGCTCGGCACACGGTCCTACGATCCCGCGTTTGCGCCGTGGTGGACCAAGCGCGGCATGACGCTCGGCATGGGCATGACCGAGAAGCAGGGCGGCACCGACGTCCGCTCCAACATGACGCGGGCGGAGCGCGACGGCAGCGCCTACCGTATCACCGGGCATAAATGGTTCATGTCGGCGCCGATGTGCGACGCCTTCCTGGTGCTGGCGCAGGCCGAGGAGGGGTTGAGCTGCTTCCTGATGCCGCGCTTTGCGCCCGATGGCTCCATCAACGCGATCTATTTCCAGCGGCTCAAGGACAAGCTCGGTAACCGCTCCAATGCCTCGTCCGAAGTCGAGTTTCACGGCGCCTATGCCGAGCGCGTCGGCGCCGAGGGCAAGGGCATCCGCACCATCATCCAGATGGTGCAGTTGACGCGGCAGGATTGCGCGATTGCTTCCGCCGGCCTGATGCGCTCGGGGCTCGCGCATGCGCTGCATCACGCCCGGCATCGCAGCGTATTCCAAAAGCATCTCGCCGATCAGCCGCTGATGCAGGCGGTGCTGTCGGACATGGCGCTGCATGTCGAGGCGACCATCGCGCTGGTGATGCGGCTGTGCCGGTCGTTCGACCGCGCGCCCGTTGACGCCAAGGAGGCCGCCTATATGCGGCTGCTGACGCCGGCCATCAAATATTGGGTCTGCAAGAGCGCGCCCGGCTTTCTCTATGAGGCGATGGAGTGCCTGGGCGGCAATGGTTACGTGGAGGAGGGCATCCTGGCGCGGCATTACCGGGAGTCGCCGGTCAATGCGATCTGGGAAGGCTCCGGCAATGTGATGTGCCTCGACGTCCTCCGTGCGCTGTCGCGCGAGCCGGACGTGGCGTCCAGCATCGTGCATGAACTGACCGGCGAGACGCTCGGATTGCCGGGCGCGGGGGAGGCCATCACCTTCATCGGCAAGGCGTTCCGCCGGCCGGACAGCGAGCGTGTGGCGCGGCTGGCGGTCGAGAAGCTGGCGCTGCTGGCGGCTGCTGCCGCGCTCAATGCCGTCTCAGTGCGGCATGCGCAGTTGTTCGCCGCCACGCGCCTTGCCGGGAATCACGCCGGCATGTACGGCGCGGTCGATCTGGCCCATGACGACATCAGCGGCCTCCTGGGGCGCGCGCTGCCGTGAAAACGATCTCGATGATGAAAGCCATCTGATGGATTCCCTTACTCCCGCAAGTGCTGTTGCCGTTCCGCCCGCGATTCCCGACCGGCCGCCGCGCGTCTGGAAATTCTGGGGCACGACGCTGTGGGGCCTGTTCATCTTCGCTGCGATGTTTCTCGGCCAGGCTGCGGTCATTGCCTACTTTGTGCTGCGGCAGGGCGGACCGCTCGACGTCGCCGAAGCCATCCGTGTCGTCGGCGGCGGTCTGACGATTTCGCTCTCGGTCATCCTGGGATTGCCCGCCGTGCTGCTCGCGACGTGGATCGCGATCCGTCCGACGCGGATATCTTTTGCCGATTATCTGGCGCTGCACTGGACCTCCTGGCGCAATTTCTTCGTCGGTGTCGCGGCGATGGCCATCCTTGTCGGTGGCTGGGACCTGCTGTCGCGGGCGCTCGGACGCGAGGTGACGCCAGGCTTCATGGGCGAGGTGCTGAAATCCGCGCAGGCCGACGGCGCGCTGTGGCTGCTGGCGATCGCGTTCTGTGTCGCCGCGCCGATGTGGGAGGAGATATTCTCGCGCGGGTTTCTCTACCGCGGCTGGTCGGAATCAAAGCTCGGCGTCGCCGGCGCGATCTTCCTGTCGTCGCTGGCCTGGACCTCGCTGCATCTGCAATACGACTGGTTCTTCTTCGGCGAGGTGTTTTCGCTCGGCCTGCTGCTGGGATATCTGCGCTACCGCACCAACTCGACCTGGCTCACCATAGCTCTGCACGGGCTCAACAACCTGGCCGCGACGATCCAGACTTTTTGGCTGGCAGGGCAGGGTTAGACCAAACCGGGTGTGGGCCTACGTTGTATTCGGGTTCGTCAACGCGCGATCGATGATGTCATCATAGAGCGCCCATTGCTGCCGCGAGTTCTCGATGCTGATCTTCGGAATATCGAGATCCGCAAACAATTGGTCGGTGAGCGCCCGGTATTGATGATAGAGGGCGATCAGGCCGTCAAGACCGGCCAGCCCGCGACTCCTAGCGTACGGCGATTCGAGTTTCCAGCTGACCTGATAGTTCACCCATTTATCGCCTCGCTGCGCCGAGACGGCGCGAATGGCGCTGTCGACGTCGTCCTGGTGGAAATAGATCAGCAGCGGACGCAACGGCTTGATGACCGCGACAACTTCCCGGCAATAGGCAGCGATCAACTCCATGTCGGCTTCGAGCAGCAGCAGCGACGTCAGATTGCCGTGGAACAGTTGCCCGTCGACAGCCTGGATGCGGTCGGCGGCCAGCGAACTGTCAACGAAGGCGCGCCACTTGGCGATGCACGATTTGGCAAGCTCTGCCGGCGGCATCGCGCTCCAGGGCAGGTCCCAATCGAAGCGGATCGGATGCGGATCAACCCCTTCGGTTATCCCGGTGGCGGGGATGCCGGATGCCTCCAACCGGCGAGCGATGTTCACTGTGACGGTCGACTTGCCGGAGCCCATGATCCCCTCGACGATCACAAGCCTTGGCCAGACGTTGCTCAATGGCGGGATCAAAGTGGAGTGACCATGCTCGGGCCTGTGGGGCGCATCGGGTGGTGATCGACAAGGCGCACTGTCTATTTTCTACCTAGTGGGCTGGCACGAGGCAAGTTTGCGCCGCTACAATATCCGCCGCGGCTGTTCTAAGCCACCAACGCAATCGCGATCGGCATCGTCACCGCCGCCAGAATCGTCTGCAGCGTGATGATCTGCGCCAATAGCGGCGCGTCGCCACCCATCTGCCGCGCCAGCACATAGGCGCTCGATGCCGTGGGGACTGCCGAACAAATCGTCACGACGGCGAGGTTGGAACCGGTGATCCCAAATTGCAGCGCCAGCGCGACGGCGATCACCGGCATCAGTACCAGCTTGAGGAATACTGTCACGCTGGCGGCGAGGCTGGGCCTGAACAAGCCTTCGAGATGCAGGCCGGCGCCGGTCACCAGGAGGCCAATAGCGAGCGAGGAGCGTCCGAGCGCGTCCGCCACCTCGTGCCAGAGTTTTGGCAGCGGAATGTGCGTGACGTTGAGCACAAGCCCGATCGCGCAGGCCCAGATCAGCGGGTTGCCCGCCACGGTTACGACGATTGAACCGGCCGATCGCTTTTCCGGCGAGGCGTAGTGCGCCAGCACCGCGACACTGAACACGTTGACCATCGGGACGATGGCGATCATCGCGACCGATGCGATCGCCAGTCCGAGATTGCCGAACAGGCTGCCAGAGACAGAGAGCGCGACATAGGTCTGCCAGCGGGTCGCGCCCTGAAACATCGAGGTAAAGGCGGGACCGTCAACGGCGGCGCGGACGAGCAGGGGGCGTAGCGCAAGACAGACCATTGATACCGCGAGCGCTGACAGCAGCAGCGCGCCTCCGACACCGCCAACCGGCACGGTGCTGAGATCGGCCTTGACCAGCGTCTGCACCAAAAAGACCGGGAGCAGCACGTAATAGGTCAGCCGTTCCAGCCCATGCCATTGCGCCTCGGGCCGTATCAATGTCCGCTTCAGGATGAAACCGAGCACGATCAGCAGAAACACCGGCAACAGCGCCGCGATGACGACGGCCATTACTCAGCGATCCCCGCGCAGCTTCGTCAGCCGGTCCAGCGCGCCCTGCAGGATGAAGATCGCGGCATGCTCGTCGATCACCTCGGCGCGGCGGGCGCGGGAAACGTCCATGCCAATCAGCTCGCGCTCCACGGCCGCGGTCGAGAGCCGCTCGTCCCAGAGCGCGATGGCTAGCCCGGTGAGGTTGGAAAAATTGCGGGCAAAGGCGCGGGTCGATTGCGCGCGCGGCCCCTCGCTGCCGTCCATGTTGATGGGAAGTCCCAGCACGAAGCCGACCGCGTTACGCTCGCCCGATATCGCCAGCAGCCGCGCCGCGTCGGCCTTGAACGCCTTGCGGTGGAGCGTTTCGACGCCGGTCGCCAGCCGGCGGTCGGGGTCGGAGACGGCAACGCCGATGGTCTTGGTGCCGAGGTCGAGACCGACGAGAGCACCACGCTCGGGCCAGTGCGTGACAGCTTCGATCAGCGGGAGGATGGGGGCGGGCATTGCCCCGCATAACACCGGCGCGGCGCAGGCGCAAAGCCTGTCATGGCGTGGCGTCCATGCGGGAACGCCACGCCATCGGTCGATGCGGGTCTTAGCGGATCGCGACCGGGTTGATCATGCTCTGCACGCCGCCCTTGAAACGCGGCTGGCCGAGCACGAACAGGAACTCATAGGCCTTGTCGGCCGCGAGACCGGACGTGTCCAACACTTCCATGATGTAGGTGCCGTTCATCGGCAGCAGGATTTGGTGCACCTCGAACACGTTCTTGCTTTCGAACGGAATCACCTCAAGGCCCCAGGTGTCCGCGCCGATGGCGACGACGCCCTTGCCGGTGAGGTATTTCGCGCCTTCAACGCCAAGCCCGGGTTCGCCCGAGTTGAAGCGCTTGTCGTCCTTGCCGATCAGGCTGGCCCAGCCGGTGTGGAAGAGGACGACGTCACCCTGGCGGATTTCGATGCCCTGCTTCTTGGCGGCTTCCTCGATTTCCTTGACGTTGAAGGCGGTGCCTTCCTTGACCACGTCGGTGCCGAAATAAGCCGCCATGTCGAGCAGCACGCCGCGTGTGACCATCGGCGGGATCTTTTCGACACCGAGCTTTTTCAGGCCGGTCGGATCCGCAAAATCGAGCAACTTGTTGCCGTTGTAATAGACGTGCTCGACGCCGATGTGGCCGAGGCCGTCGATCTGGCTGCCGACGCCAACCCAGCCCTCGATGATGTCGTCATTATAGGTGGTCTTGCTCGGTCCGAGGCCGGGAATGCCGGCCTGGCCGGGCTGCACCACGGTGATCTTGAAGGCGCGGGGCGGGTAGGCGGGCATCTTGGAGTCGACCGGGAAACCGAGCGCATAGGTCTTGCCGGTCTTGATCAGGCCTGCGGCCTTCAAGACCAATTCGGGCGTCATGTAGTTGGCGGCGCCGATCTCGTCGTTCGGTCCCCATTTCGATTTCGTCCAGTCTTGAGCGCTTGCCGTTCCGACCGTACCTAACAAGGCAACAGAACAGCACAATACGAACGCTGTGCGCATCGCAGTCCCTCCCAGAGTTGACGTTATAGTTTTTGGTAGCTAGCGGCTCATACTAACGTAGTAGTTTGCGGCAGCCAGAAATTTCTGGAGGTGGTGCGAGCGTTGCGATGGAAAGCCGCAGCGCGCCAACGCTGCACTGCAAATCGGTTTGTTACAAAAATATGGCAGAGAAAATTTCGTACAGCGGGACGCGTGGGGCAGTTCGATGGATACGCTTAGTCTGTTCGGTCTGTTCGCGGTGACCGCGATGCTGGTGGCATACGCGCTGGAGGATCGCAGCCACTGGTACATTCTCGCCTTTGCCGGCGCATGTGCGCTCGGCTCGGTCTACGGATTTCTGCAGGGCGCCTGGCCGTTCGGACTGGTCGAGGCGATCTGGGCCGGCGTCGCGTTGCGGCGCTGGTATGTCAGGCGGCGATGACCTCGCCATTGTTGCTCAGGCAGGACGCAAAACCCTGCAAGGCGCTGTATTGATGGGCGCTGCGGCGGGTAATGAAGAGCGTCTCGACCCTGGACTGCGCTGGCGCGAGCGTGTGGATGCTGACGCTTTCGTTCCGCCCAACCACGGCGCGTGGCAATAGCGTCACGCCCATGTCGGCGGCGACGCAGCCGATCATGCCGTCGAGCGTGCCGAGTTCGAACCGCGCCGAAGACGGCCAGCCGAATTCCGAGAAGATCTGCTCAAGCCGTTGCCGGTAGGTGCAGCCGGTGCGGAACACCAGCGCGGTGGGGCCGGACTCCGGCGTGCCCGCACGCAGGGCGGCGAGGCTCACCCATCGCCGCGCCGTGACCAGCACCAGTTCTTCACGGAAGGCGACCGTCGCATCGAGTTCGGCATGATCGATGGGACCGGCGACGAACGCGCCGTCAAATGTGCCGTTGAGCACGCCGGCCACCAGCTCGGCCGTCGTCGAGGTCCGCAAGCTCAATCGCACCTGCGGGAAGCGGCGATGGAATTCGGCGAGCAGGGCAGGCAGGCGAACGGCGGCCGTCGTCTCCATCGATCCGATCGCGAGCGGTCCCTTCGGCTCGCCATCGTCACGCGCGGCCAAGAGCGCCTCGCGCGACAGCGCAGCCATCCGCTGCGCGTAGGGCAGCAGGCGGCGGCCGGCGCCGGTCAGGGTCATGCCGCGGCTGTGCCGCTCGAACAACGCGGTGCCGACCTCGGCTTCCAGCGCTTTCACCCGTTGCGTGACGTTGGACTGCACGGTGTTGAGTTCGTCAGCGGCGCGGGTGATGCCGCCCAGCCGGGCAACCGTCGAAAAGGTCAGGAGATCGCTCAACTCCATGGGGCGCACCGTTTCATTTTAGAGATGTCTGCATTCTATAGTATTCATTTTTAGAGAATGATAGTTCGCTTTAAACTCCGTGTCCAGATTGCGGGAAACGTACATGCCGATCTCAACGCCACTGACCGCTCGCTTGGGCATTACACATCCAATTCTGTCGGCGCCGATGGATTTCATTGCCGGCGCACGCCTCACCAAGGCCGTCAGCGCCGCTGGCGGGTTCGGCATTCTTGGCGGCGGCTACGGTGACGAGGCGTGGCTCAAGCAGGAAACCGCCAAGCTTGCGGACGTTTCTGATCCCTTCGGCATCGGCTTCATCACCTGGAGCCTTGCCAAGCAGCCGGCGCTGCTGGACATCGCGCTCGAAGCCGGTCCGCGCGCGATCATGCTTTCATTCGGCGATCCAAAACCGTTCGCGCCGCGCATCAAGTCGTCGGGTGCGCTCCTGATCTGCCAGGTGCAGGACGAGGCGATGGCGCGACAGGCGCTCGATGCCGGCGCCGACATCCTGATCGCGCAGGGCACCGAGGCAGGCGGCCACGGCGCATCGCGGACGACCATCGATATCGTGCCGGCGATCGTCGATCTCGCGGCCGGCCGGGTGCCGGTCGCGGCCGCCGGCGGCATCGGCGATGGCCGCGGGCTGGCCGCGATGATGATGCTGGGGGCTTCCGGCGTGCTGCTCGGCACGCGCTTCTATGCCAGCCAGGAATGTGACGGCCCAGAGGAAGCGAAACGGCGCATCTGCGCTGCGTCGAGCGGCAACAGCGTCCGCGGCATCATCTTCGATCTGTCGCGCAACAATGTCTGGCCGGCGCCGTTCACCGGCCGCTGCCTGATCAACGAACATGCGCGGCGCTGGATGGGCCGGGAGGTCGAACTCATGCAAAATGTCAAAGCGGTCGCGGCCGAATATGCGGCGGCGAAAGCCGCAGGCAATTTCGATATCGCCGCCGTCATCGCAGGAGAAGCCGTCGGGCTGATTCATGATATCCCGCCGGCGGCCGAAATCGTTGACAGGATCGTTACCGAGGCTGGCCAGATATTGAACGGGCGACGTAACTCCTTCGCCGCCTGACGCCTTACATCTTCACTTCACCCAAGCGAGCAAAACCATGTGGCCAGACCGCCGGATTATCGACCTCTTCAAGACCGAATTTCCGATCGTGCTGGCGCCGATGGCCGGCATCATGGACGCTGACCTCGTGATCGCGGCGGCGCAGGGCGGGGCGCTGGGGTCGCTGCCTTGTGCGATGCTCTCGCCCGAGAAGACGCGCGAGCAGGTCAACATCATCCGACAGCGGGTCTCGGCGCCGGTCAACATGAACTTCTTCTGCCACACGGCGGTCGATGCCGATCCCGCGCGCGAAGCGGGCTGGAAGGCGCGGCTTGGCTCCTACTACAAGGAATTGGGGGTCGATCCCGCAGCGCCTATCAACGCCGCCAACCGCGCGCCGTTCGATGAAGCGATGTGCGCTTTGGTGGAGGAACTGAAGCCGGAAGTGGTCAGCTTCCATTTCGGCCTGCCGGATCCGGCGCTGGTCAAGCGCGTCAAGGCGGCAGGCTGCATCGTGATGTCGTCGGCGACCATCGTGAAGGAAGCGATCTGGCTGGAGGAAAACGGCGCCGACGTCATCATCGCGCAAGGCGCGGAGGCGGGCGGTCACCGCGGCATGTTCCTGACCGACAATATCGCCCAGCAGCCCGGCACGTTTGCGTTGGTGCCGCAGGTGGCCGATGCCGTGCGGGTGCCTGTCATCGCCGCCGGCGGTATCGCCGACGGGCGCGGCATCGCGGCGGCGTTTGCGCTTGGCGCATCCGGCGTGCAGATCGGCAGCGCCTATCTGCGCTGCCCGGAGTCGAAGGTGACTGCGCCGGCGCGCACGGCGCTGGCCCAGGCACATGATGATTCCACCTTCATCACCAATGTCATGACCGGCCGGCCCGCGCGCGGCGTCCCCAACCGCGTCATGCGCGAAGTCGGTCCGATCTCGCCGGATGCGCCGGCATTCCCGCACGCGGCCACGGCGCTCGGGCCGCTGAAAGCGGCGGCCGAAAAGCTCGGCAAGGTCGATTTCACCAATCTCTGGGCTGGGCAGGCTGTGCGGATGGGCCGCGAGATGCCGGCGGCGGAATTGACCCGTTCGCTCGCGGGCGCCGCGCTGGCGCGGCTTGGGGCGTTGAGCGGATAGCGTGGTGCCGGCTTCACGCCGCTACAGCGCGTGGACCCAAGCCTCGGGATAGAGCGCGTAGGCGTCACCGCGCCGGGCCAGCCGCGAGAACGCCGGGAAATGCAGGTGCATTCCGGCAATCAGAATGCCGTCGGCGGAGACGCGATCGAACATACGCTTTCGTGCGGCGGCGGCTGCGGCGAGATCGGTGTCAAAGGCCATGCCGGCTTCGGGAAAGGCGGTCTGCACCTCCGGCACATGCACCGTGTCGCCCCAGATCATCAACTGATCGCTGCCCGATGCGATGAGATACGCGGTATGGCCGGGCGTGTGACCGAGGCTGGGCACGGCGGTCACGCCGGAAAACACCTCACCCTCCCGGAACAACCGCGTCCTGTTCTTGTAGGGCGCGACCTGTTCGCGGCCAGCCTGAAAATAGAGCTGTGCCGATCGCTCATCGACCTTCGCCATCGCGCCGTCGTCGAACCAGTGCGCCAGTTCGTTCTCGTGCATCACAAGTTCCGCGTTCGGAAACAGCAGCTGCCCGTTCGACATGTCGGTCAGGCCGGCGGAGTGATCCGGGTGCATGTGGGTCAGCAAAACAGTATCGATCGATTTTGGATCGATCCCGGCCGCGGCGAGGCTGCGCTGAACAAAGCCGGCGGTGGGCTGCAAATAGTTGCCCGAGCCGGTGTCGACGATGGCGATGCGGCCCTTGGAGCGGATCAGGAAGGTGTTGACGCTGGTTCGCCGCGCCGGCCGGAACGCGTCCGTCAAGATTTGCCGCGCCTTTTCGATATCGACGTTGCGCATGACGTCGAGCGTGCCATCGAGATAGCCGTCGCTGACGGCGGTGACGATGATATCGCCGATCTTGCGATGATAGATGCCGGGAATCTGCTGGGCTGCTTGCGCATTCATGTGGGAAGACCTCGAGGCTTGAGGGAAACGGTCCACTTCGGTCAGGCACCGACCGATGTCAGGAATTCGTCGATGCAATCGGAGAGCAGGTCGGGGGTTTGCACCGACATATAGTGCCCGGTGCGGATTTCGACGTAACGGGCGCCGGGAATGGCTTTGGCCACGGCTTCCGCCAGCGGCGGCGGGCGCACGCGATCGAGGCTGCCACCGATCACGAGGACCGGACAAGCAAGCCTGGCGAGTTCGTCCTGCATGTCGGCTGCCGCCAGCATTCGCCAGATCGTGGCATAGCTTGAGGGATCGTTGCCGAGCCATCGGGTCCGGAAGCGCTCGAACCGCTTGATGTCGTCGCCGCGAAGCTCCGGGGCATAGCCGTTCAACATCGAATCCTCGACCGCGAACGCCATGCCGGCGGCTTCGATCCGCGCGAGGCGCTCCAGCGCCGGCACGCGGCGCTCTGCGGCGATGCCGGTGGCCGGGCTGCCGACCGCAACGGCGCTGGTGCGCTCCTTGTATCGGGCCGCGAAGTGCAGGGCGATGGCACCGCCGACGGCGATCCCCGCAAGCGCGACCTTGCCGGCGATCCCAAAATGATCGAGCAGGGCCGCGATGTCGTCAGCCATCGTATCGAGGGTAAGCTCGCCGCGCACCTTCTGCGACAATCCAGCGCCGCGGGTGTCATAGCGCAGCACGCGGCGCGATTTCGCGAAGTGTGGCGCGACGTCGTCCCAGCTTTCGAGCGAGCCGCCCATTTCGTGAACCAGCACCAGCGTGCGGTCGCCGCCGCCGCTCAGCTCGCAGCGCAGGCCTGCGCCGTTGGCTTCAATGAAATCCATTCTGCGCCCCCCGGTTTCTTTTTTTAACTTCTTGTTTGTCACGGCGAGCGACTTGCCGGTCAGCCCCGAGATCCGAGGTCACGATACCGGAGACAGTACAAATCGCAAATTCTAGAAAGTGTGGGGGCGCAGAAGGCGACGTTGAGTTTTTGCGTCAGCCGAAGGCGCGGCGCCGCTGCGGCTTGGGCCGAATCCGCGAAGATATTGGGGTTGTTCCCCCTAGTGTGCCGGTTCGTCGCGGTGGACCTCAAGATGCTCGACCGCCAGCGACCGGTAATGCGCGGCCATCTCCTTGTAATGCTGCCTGGAGATGGGGTCGGTCGCGCTCTCTGCGCGGCGTTCGAACATTTCGGCCTTTTCCCGCAGGATTTTAGCCTGGGACATGGCTCTCCCTCCCATTCGTCAGGTTAGACAGGCGAGGTAGACGATCGCGGCGCCGAGGACGGTCCCGATTGACCAGAGGGCGGGATCCCAGCTTTCAGATCTGGCGCTGCCGTTTTCAAGGGTCGACATGGCACGGCCTCCCAATTGCGTGGCCGTGACTACATTCCCCGCCTGTTTCAGGACGACTACGAGAGGGGGTAAAAATGGTTTCGTCGGGGCGCTTTTGCGCAGGAAATGGGCGCTTTACGCACGATCGCGTGCGCTGGCGGTCTTCCGGTCCCTCCACTGGGGATTGACCGGCGTCTCGCCGGCTTCCGCGGCCTGTTTCCCGTGGTTGCGGCGCAAAAGCGGCCTCTGCTATACGGCGGATGCGAATTCTCCATTCGAGGCCTATATTTATGTCCGTTGATGCCGCCACCGTTCGCCGCATCGCGCAGCTCGCGCGAATTGCGGTCACCGAGGCCGAGGTTCCCCATCTGCAGGGCGAGCTGAACGCCATGCTGGCTTTCGTGGAGCAGCTCTCGGAGGTGAACGTCGACGGCGTCGAACCGATGACCTCGGTGACCCCGATGGAAATGAAGAAGCGTGCCGATGTGGTCAATGACGGCGAGATCCCCGACGACATCGTCGGGAATGCGCCGGAAACGCAGAATCACTTCTTCCTGGTGCCGAAGGTGGTCGAGTAACCTCTCAATTCGTGAAGATCGGAAAGTCCGATGTGTCTGCTCTGCGACGATGAAAAGGCCTATCAGGCCTACATGAACTACCTCGACGCGATGGAGCGGCAGGGCAAGGCCGCCGATCCCGACAAGGCGATGGACGCCGTCCTCGATCAGCTCGAGGCCAATGAGCGGACTCGGCCCAAGCCGACCGACCCCGCCAGCGACAAGACGCTTTCTCCGTTCTTCTGCAGCCCGATCAATAAATGACCGATTTAACTTCGATGACGATCGCCGAGGCCAAAGCCGGCCTCGCGAGCAAGTCTTTCACCTCGCTTGAACTGACGGATGCGCATCTCGCCGCAATCGAGGCGGCGCGTTCGCTCAATGCCTTTGTGCTGGAAACGCCGGATCAGGCGCGCGCCATGGCGCGCGCGATCGACGCCAGGATCGCCAAGGGCGAGGGCGGCCCGCTGGCCGGCATTCCGCTCGGGATCAAGGACCTGTTCGCGACCAAGGACGTGCGAACCACCGCGTGCTCAAAGATCCTCGGCAACTTCGTGCCACCTTATGAGTCCACCATCACCTCGCAGCTCTGGCGCGATGGCGCCGTGATGCTCGGCAAGCTCAACAACGACGAATTTGCGATGGGCTCGTCGAACGAGACCTCGTGCTTCGGACCGGTGGTCAATCCGTGGCGGCGCGAGGGTTCCAACACCACGCTGGTGCCGGGCGGCTCGTCCGGCGGCTCGGCGTCTGCAGTAGCTGCGCTACTCTGCATGGGCGCGACCGCGACCGACACCGGCGGCTCGATCCGCCAGCCCGCGGCCTTCACCGCGACCGTCGGCGTCAAGCCGACCTATGGCCGCTGTTCGCGCTGGGGCATCGTGGCGTTCGCGTCCTCGCTGGACCAGGCAGGCCCGATCGCGCGGACCACGCGCGATGCCGCGATCCTGATGCGCTCGATGGCCGGGCACGATCCGAAGGACACCACCTCCGTCGATCGTGCCGTGCCGGACTACGAGGCCGCGATCGGAAAATCCGTCAAGGGCATGAAGATCGGCATCCCGAAGGAGTACCGCCTCGACGGCATGCCGGCGGAAATCGAAAAACTCTGGAGCGAAGGCGCGGCGTGGCTGAAGGCGGCCGGCGCCGAACTGGTCGACGTATCTCTGCCGCACACCAAATACGCGCTGCCGGCCTATTACATCGTCGCGCCGGCGGAGGCCTCGTCCAACCTCGCGCGCTATGACGGCGTGCGCTACGGCCTGCGCGTGCCGGGGCGCAGCATTGGGGAGTTGTACGAGCAGACCCGCGCCGAGGGGTTTGGCGACGAAGTCCGCCGCCGCGTCATGATCGGTACCTATGTGCTCTCGGCCGGCTATTACGACGCCTATTATTTGCGCGCGCAAAAAGTCCGCACCCTGATCAAGAAAGATTTTGAGGACTGTTTTGCAAAAGGCATCAACGCGATCCTGACGCCTGCGACGCCGTCGGCGGCCTTCGGCGTCGGCGAAAAGGGCGCCGATCCGGTCGAGATGTATCTCAACGATATCTTTACGGTGACGGTGAACATGGCCGGACTGCCGGGCATCGCCGTGCCCGCCGGCAAGGACGCACAAGGTCTGCCGCTTGGGCTGCAACTGATCGGCCGTCCGTTCGACGAGGAGACGCTGTTCTCGCTTGGCGACGTGGTGGAGCAGGCGGCCGGCCGCTTCACGCCGCCGCGCTGGTGGTGACATGGCGGATTTCCGCGCCAGCCTGACGGACGCAGCCCCGGCGCCGGGTCTGGAACCGCCGCTGGCTGCGCTGTGGTGGGCCGCCAAGGGCGGCTGGGACCAGGCGCACAAGATCGTGCAGGACGAGAGCGATGCGAATTCGGCCTGGGTGCATGCCTACCTGCACCGGGTGGAGGGCGATCTCGGCAATGCCGGCTACTGGTACCGCCAGGCCGGCCAGCCGGTGGCGAAGGATTCTCTGGAAGCCGAATGGGAGCGGATGGTATCCGCGCTGCTCGGGAGTGGAAAAGCATGAACGCGACAGTCAAACCGGGAAAATTGATCAAGGGCCAGACCGGCGACTGGGAAGTCGTGATCGGGTTGGAGGTGCACGCCCAGGTCACCTCGAAGTCAAAGCTGTTTTCGGGCGCCTCGACCGAATTCGGCGGCGAGCCGAACAGCCATGTCTCGCTGGTCGATGCCGCGATGCCGGGCATGCTGCCCGTGATCAATCAGGAGTGCGTCCGTCAGGCAGTGCGCACCGGTCTCGGCCTCAACGCGCAGATCAACCTGCGCTCGGTGTTCGACCGCAAGAACTATTTCTATCCGGACTCGCCGCAGGGCTACCAGATCAGCCAGTACAAGTCGCCGATCGTGGGCGAGGGCGAGGTTGTGGTCGAACTGGACGGCGGCAAGACCGCGACGATCGGGATCGAGCGGCTGCATCTGGAGCAGGACGCCGGCAAGTTGCTGCACGACCAGAGCCCATCCATGTCTTATGTCGACCTAAACCGGTGCGGCGTGGCGCTGATGGAAATCGTGTCAAAACCGGACATCCGCGACGCCGAGCAGGCCAAAGCCTATGTAACAAAACTGCGTTCGATCCTGCGCTATCTCGGCACCTGCGACGGCGACATGGAGAAGGGGTCGCTGCGCGCTGACGTGAACGTCTCCGTGCGCAAGCCGGGTGGGCCGCTCGGCACCCGTTGCGAAATCAAGAACATGAACTCGATCACCTTCATCGGGCAGGCGATCGAATACGAGGCGCGGCGCCAGATCGAGATCATCGAGGATGGCGGCGCGATCGACCAGGAAACGCGGCTGTTCGACCCGAACAAGGGCGAGACGCGCTCGATGCGGTCCAAGGAAGAAGCGCATGACTATCGCTATTTTCCGGATCCGGATCTGCTGCCGCTCGAGTTCACGCAAGACTACGTCGACGAACTCAGGTCGAAGCTGCCGGAACTGCCGGACCAGAAGAAGGCGCGCTTCATCGAGAGCCTCGGCCTGTCGCCCTATGATGCCGGCGTGCTGGTGGCCGAGCGCGAGAGCGCGGTGTTCTATGAAACCGTGCTCGCGGGCCTTGCCGACAAGGCGCGCGACGGAAAACTTGCGGCCAATTGGGTGATCAACGAGCTGTTCGGGCGTCTCAACAAGGAAGGCCACGATATTACGGCATCGCCGGTGTCGGCGGCGCAGCTGGCGGCGATCGTCGACCTGATCGGTGAGGGCACCATATCAGGCAAGATCGCAAAGGATCTGTTCGAGATCGTCTGGACCGAAGGTGGCGACCCGCGCGAGCTGGTCGAAAGCCGCGGCATGAAGCAGGTCACTGACTTGGGCGCGATCGAGAAGGTCGTCGACGACATCATCGCGGCCAATCCGGACAAGGTCGCGCAGGCGAAAGCCAAGCCGCAACTCGCCGGCTGGTTCGTCGGCCAGGTGATGAAGCAGTCCGGCGGGAAGGCCAATCCGCAGGCGGTGAATGATCTGCTGAAGGCTAAGCTCGGCATCTGAAAGCGTCCCGTAACGGGACACGCTCGCAACGTCGGTGACGTTGCGAGCGATCGCGCACATGCATCGATCGCTTATCGCGATCCAGAACTCGTCGTCGCGACCGCAAGCACGCGTCCGAATCGGTGGTCGCGATTCGTCCGAAAAAGTTCGCTTTGGAGCGCGTCGGCGAGACCCCACCGCTCTGATGATGAAAATTTTTTTGTTGCCAAACCTTGCGACTCAGAGTCCGTGCACAGGCCGTTTTCACGGCATTGCCGAGTCGCTACGACTGAGATCGTGCATCGATCATCCAGTTCGTGAATCAAAAAAGCACTGCAATAAAAGCGATTCTTGCAAAATTTACGAACGCCGACGCGCGTCGTCGCGGCAATTTTTTCATCAAGGCGAGAGCATGTTGTGAAGCCGCCGACGTCGGCGCTTCGCGCGCTCTCACATTGCTGCGTCAACACTTCCTTAAGCGGGAAGCTGTTTTTTTGAATGCGTTGGTGTATTCGGGATGTAGTGCATCTCGATTCCCGAGTGCACGCAGCGACTAAAGCCATCTCACTTAACATTAGGAGGGCAACATGGCCAAGAAAGCTAAGAAGGCAAAGAAGGCGAAGAGCGCAGTGAAGAAGACTGCGAAGAAGACCCGCAAGGTCGCGAAGAAGAAGAAGTAACTTCGCTTCTTTCAAGAATTGCCGGCGGCTTGATGCCGGCACGTCACACGAGCCCCGGGTAAAACTCTGAAGGCTCTGGTCGACGAAAAGAGGGTGTCGGCGAGACATCAGGTCAAACGGCTGGATCGTATTTTCGGAAGAGTGTTCTTTCAAAAGAAGCCCGCTCTTTCAAAACCGGTCCGGCAGAAGAAACAAGTTTTTCTTCGTTCGGTGCGGGTATCCTTAACAATCCGCAATTTCACCGGGCCCAAAGCCCGGCATGAGATCTGGTCCTGACGTGTTCGCCGACGCCCTCGTTCCCTCGGGGCGCGTATGAGTCCCCGGAACGCCGGCTTTCGCTGGAGCGCTCCGATAGCTGACGCCACAGGCGTTCGGCGCTGAAAATCCTCTCCAATTCATATCGGTCGTTCAAAGGCCTCGGCGGTTTTGCTTCCGCTCGCTGCTCCAGGCGCATCATCGCTCGCGCATTCGGGCTCCGCCTCGCCGTGATCCTCCCGCGAATAATCGCAGTAGCCGCACAAGGCCCGATCGGCTGCTGGAACCCGGATTCGCGCGATATGCTGCGCCGGCCGATGACGAATGATGACACCGACGTTGCCGCAATGGTTATCGTTCTGCGAAACCGCACGGTAAACCGAACTTCACGATTGGTAACTTCTCCCTGTGCCGCAGGCTTTTTTGCGATTTTGCGTTCGCCGGCCTGATGCGCGCGTTTACATCCCGTTCATCGCGAACCTTAAACTGCCCTTCAAATTTG
>Ga0307510_10000997_pt1 | contig 30051 bp, 39 predicted proteins | sample 12_EM_MG_FD_207224 | JGI IMG/M metagenome (GOLD analysis project Ga0307510, IMG submission 207224) | Populus trichocarpa ectomycorrhiza microbial communities from riparian zone in the Pacific Northwest, United States - 12_EM | ecosystem: Host-associated > Plants > Roots > Unclassified | place... | reverse complement strand
GCACCGCAGCACCCATAGATCACCCTTCGAAGTCTGGTATGGCTTTCAGCCAACCTTTAAACCACCCTTGCAACTACAGACCAGACTACAAAGCGTGGATGACCGCATCCAATACCTAGAGCAAATACGCAAAGAAGTCACTGCAGCACTCATGATCGCAGCTAAAGAAATGCGAAGTGGAGGACCTGAAGAACTATCCTACACATTCCACAAAGACAACCTAGTACTCTTGGAAGCCACAAATCTACAAACGACACACCCTAAAGCGAAACTCGCTCCACAACGATATGGACCTTTCAAGGTCATATGGGCTTCACCTACGAATTGCAAACTGCAATTACCCAAGACCATAAGGGTTCACCCAGTCTTCCACAACTCATTGCTGAAACCCTACCACGAAACACAAGCACATGGACCCAATTTTGAGCGACCCCCTCCAGAAATCGTTGGAGGAGAAGAAGGACATTACGAAATCGACAAAGTCTTAGCAGCATGTCCCACAAGAAATCGCAAGAGCACACAGTACTTCGTCCACTGGAAAGGCTACACAGACGCAGACAACTCATGGATCCCAGCTGGAGAACTAACACATGCCAAAGAATTAGTTGCTGAATTCCACACCCATAATCGCCCTAAAGAGGGGATACGCATACAAGCCTTGCAGGCGCAAGGAGATCCTAAAGAGGGGATACTGTCGCGAGCGGTACTCGCGCCCCCCAGTCCCAGCTACAAACCTGTAACTTCAGCACCACATGACTGTGGGAACATATCATATGACCCTACACGTGACTCATCATGTGACCCCTCCGCCACTCGTATATCACGTGACTTATCAGCACGTGACCCTGGGAACCTACGACCCCGTGACCCTGGGAAGATAACACATGACCTATCAAGGAAATGGTCATCAACAAAGTCACTTGACCAGACGCGCTTTGGATGCGCGTCTAACCCGTTGATCAACACATGGCAGATCGTGGGAATGATCAACAAGACGCGTCCACTAAACAATCAACAAACACGCGACGCGACTCGATCAACAAAGACGCGACTCATTAGGGCTAGACCCTAATCGAGATGTATAATGTAATCCGCAGTTACTGCGCATCAACTGCGCAGTCCCCCGTTACCTGTAATTGTACCTACCCTAAACTGCGCACAGACCACCCTGTATTAGTATATAAGACCTACGAATTTAGGTGAACAGTCCTCAGACTGTTCTCTTGTCAATCCCCACACTGGAGCCTTTCAAAGCTCCCTCATTGTCAGCAGCACTCCACTCGTCATCCCCAACAGTCTACTCCGTCCCACCTCTCCTTGCCTTCTGCCTCTTCCTCCTCAACGTCTCTCTGCTGCTCCTTTGGATCAGTCACCTTCAACTCCGCGCAGTCGTCGAGTCTTGCTACCCATAAAGTAGTGAGTTCCTGACACCGTGGTGGCACCCAGACTGAGTGCCCCACCCCTGATGCTTTGCCTGGACTTGTGCACACATACCCTGGATGAATCCAAAGGCATTGGAAGCTTATGTGGGAATACAGACAACTCCAAATCCCAAGGGGATGCTGGGAGCTTACGTGCCAACATGGATGACTCCAAAAGCAGGAGCTCACATGACACTCTGGACAATGCCAAGTCCCAAGCTACTTCAAGATGCACAGGGAGCTTGAACTGGGACTGGGAGGAAGGTGGCTATAGCCTTGAATGGGCTAATTTAGACGAATTTCAATTGTGGTGCCTGATGGAGGAACACCTTTCCTGCATTCAGTTTGTCACGTCATCCACCTGGACCAGGGATTGCTATAGCTGGTGGCAATACTTTGTTTGTGGGCGCCAGGAATCTGGAGGGGAGAAAATCTATGAAAAGCAGCATCCGGATAGGGAACACAAGTCCAAGATGAAGAAAACTGGCTGCAGTTGCCATATTGATATCAAACAATATCCCCATACATCAACCGTTTTGGGATGTTACGTAGCCAAGCACAATCACAAAATTGGTGCTGCCAATATTGCCTATACTCGCTTGTCTAGCACTACCCAGGAGCAAATCAAATTAATGCTTACTCAAAAAATTGAATGTTGTGAGATTGTAAGTTGCTGAAACCAAAACAATTTAGCTGCTGATCTAATACATTTGAAGGTACATGTGATTTGTGCAATGGCACCTCCAGGCAGTCACAATCAACTGATCGCCCTCAAGGAAGTAAACCAAATGGCTCAAGTCCTTGACAATCATAAGATCAGATTGCATCCAGATGATGCTATCACAACAAGGCTTTTAATCAATGAGTTATCTGCTGAAGGCAACCTTACCTTTTACAAAGATAAGCAAGATCATGCTCTGATCAATTCAAGATTGCCAGAAGATGCATTTGTGCTGTGCCTTCAAACAAATTTCCAATTGAACGCTTACCAGGAGTTTGGCAACAGCTTTATTGGGATTGATGCAACTTATAACATCACCCAATATCAAGATCTTCTACTATTTATGATCATTGCCAGGGATCATTGGGGACATGGTAAATAATAATTCATTGATATTTAATAAGGGGCGCTCTGACTTTCCCATATAGGTGTGCCTGTTGCCTGGATGCTGACATCAAGTGTGACAACAGAAACAATCAAGTTTTTTGTGAAATGGGTCAGGGACACCAGCCCATCAGTCCAGCCTGTGGTAATTATGACTGATTGCAATCAAGCGCAGATTGCCATGCTTGAGTCTGTATTCCCACAGAGCCAGATCCTCTTCTGCCTGTGGCACATGCTATATGCGATGCACAGCCATTTCGTAATGACCAAGTTCTAGGAGCTGTGGGAAAAGATCAAGATCTGGGTGAAAACAGAAGATATTGCCAAGTTTTACAACATATGGGACAAGATCTCAAACAATTCCTTGGTACCTGAAAGCGTTGTGAAATACCTCAAAACAGAGTGGTTGCCAGTGTTGCATAGGTGGTCTATGATTGGAAGAAAACACCAGTCCATCTTTGAGAAGGGGAATACTAATATGTTGGTCGAAGCGTATGTGGTTTATCTCCTAAGCGAGGTTATCAAACTGACCAATCTTAGATATTATCACATATTGAAGACCCATTGCCTTGGTGGGAAATGTAACTGGCACGTTGATTATATTATTCAGGCACTTGTGATCGATTACCTGCCAGAACTCCAAAACTGGCATAGTCAACAACTTGTCAAGCTGGATGGCCTGAACCTTGAGGCCATGTGTCACTGACACATCCTGGCAAGCGCCAGGAACATATCCCTGGACTCAATTCACAAAATTAGCAAGGCAAAGTTCTTCATTGCTTCTCAATCACGTCTGGGTCAGTGCTACCCAATCGATCTCAGTCAATCAACTTGTGAATGCTACAACTTCCCAAGGATCTGGTACTGCAAGCACATTGCTGCTATCAATCTGCATTTCCCTCAACTCTGCCCAGAGGGGGACAGCCACCCCAAGATCCCAGAATGCGTGCATGTTCCCAATCTGTCTGAATCCACACCTAGAGAAGAGGAGAGTGCAGAGAACCTCTTAAAAGATATCAATGCATTATATCAGCAACTCAATGCCCTCAGCGATCGCTCAACCCTGGATCTCAAGGCACTTAAATTGGTCAAATACAGCCTCACTACAGCAATCACCTTGGCAAACAGGTCCTGGGTGTTGCCCAAAAAAGATGTGTTCAACCCAAATAGGAATACCTGGGCTGAAACTGCCAAATGCATGGGAGCTGGAAAAGTCCCATGGCAGAAACCCGGCCCAACTGGTGGAAACACAAGCATGGTGTGCATTGGCCCTGTCAAAGGCAAACATGCATGTAAATATACTGATCCGTATGCTGGGGGCGAGAGATCGGGTAAGCATGCCAAGCCCAATGCTCTCTCCACCACTGCAAATGAACGTGCCCATGTTCCTGTGCCTACTCCACCTCCCCTGTTTGCCAGAGCGCTTTCCCCTGCATATGCGTCACCTTCTGCTGCAGTGGCAGGCTCTGCTGCGCTTTCTTTCACTTGCGTGAATCCATCCATGGTGGGCCCAGTTGCATATCTGCCCTCAGGTGCTGCACTGGAGCTTGCGTTCTTGCCTTATTCTGCCACTCCACCTGGGTACGTGTTTGTGCCTTCTTCTGCCACTGTTCCATGGTTCACACATGCAGGGACACCCGCTCAAACAATGTTCTGGGCTGAAATCATGCCAGGAAATGCATTTGCGCATGCGCATTTCCCCCCCAGGCACCCCTCAACTTAGTAGTTTTCTGGCGACACATGATTTAGCAATGCAACAAATGTTTATTTGCACAACAAATGCTTTATGTTTGTTTTGTTTACATCAACTATCCGAGATCTCTTTATTTAGCTGGGTCTGAAAGTTTGACAGGCTCTACCAAAATACCAGTCACCTTCCTTTTTGGAAACATGGGAGTTTTACATTACACATGACTCACCGCAGAAATTGTGCAACTCGCATTGACACCATGACATAAATGATGGTTACGTGTCACAAGTAGATTCTACCAGTTGCACTGTTTCTGTGAGTTGATCAATTTTAGGTGCCTCTTTCCAGCAGCGTTTTATGTACAGAGTCATGCTTCCAAAAGGGTTATTCCCAGTAGTTTGGTTTCCCTTAGTGACAGCTGTCAAAAGTTTGTACTCAGAAAAATAAAAAGATCTTGTGTGTTTTGCATGTGACTTGATAATCCAAAAATTGCAAATAATTTTAAGGGCAGAACTTCAAAACACTATATCTTATTCATTTCTTAATGGATTGCCTTGAAACTTGGTATATAGAATTGCATTCACTATGTCTAGTTGCAGCCCAAGTTTGGGAGCCTAATGTTGGGTTTTAGGATTTTCATTTTTTGGGTGGTGACCTAAGCATGACCAGAAACTTGAATTGCTATATCTCATCCATCTCTTAATGGATTGCCCTGAAACTTGGTATATAGAATTGCATCTACTATGTCTAGATGCAACCCAAGTTTGGGAGCCTGACATTCAGTCTTGGTGTTTTTATTTTGTGGGTAGTGACCCAGGCATGACTAGGGCTGAGCACCATCCTGTATATGGGATATGGCTGTATAAATATGGTGCCAATACAGCTACAGGGTACCTGTAACTGTAGCTGTACAATAGTCTGAAAAATCTGAGATGGGACAGGACCTGTATGAATATGGCCATAATATAGGGTCTTATGGGGGGTACAGGTGCAAGTTAGACAAATCTTGAGTTCTTTGGGTTCAGAGTGATTCTTGAGGGAGGTGGGAGATGGGGCTGAGTTCCTAAATGAGTATGAACATGCAAAGAAGATTGAAAGCAGGAGGAATGAAGATGTTGAGTGAGGACATGTGAAGGAGGTTGAAAACTAGAGAAGCAAAGATATTGGTGTTTTAGTGTTGATGCTAGAGAGTATCCCAAGATGTCAGCAAGGCTGAGACAAGTGACTGGTGATGATAATTATGGTGATGGTAACAATGGCAGTGGCAGCAGCAATGGTGATGTGAGAGGTTGCATTGATGCTGGTGCCAGCACAGCCATCTGTTAAGGGCCAAGGACCCTAAGGTGTGACATGCATGGGTTTGTGAAATGGCAGCAGGACTTGTACTTCAAGGGATTGCAGGTAGCAAATGCTGGCCCTTGGATGTGCAAATAAAGAGTGCTGCATGCAGGCAGACAACAAGGAGTGATGAGTGAAGTGAGAGAGAAGAGTCTTGATGATGTTCAAGATGACTTTGAAGGGATACAGACAAAAGCTGAAGGCGCTGTGGAAGCTACAACACTTGGGATTAAACCAAGTCAGGCTTAAGGCCCAACTCTAGAAACACAAGGGTTTAGGGTGTGTTTGGGAAAGTTTTGATGTTGTGAGATACCAGCCAAAATATTTTTTTGTTGAAATATGATCTTGTGTTGAAAAACCCACTGTTTGGGAACAGAAACAGCCACATGGAACATTTTTTGGGTTGTAATAATGCCAGCCAACATGAGATTCTACTTTGACCCTCAATTTCCTCAAGATTGCATGACTGTGACAGCATGTGTTACTTGTGTGTTACCTGTGTGATGCACCAACAGAAGTGCATGTGAGTGATAAGTCTCATGTGCATCAATAATGTGAATGATATCTCAATCTATAGCAGTTGCATAATCAGCTGCATTGTTGATACAACTGTATTGCTTCATTGCACAACAATTTCACTACAGAATGACAATAGCTTTCTACAGTACAAAGGGTCCATTGTGTCATCCCATTCTACATAATACAGTACCACTTTTTGTCCATTCCAATGCCTGATTACAACATTTTGCAATAATGTTCCAGTTGCTTTTGAAGATAGCACATGTGTTGCTTGAAATTCTTGATGGCCAAGTAGATGCTGCCAATTTCATACTTATCTGTGAGTAGTGACCAAAGATCAGCAAAGTTGTCCTTAGTAAAGAGTTTGTTCTGCTAGATTGCCTTGATTGTGTAACACCACTTCTTGGGGCATTCATCACTAAGTCATTATCACAAGATAACGATAAGATCTGATCAGGTGATCATGACCAGGTGGGATAAATAATAAGATGTCTGCTGGCAATCAACGGTCTGATAAGATCACGTGATCTTGATTTTATCGGATTTGAGTAGAGAAGCCTTTATATAGGGTGTTTTCTTTAAGGCACTCTTTGAGAATGTCACACAGTGAAGAGAGAGAGGGAAAACACTGTTTTTGAGAACAAGGGCAAAGGGGAAGACCATAGACAGTAAGTCAAGTCTGGGGATCTGACCCTTCACAGAAGCCCAGCTTTTATAGCTAGGCATATTCTAATGTACACTAGTGGAAACAAGTCATATCTGAGTCACATCCAGTCATATCCAGTCAGAGGCCCTGGACTTTGGTATGGTCATTCTGAGTCATCATGGCTTATCAATCAGGAGTCCAGAATCAGTCCTACCCAGACCTAGGGTCTAGGTGTGTAACATTACCCCTCCCCTTAGATTGGCTGTTCCACCAGCCAACTAGTTAATCCATGGTTATTCACTGTAAAAATAAAAACATGGATTTTCCATACATAGAAACAGCGAAAAAATGCTAAATTTTACCCCCTAAAACTACTGAAATTCCACCATGAAAAGCCTGAAATTTCAGCAGATTCTCTGGAAAAATCCCAGATTTAGATGCCATTTCAGCACTTTTTTTCTGCTTTTTAAGTACTTTAACCATGCTTTTTCCACTTTAGTCCTGCTTTTTCAGTACTTTAATAAAGCATTTTCAGTACTTTAACTGTGCTTTTTCCAGCACCTGAAATCATACATTATTCTTTGTTTTTTTTTACTTATTTTCAATGCATTTAATGTGAAAAAAATTGTAATATTTATCAAAATTGTACTAAATTTTGGTCCTTATTCACAAGTGTATGACAGCGTGGGTGTGGTCATGTGCACACACACCCAGTAGTGTCTCTGTGTTGGGCTTTTGGCAGCAGTGTTGGTGTTGCTATTGTTGTTGGGGGTCTCAGAACGCTTGCTGTTGCTGATGTTGATGTCAACAGCTTGAGGGGTGCAAGGGGGAATGTTGTTGTCAATATCAGTGTCATTGCTGGTGGCAGCTGAATGGGGTGGAGGAGCAGTAAGCCCATGTAGCATACATTGTCATAGTAGTCGGTAGATGTTATGATCTACCCAATTTTTCTCATCTACCCTATCCCTTCTCGACCACGCCAGACCTTATATCCTTCAACCTAAAGCCAGCTGCCAAGCCATTGCCCATATTCCCTAGTGCCATGCCACCAGACCTCATGGGAAAGCAGCCATTACCAATGAACCCACCAGTCCTAGAGGATGTACCACCTAAGTGTTAAGGCCTATTGAACCTTAAGGCACGACGTGCGCAAAGGTGAGATATGCAGCAGTGACGAAGTCACAAGGGTTGTAATCCCCTTAGTAACCTAAAGTGCTTTGGAAGGTGATAAAAATGAGAAGGTCACTAAGACCAATGTCTGGGTGGTGATAAAGAGGAATGGGAAATGTCTTCAAGGATTTGAAGACAATTTCAAGGAAATAAAAGAGGGAAATAGCTTGTCAAGCAACAAGGACTTTGAATGCAATAGATTGCAAACTAAGTCAGGCTTAAGGCCCAACTCTAGGATATAAGTCCAGCTTATATACAAAAGGGCAGCTACCTGACTAAGCGTACAAAAGTAGAGAACAATGGAGTCACAGACAATAAGTGTCACAGAACAATGGGGTCACGAACAATGGTGGTCACAGACTACCATAAGAAGAGAACAATAGAAAATGTACAAAAGAAGGGAACAATGGAGTTCCCAACAAGATGGCTCTGTTGTACAAGTAAGCGGTCATGTGAGTCGAAGTCATGTGATCGTATAAGTACATAGCGGTCAAGAAAAGAAAGAAAAATGTGGGCCAAGTGCCCAGGAACGTAACACAACGCCCTTCCTAGAGAGTTGCTACCACGCAACTAGTCAGAAACTGCATAAAACTCCGCATTGTAGTCAGTGCAAGCTAACTCTAACTTGTGACACAAGGTGGGGGATGACATAGCCATGCACATGTCCCCAAAGTTGGGATGAGTGGAAGGGACAGTGCAATACTCAGCATCGCACTGCTTGTGGGGACAATCGCAGTTGTTGTGTGCATGCTGGGTGCTAAGACACCAGCGACACATCTTCCAGAGGGGGCATTCCTCCTCAACGTGATTGGGACGTGACTCATTGCATTTGAGACAATAGGGGAACTTGGGTTTGCCTCCTCGACGCCACTTGCCTAAGACAGCGCGGCACTCGAGCCTGTCTTTGCCTTTCTCAATATCGAGTGGTCCCTGAGCAGTGAAAATGTGGGGAATATAGATGGCGTGAGTGGGAGGGGGGCGAATGCGGTTAAGGTGGGGGACGAGTTGGGTGCGAACAGCGGCATTGGTAAGGTGCTGTTCCACCATGCTGAGCTTCGTCTGAGCGCTGTCCTCCTTCCTGTCAAGCTCAACTCGCTGGTGCTTTACCACCTTGAGTTTGCTCTGATGCGCTCAATATCTATAGACGTCAGCAACAACACCGGGATCCTTGAGATCAATGATGGCATTGTTGACAAGGAGTCGAGAAGTGGAGGAAGGGTGGAAGATATTGAGGTCATAATCTTTAACCCCAGGGCGGTTGAAGTTGGGAGCAGGATATGCACGTGCGTGAAGGGGGATGGAGAATTCGGGATCACCATGCTTGCGAGTCCCCACAAGGTGAGTATCAATCCCAATTTGTCTAAAGGTGATGTAACGTGCTACTTCGTCTTGCCCATACTCATTGAGGAAGACAAGCAGGTATTGCTGTGTATCACTGTGGTCATACTCGCTCCACCCGGTTCCTGGGTGGTTTGGATCGTTAAGCTGCTCAGTGAGCTGAGAGATGTTGGGGATGGGACTAGGTGTGGATGAAAGGGAAATGGTAGGATTATACTCAGCGAATCTAATGGGTTCATCACTTTGTACATCGTTGTCTGACATGTAGCCCTCAATTTTCTCAAGGATTTGAGGGATGAGAAAGAGGTGCTCTATGGCAGTGTAATCACAGAATGTGGTGGTGAACATCTGGTCGTTAAGCTCAGTGTTCCCCAAGATGTTCAGTGCTGGAAGGAGGTCTTCTGTCCAGGCTGAAAGTGCCCCAGTGATACGTTCCTGATGTTCCATGTACTTCAACAAGGCCCTGCATTGCTTTCTTACATGGCGAACCTGTGCTGAAGAGGGAATTTGTTCCGCTAGTGTGAGTATCTCGTCGTTGGGGAGTGTGTCGATGACTATGTTTGAGTGGATGCTGGACAGCTGGGGTGATAGAGGGCGATGGTGCTGGCATTGGAGTAATGGGGTTGGGGGTAGGGTCAATAGGGGGGAGGGGGATGGTGCTCGAGCCATACTGCCCTCGCTCTGAGGGGAGATACAAGGTGGGATCGGGATAGGGGATGGTGAAGTGTGGCCAGTGACTGGGATGGGGAAGGATGGTGGTTGACCTTGTGATGCGCCCGGGAAGCTGCTCAAAGCTGTCCTCAGATTGGAGTAGATATCTGTCGCTATAGAGGTGGCCTCTAGTCCAGCAATGATAGGAGGAACTGGTGGTGGGGACGATCATGGAGAAAAGGGTAATGTCCCCATTACCATAGATGGACTGCTGTGTATGGACTGTGGTACCTCCTGGTCCGACGTAGACATAGCTGAAATGAGTAGGCTGGGTGAAGTCAAGGGGCATTCAGCGGTGATAGGGACAGTACTGTTCTTTGCAGAAGTGGGAGTGTTCAAGGGCGTGAGCGTGAGTGGGGTGGATCGTTCTATACAGCGGCGAAGTCTTCTGGGCAGCTGGGGTGAAGATGTGGAACTTATGGCTGGGCCAGATGGTGAGGTCTCTGAAGAGGTGACGGAATGAATTGAGAGAGGGGTCGATGGTGAAGGTGTAGAATGCCTGGTTGGACATGCTGGGGATGACTTGTCAAAAGGGGGGGTTCTTATACTGCTCGAGATATTTTGAAAGTCAGATAATAACTCCGGAGTGTGGAGATCCTTGGTGTTAACCCATGAATTATGTGCTGGTGAGTAGTTCTTCCAGCGTACAAGGTACTGCTTCTTCTTCCAACGGCCAAAAGACCTCTCCTTTAGGATCTTCTTGATTTCCCATTCTGGTTCACCTTCTAGGATTTCTGGTGGTGGTTCTAGAAAGTTGGGTCCATGTTGGTCGGTTTCTTTGTAAGGCATGAGTAGAGAAGCGTGAAAGACGTCATGGATTTTCCAGGTGGAAGGGAGTTTGAGTTTGTAAGCAACTTTTGATATTTGGGAGACTACCTTAAAAGGTCTGTATCTCCTTGGGGAAAGCTTGGGTGTGGTGTTACTTGGGAGTCGTAGGTTGGTTCCTTCTAGCCAGACCTTTGATCCTACTGCAAATGGGACATATTGTGGCTTCTCTTTTATCCAGGATTCTTGTGCTTTACATTGGGCCTCTTGGGCGGCTTTCCTGGCTTCTTCAATGGATGAGAGTCGTTGTTTGAGGGAGGGAATGGTGGTTTTCCTGGTTGGTTGATGTACTTGGGGTGTGTATCCAATGAGTAAGTCGTATGGTGTTTTCTTGGTAGTTGCAGATGGCCATGAGTTCTTGGTGTACTGAGCAAGTGGTAACCATGCGTGCCAATTGTTCTGTTGAGTTCTGCAGAATACTCGGAGATATTGCTCCAAGGTTTGATTGGTTCTTTCACTTGCTCCATCGGTTTGAGGGTGATACACCATGCTGATGTTCTGATGGATGTTGAGGATACAGCAGAGTTCTGTTGAGAATTTTGATACAAAGTGGACATCACGGTCTGATATGATTTTGCAGGGAATGCCATAGTGGGGAATGACGTGATTGAGATAGAGTAAGGCTACTCCTTCTGAGTCGATGGTCTCGTGACAGGGGATAAAGATAGATGCTTTGGAGCAATCGGTGTCTGTGATTGTGAGAATGGTATCAAAACCACCTGATTGTGGGAGTTTAGTGATGAAGTCCATTGCGATGGTTTCAAAGGGTTGCGCATTGTCTGCAGGGGTAATGGGGAACATGGGTGGATGGGTAGGATGGGTATTGACTTTGGTCATTTGGCATGTAGTGCATCCTTTGATATATTCAGTGATGAAGGTTTTCAGGTTGGGCCACCAGTAGTACGGGGTGATTAGTTGAAGTGTTTTGGTAATCCCGGCATGCCCGGCAGTCACGTGGTCATGAAAAAGGGAAATTACTCCCCTCCTAAGAGCATTGTCTGCCACGACAACTAGGGCAGTCCCATGATACCAATGTGTACCGTCCAATAGGGAGAGGTTATGTGTTGGTGCCCATTTCTTGAGTAGCGGTTGCTCTTTGTATTGAGCCAACTTGACACGGCTATCCAAGTTATCGCCAATACTGTCCATGTTGAATACTCGAATTGAGGTATGATTGTCACAAAAGTAATGGTCTGGCCATACAGTGACATCGTCATTAATTGGATTGGGTCCTTCGTAGTCAGGTCTTCTGGATAATGCATCCGCGCGATTAGTGGCACCAGGTTTGTATTCCAAGATGATGTTGTACTGCTCCCTTTCCAGTAGGTATCCAGCAACACGAGGGCCTATTTGTCTGGGTTCCCGATAATAGCAAAGGTTGGCATGATCAGTGAAGACTAGAACAGGTATAGTTGTCCCTTTGAGGAGATGAGACCAGCAGCGTAGTCCGCGCATAACTCCCAAGAATTCCCAGTCATAAATGGGATAGTTTTGTTCAGTTTGGGTGAATTTTTGGGGGTGAAACCCTACTGGTCATCTTGGTCCTGGTTTTTGGGTGCCATCTGGTTTTGTAATAGGGGGATCTTGTTGATATAATATGGCACCTGTTCCAATTTGCGACGCATCTGTTTCAAGTTCGAATTGTTGATCGGGGTCTGGTCGAACAAGTACTGGTGCATGGGTAATCATATCAATAAGTTTGTTTTGAGCCTCCTTTTGTTGGGGTCCCCATTCGAAAGGTACGTCTTTTCCAGTGAGCTTTGTGAGTGGTGCAGCGATGATACTGAAATTGGGGCAGAACATGTGGTGATATCCAGAGACTCCTAGGAAACCACAGACTTGTCACTTGTCTTTTAGTTCGCATGGGTAGTCTCTGAGTCCTGCGACTTTGTCTGGGTCAACTGTGGCTCTGTCTTTTGATATTCAGACACCCAGGAAATCCATCTGTGGTTGCATAAAGACAGATTTTGATAATTTGAGGTGTAAGCCATGGCGCGCAAGGAGATCGAATAGGAAGTAAATAATGTCAACATGAAGGTTGAAGTCCTTGAGTAGGGTTCCTATTCCGCAATCATCCATATAGTTTTGGAGTATGTGCTGTATTTCGAGTACAACTTTCTTCTCAAAGTGTTCATATAACTCTTCAAGAATACCATTCATGAAGCATTGAAAACTTGCTGGTGAGTTGCTCATGCTGAAGAACATTACTTTTGGTTCAAATAGTCCTTGGCGAGTTTTGAAAGCAGCTTTCCATTGGTCTCCTTCGTGTATCCAGATATTGTTATAGCCCCAGCAGATGTCAAATTTACTGAATAATTCCATTCCCTGTAGGTTTTCAATGCATTGTTTGAGGTTGGGGAGTGGGGTAACATCTTTTCTGGTGACCACATTGAGGGGGCGATAATCAATAATATACCATTTCTCTTTAGAGTCCTTTTTAGGGACCATAAAGGTTGAAAAACCATAGGGAGAGTCCAATGGTGTAATGTATCCTTTGGCCAAGTTTTCATCGATGAATTGGTCCTCTGCTTTTTGTTCATCCCTTGAAAGCGGATAAACTTTGCAGTTGAAGCGAGTGGGTGCAGTGTCCATTAGTATAATTTTATGGTCTCATTCACCACGAGTTGGTGGGAATTTATTCGCTTCTTCATCCAAAAATAATGCCGTGTGACATTTGAAGTTTTCCAGGAGGGTAATTTCCTTCTTCCCATGTTCTGTTGTGTACTTATGGGCCATCTCTACTGCTGTATGGGTGCGATTGACTTCCACTGGGCCTCCCTTTGTTTCTAAAGGGGTTACTCCCAACCATGGGTTGCACCTAGTTTGTTGCGCTTCAAGAATAAGGTCTTCATTAACTGGTATTTTGCTTTTGACCCATGTTTTGGCGCGTTGGAGGGTTCCAAATAATAGAGTTTCCATTTGAACTTTGGGACCTAGGAGTGTTCCCTTTTCCCAGTCAATTTCTGGTTTAAAAGCTTTAAACCATGGGTACCCGAAGAGAAGTTGATCTCATCCTAGATTAGTGACAAAGAATCTTTGACGTTCCCTTTTGTTGCCTTTAGTAACAAGTAAGTCACAAGCATGAGTGATTGTTCCATGTCGGTTAAGGGTACCATTAACATTAAATACTGGGTGGGGATAGGGGAGTTTCTTCATTCCTAAGCGTAGTTTAACGACAGTTGTATGGTCGATGAAGTTTTCGGTTGCCCTAGTGTCAAGTAGGACTGTTTCTTCTGCCTTCCCTCGATAGTGTGAAAATGCGACTTTTATTTGCACAGAATTTGAGCGATTTACAAAAACACTATTGAGGCGGAATGCCCTAACTATGGCAGCTAGTTTTGGGCTTGAGGAAAATCCTTCAGCATAAGGGATTCGATGATGCTCAGCTTGGTATCTTCATCAAGTGAGCCCATGTGGTCTTTCAAGAAACCGGAGATGTCGTCTGGGGTCATATCAATGGGGTCTTGGTTTTGAACAGTGGAGGTGTCACTGTTAGTAGTTTTGCCACTTTTGGCATGATCCGCTAGTTTCTTGCGACAGACACAGGCTTGGTGTCCTTTGATTTCGCAATAAAAGCATTTGTTTTCATTCATGAGCTGCTGCTTTTTGGCATCGGAATGTGTTTGTCCCATTCTATTGGCGTTGACATCCATGGCATATCCCCCTTGGGAGGTGGTGCGTGGTCCGGAAGTCCTGTTTCTTCCATGCTGGTTGGCTTTCCCTTGGCTTGGTTTTAGTCCGAAAGCTCTGTATAGTCCTTGCCTTTGCTGACTAAATTGAGCGGCAGCCAACCATTTCTGATGGGACATTCTGGCCTGGTTTTCCCATTTTTTAAAGGTCCATGGGACGTCTGCGTTTGGGTTAAAGTTGGGGGATTGTATAACTGCCCTGGTGAGTGGTTGGTTCATGCCGTGTTTGAGGGTTTCGATAGTTCCCTTGTCATCTAGGGGAACTCCTGCTTCATGGGCAAGTTGTTTGAATTTAGCGAAGAAGTTGTCAAGGCTTTCTCCTTGCTTGAGTTTGCATAATTTCTGATAGGCCTCCTCCTTTTGGTTTTGGTTGGTGAAGGCTACTTTGAACCTTTCTATGAAACTGTCCCAAAGATCTTTGTCTGTTTCCTGGGCTCCATCATCTATTGCTTCCTGGAGTTTGTGCATTTGTTCCTCCTTCCAGGTGTCTACTAGGGGACCGTCCATGTAGGTGAGGAGGGTAATGACTCTGGAAAAGGGTTTCCTTATGGTGTCATTGTGTCAGTTAATTGCTTTCCAGAGGTCAAAGTTATTGATAAACTTTCTGGTTGTGCTCCTATCTCCAGTGAAGATGGGTGGTGGGTTCCCTTTAAGAGCACCATTGGCAGGACTAGTAATGACATTGATATTTCGTGCTTCCTGTCCACTTTGTCCTGCCATTGTGGTTTGGATGGATAAATGGGGTTGAACAGCAGCAGCTGGGGTAGTATCGAGAGAGATTTCAATGCCTTGTTGGACTGCTGCTTCAATTTGGGGAAGAATAGGGGGTTGTTCTGTGAATGGGTTACTTCCTTGGAGGGTTGCAATGTGGTGAATTCCTCCTACAAGTACTTCTTCATGTGGTGATTGCTCAACAGCGGTGTGGAGCGTTGGGCTATAGTGCTCTGGGTTAACGTAATGTGGATGTTAAGGATCTGTTTCTTTCCAAGCACCGAGTTTTGAGGTGTGAAGTACTCCTCCTTGGTTCGTGTACCACTGGTTATCTTTCCAGAGGAGCTTTACCCAAAAGTCGTCGTCTTCTACTTTGATGAATTCAACAACTCCATGTGATTTCTTTGGGAGATCGACATAGTATCCGGTGTCTTTATGTCTGGCTCCGTGGTATTTGAAGTATGCTTCGCCTTTGACGTGTGCTGGGAGATCGTCTTGTTATCTCCTGTAAACTCTCTTGTTTTGTTCAAGAGTTCCAATAAGTACTACTGCCGCCAGGGTGTAACTGGTATTGTCCTGTGTTTTAAGGACGTTCGAGGAAAGCCTGACTTATGTTAAGGCCTATTGAACCTTAAGGCATGACATGCGCAAAGGTGAGATATGCGGCAGTGACGAAGTCACAAGGGTCGTAATCCCCTTAGTAACCTAAAGTGCTTTGGAAGGTGATGAAAACAAGAAGGTCGCTAAGACCAATGTCTGGGTGGTGATAAAGAGGAATGGGAAATGTCTTCAAGGATTTGAAGACAATTTCAAGGAAATAAAAGAGGGAAATAGCTTGTCAAGCAACAAGGACTTTGAATGCAATAGATTGCAAACTAAGTTAGGCTTAAGGCCCAACTCTAGGATATAAGTCCAGCTTATATACAAAAGGGCAGCTACCTGACTAAGCATACAAAAGTAGAGAACAATAGAGTCACAGACAATAAGTGTCACAGAACAATGGGGTCACAAACAATGGTGGTCACAGACTACCATAAGGAGAGAACAATAGAAAATGTACAAAAGAAGGGAACAATGGAGTTCCCGACAAGATGGCTCTGTTGTACAAGTAAGCAGTCATGTGAGTCGAAGTCATGTGATCATATAAGTACATAGCGGTCAAGAAAAGAAAGAAAAAATGTGGGCCAAGTGCCCAGGAACGTAACACTAAGCCAGTATGGACCCATCCATCCCAAGTCATAATGACATGACTGCCGTCACCCACCATGTCCATCTACCCATCCTTTGACCTACCCCTGGTCAAGCCCATCGTCCCTGTCCCTTGGAACATCCATCGATGGGAATACTCCTTACTAGAGCAGCTCACAGAGCATCCACTGGAAGACCCAGACAGTCCCATGGAGGATGCACCACCTATAGAGCCAGAACCAGCCACTCACTATCTACCAGATAGCCCTGAAGGTCACACACATACCTTGTCCCCAGAAGAGTCCCCTACAGAGCCATGGCAGAGATGGCTCACCAAACCCAACAGTCCTGTGTCCTGCAAGCACTCCCTATCACCTACAAGTCCCTCTTCAGCACCCATATGCCAACGCACCAGTAGAGAAGGCAGCTACCAGTCGATCACTCCTGCTGCCTTGTTGTCTACAGCCAGCACCTCGCCCCAGAGCCAGAGTAACCCGCCAGTGTCTTCACAAGAGTCTGCAGACTCTTCCTCATCCACACATAGCCCTGCAACTAGAGATGATGACAACATGTCCATCAATTGGGTCTCCATAAAGTCCGACTACCATAAAGGGTAGTTGCTTACACTAGATGCCCATTAGACCAGAATGGGTGCATGGCAACCAGATCACCTCAGATCAATCTCAAACTTTGTCGTTATGATTGCATCATAACAATGCTTCTCTTCTTGGAATGACCCGCCACCATTGTTCTCCAGTTAAGGATAGATTAGGCAATTCCCTGATCCCTCATTCGCTCTTGCTCACTTTCTATTGTTCGACTCATACAGACCACAGCACTTGTCCATGGAACGTTATATGATACAGACAGCCCCCTCTTGACCAGAAGTACCTACCTTAGTGACCATGGCCCGTGCACGGCCCTGCCTGTATATAAGCGCCCTGTATTTTGACAGTCAAGCCCTAAGCTTGACTTGATTCTCAATATCAATGTTCTTGAAAGCTCCCCTTGTGCCCCCCCTTTCCCTCATCTCTTACATAAGCCTCTCAGAGTTGTCTCTAGCAACACTAGAGACTTCTACCCCTTCAAGTACTTGCCACCAGTTCACTCTTAGTACAAGTTGTACTATCAAGGCCCGTTGAAGCCTTAACAGTAGAACCCACATGCAAATTGGTCATGTGTATCAGAAAAAACAACATGCACCAAGTTTCAGTAACAGGGTGCATGGGTTTATATGGGCCCATTGAGATATAATGTATATCCTCATGCATAGGCCCACCCATAAATTTCATGCTTTCTTAACCCTGAATTTATGTGGGCCAATTCTTTCTGCAGCTAGTCTGGTGGTTGCTGCTTTGAATTGGCCCAAAATGTGGACACAGTGCTCCTCTGCCAACAAGCTTGAGATGGCCCACAGTAGGCCATAAGTAATTGTGCACAAGCCCTTGCATGGGCCAATTTCATTTGGATAATTGGCTTGAATTGGCCCATGAAGCACATAATGAGTTGCTACAGGAGACTGCTGTATGGGCCACTATTTGAAGCTAGTAGGATGGCTGCCAAGCAGCTTCTTGCATTGGCCCATCATATGAATTTGCTGCCCCTTGCTGACGCACTTGAACAGGCCCACAATAGCCTGTAATCAACCATGTGCTCAGCCCTTGGAAGGGCCAATTCATTCCATATAATTGACCCACATTGGCCCAGCGAGTGCATGAGCTGCTGCATGAAAATGCTGTGTGGGCCCACATTATTCCAATGGCTGCCAAGAAAACACATTGAATTGGCCCATCTATGAATGTTCTACCTGTTGCCAATACACTTGATCTGGCCCATATCAGCCTGTAATCACCCATGCGTGAAGCCCTTGGACGGGCCAATTCATTCCATATAATTGGCTTGCATTGGCCTAGTGAGCACATGAGCTTCCACACAAAAATGTCGTGTGGGCCCACATTATTTCAATGGCTGCTGAGCAAACATGTCGAATTGGCCCATCTATAAATGTTCTACCTGTTGCCGATACACTCAATCTGGCCCATATCAGCCTGTAATCACCCTGTGCATGAAGCCCTTGGATGGGCCAATTCATTCCATATAATTGGCTTGCATTGGCCTAGTGAGTGCATGAGCTTCCACATGAAAATGCTGTGTAGGGCCACATTATTTCAATGGCTGCTAAGCAAACATGTCAAATTGGCCCATCTATAAATGTTCTACCTGTTGCTGATATACTTGATCTGGCCCACATCAGCCTGTAATTAACTGTGCACAAAGCCCTTGGATGGGCCAATTCATCCCATATAATTGACTTGCATTGGCCTAGTGAGCGCATGAGCTACTGTGCGAAAATGCCATGTGGGGCCACATTATTTCAATGGCTCCCAAGCAAACATGTTGAATTGGCCCATCTATGAATGTTCTACCTGTTGCCAATACACTTGATCTGGCCCACATCAGCCTGTAATTAACTGTGCATGAAGCCCTTGGACAGGCCAATCCATTCTATATAATTGGCTTACATGGGCCCAGTGAGTGCACAAGCTGCCACACAAAAATGCTGTGTGGGCCCCCATTATTTCAAGCTAGCAGGGTCGCTGCCAAGAAAACCTCTTGCATAGGCCCATGGTGTCAATTTGCTACCTTGCCAATGTGCTCAAGTTGGCCTACAGCAGCCCAAAATAAATCATGCTCAAGCAGCAGCATGGGCCCATTTCATACACTGTACTATATAGAAAAACAGCTGGGAAGCCATCTGCTAACTGAATATCATGCAGGCCCACATGGCAGTTTGTGCAGTAGCCTTCTGTGTCCTCTCTAGGCCAATGCAAGTGAAATGATTGTGATGCAACTGCACTGACATTACTGATAAGCTCAAGTTGGCCTGAAAGAAGTGCCACGCAAGCACTTGCATGGTCCTACTTCCTATACCAATATACAGGGTGAGTCCCTTGCATTGGCCCATCAACCACACAGAGGGCTATGGTGCGAGACAGTTGCATGGGCCTGCATCATATTCAGTTGGCATGGCTGTCCAGCAAAATTCTTGCATTGGCCCATGGTGCAAACTCACTTCCCTTTCCAATGAGCTCGACCTGGCCCATAACAATCCATAAGCAACTGCCTCTCATTTCATGCTCTGTACTATTAGGGCAATTAAATATTATAGCTTGTGGACAGATGAGGTGTCAATAAGCGTTACGTACTGAGCCTGATATATCAGTGGCTGCCAATTATCTGTAAGGGCCATCTCAGCAGCTACCAGTGCCAGAAAAACAACAGTTGCTAAGGCGCATTGCTGCCAAGTCAAGCAAGCTAAACAGGTGCATGCAAGAGTGTTTCTCCAACTCCCACCATCAATCACCCTTCCAAAACCCACCATGTCCCCCCCTAAATTTACTCTGCATTGTGATCATGAACATGGATGAAATGGAAGAAATGCAATGGTCCTTGGCCAAGGCGGAGCTCCATTGCCGCATCTTGCAGATGGAGAGTAGGGCTAACAAAGCAGTCAAGGATACACAAGAATCCTGGGTGAAGAGATATCAGGAGATCCTTGCTGAGATTGTTGGTAAAGGCAAGGAAATAAAGTCCTTGGCCCAGGCAAGGTTGTGTTGCCACATATTGGAGATAGACAGGGACACTAAGGCTGCGGGAAAGGATAATAAAGCATATTGCACAGTATACCACCTGCAGATCCTCTCCGAAATGACTGGAGAGTGTGTCACCAATGGCAACACACAAACCCACTTCATCGATAAGGCTGTGCAGTTCATGACCCAAAGGCACCCTGTGCCTTCTACCTTACCTCCTATATGTTGCATTCAAATACATTTGGTGTTGAGCTAACCTTGTCATACTGACCTTTAGCCAAGGGCCAACACACTCAACCAGGAGCAGCCTTCTAACACATCCTTACATGGGACATCTAAACGCCCCTGCAAGCCTGAAGAGGCACAGGACGTTTCTCCTCCCCATGTGTCCTCATCCCAACCATCAAAATGTCGTGGTGTCAAGTGTGTCAATCCACCAGCAGAACCCGAAGGTCATGTGGCACTGTGTTTTGCTGAGGAAGAGGAAGGAGGGGGCCTTTTCTCAGTTTACATTATTGCCTAGTTCCATTGTCATTTCCAAAGTGTTTCCTTTTAGTTCTGCTCAAAGAAACATATTTGAAAGAGTCCTATGTGAGTGCAATCCCAATCCCAAGACACAAGCCCCATGTTCTTCTCTTGCTGCCCTCTATCCCGCATCTGGAGGACAGCTTGTGCCCCTTGACAAAGCCCTTCTGAACTTGATTGGCTTGTTGCTGGCTTGCACATGACTTGTCCAAGACTCCTGAAACTCAGCAACACTCAACTTAGTGCTGTAACAAGACTTGCCATGTCTCCAGGCAGCCTGAAGTCTTGGGTTTGATCCCTTGCACAGGTATAAACCCTCACTGATTGCCCGACATGCCCAAGGCACTGTGTCCAGGTCAATAAAATGGCTACACAATGTTCTAAAAGTTTTAGTATCGTAATGGACACACCTATACTAATATTCCAAAAACATTCAATGCCACTACCATTAAAAATATATCATAGCATCAAAAGCCTTGAAATTGCCAAGCACTTTATTGAAATATGCTGCTAATGTCCCAGCATCACATCAACAATTGTGTCAAATTGGCCCAGCACCCACTGAACTGCATACTACTGATGACTTCCCCTTGGCTTAGAATCAATGCAAAGCAGTGATACTGATAGTGTGGGCTTGACCACCTGATACTACAGATGACATTCTGATAACCCAGAATTCCCCTAGATATTTTGGTACATGTAATTGGCCCATTCGAGGGCTTGGGCACGATTGCTTACAGGTGGCTGTGGGCTAGCTTGCTCAAGTTCATTGGCAGCACATTTGCACCACAGGCCAATAGGAACATACACTCAGCAGCATCTGGCTAACTTTGATTAATCCAAGCCTGCATGGCAGTCTCATGTGGCAGCCCAATGGGCCAATGCAAGCTAATTGCCAAAATGTCATGGTGCATGTAACCCGAGACTTCAGGCTGCTCAGAGACATGGCAAGTCTCATTGCAGCACTAAGTTGAGTGTTGCTGAGCTTTGGGGTTCTTGGGCAAGTCATATGGCAGCTCAAGCTCATCTACAAGAGCAGTGCCTTTACACCACTCCAAGTCTACACTGATGGCATTGTTGAAGACGGCATGCAGTGGTCCAAGGGTGATTTGTGGCCAGTCGGAGAGTGGGCTGATAGTGCTGGTTCAGTTGGCAAAGTTGAGCACAAGGATGAAGTTGACGATGAGAAGCTGGAGCAATGATAGAGCAAAGCTTTGAGGCTTTTGGAGTGGACACACAAGATAAAGGAGGGAGGCACAGAAACAACAGGATAATGATTCAAGGCACAATACAAGTCCTTTTATACATGGTTTTCTAGTTTACTAAGAAAAGTGGTGGCAGTGGAATAAGAAAGGGGGTGGAGTCTAATAGGAGTCTTGTAGAAGCAAGTCGAAAGGTGGTTGGCTTGAGGCTAGGGGAGACCTGGGCTATTGGAGGTTGTGGAATGTATGCGTTGTCGAAAAGGGGGTGTGGTGGTGTCAGACATAATGGAAAAGAGTTGTGTGTGGTTGAGGAGCCCTAGTAAAACAAAATAAAAATGAAAAATGAAAAGCATTATCTCTTCTGAACATAAAACCCCTGTTCTACTCTTTCTCCAAGTGATGGGGATCTTGGACATCGATACTTTCTTGTTGTTGTGCATTCTCGGCAGGTCAGGCCAGGCTTGCCAATATGCAGCAACTGATTTATTTGAATAGTTTTTGCCAATGGCACAGAGTTGGCCTTGCATTTCCCAGGGAGAAGCTGTTGATAATATGCGCTGTGCCCAGCCTTGCAGCTGGATCTGTCTCAACTTACTTAAATAGTCAAGCATCTCTGCCATGCATCGTGGGGCCCAACAAGGTCGCCGGTGTGGTAGGATGCCAGGACGTGGCGGTGTGCTCAGCGAATGCTGCCACTGCTGCGCTGTGCGTCTCAGCTGTGTGTCATAATGCCATGCTCCATGAAAGTTCTTCCAAAGTACATGAATTGTAAATGGCATGGTTCTCAACATCAGCATCTCAGTTACACCATGTCCTGTATCCACTGTAAACTCTAGAGCTACTGAAATTCAGATGTTAAAATACCAAATGACTGAATTTCATATATTTTTTATCTGAAACATTTGGACACTTTTTTCAGAAGAAAAGATGCTGAAAAAAGACAATGAATTTTGACTGAAAATTAGACCAACTAGACCAGTATGATGAAGCATTGAAAAGATGCTGAAATTTGACTGAAATCACACAAGCTTAGACTCTTCGAAAATCTACATACCCCATCATCACTGCTGCCATTGCTCACACATTGCACGTCGCCATTGTTCGCACGTTGCCGTCAGCCACACACTGCCCACAAGCAATGGCTGTCACCTGCACACTGCCATCGGCCACATGTCACCATCGCTCGCACGCGTCACCATCAGCTGCGTGGTGCCCACAAGCGATTCCTGTCACCCGCACATTGCCATCGACTGCGCATCACCATCGCTTGCACGTCACTGTTGGCCGCATGGTGCCCCCGAGCAGTGCCCATCACCCGCACATCGCTGTTGCCTGCATGTCACCGTTCGCGTCGCTGTCGGCTGCATGGTGCCCCCAAGCGATGCCCATCACCTGCACATCGCCGTTGACTGTGTGTCACCATTGCTTGCACGTCACCATCGGCCGCATGGTGCCCCCAAGCAGTGCCCATCACCCACACATTGCCGTTGCCTGCACGTCACTGTTCGCATCGCCGTTGGCTGCATGGTGCCCCCAAGCGATGCCTGTCACCCACACGTCGCCATCGACCACGCGTCACCATTGCTCACACGTCACCATCAGCCGCATGGTGCGCCCAAGCAATGCCCATCACCCACACGTCGCCATTGCCTGCGTGTCACCATTCGCGTCACCGTTGGCCGTACGGTGCCCACAAGCAACGCCTGTCACCCACACATCGCCGTTGCCTGCGCGTCACCATTCGCATCGCCGTCGGCTGCATGGTGCCCATGAGCAACGCCTGTCACCCACATGTCGCCGTCGCCATGGATGTGCCACTGCTGTACCCAACTTGAAGATGCTCAGAGTACAATTCCGAAATATGATGTGATTTTCATGGTATTTGAGGAAGGAAATAAATGTCACATGTTCCTGTATGTACCGTCCGCAGTGCTGGTTAGTTAGTGTATATACATTTGTGGGCTTATCATCACCGCTGCCATAAATGTTCTGCTGCCATTGCTGCCTAAGCAAGCCTGTCGCCTGTCAAAGCGACCCGCTACATGACAGTCAGCGAATACTTCAAGAAAACAGAAAAAAGAGCACTTACCATGTGGTCCAACCAATGCATCGCGACCCCATAACAAAAAACTTCCACTGCGACCAGGGGGATCTGCGTTATTGTGGTCTTGAGGTGGGCGAACTCAGCATTGTGAAGGCCAACGCGTATCTTGTCCGTGAGGTACACGAACATTACATTCGCTCTAGAGATTATCAGCAGCAGTAAAAACGAAAAAAGATCAAAACACACCTGGCAGAGCGGTCGGCAGCAAGCTCATGCAACAAGTCCACCAGATCCAGCACAACTACACCAACGAAATCCCGAGCCTGTGGACCCATGAAGCAAGCGACGATGTGCAGGTAATGGATGGCAAAGACAATAGCTTGAATGAAACAAATGCACATGAAGAGAGAGATGAGGAAGGCAGGCATGGTAGGATGAGAGAGGCAAGGTGTTGTCCGAAATACAGGCGCGCAAGCGCTCGATGTACATGATGACGATGCTCGGCGTACCAAACAACGCACGATGCAACATGCACCAACATAGGCAAATACTCTCAGAGCGAGTGTGTTCATACAAGGCTCACTTGCTCTGTATTGTCGCCAATGGCTAGTCCACTTCAGTGAATACCACATGCGCCAGTGGGCCACTGCGGTCAATCAACCCCCATTTTCCCTGGTCCCCAACACAGCCAATGACACACTGAATGGACTCGATGTCAGCGGGGTCCAAGCGCCCAGTCCATGAGTAATACGGAATCGGCAGCATCTCATAGGCGTTAGGTAAAATAGTATGAACTTGTTGGATGACCGCAAGACAAACGTTCTTGGGCTTCTCAGTTTGAAGTTCAGTGGATTTGGGAATTGGGATGACAACAATGTACAGAAGTTGCCCAAAGAACGTTTGAGGCTCAAGAACTTCTGAATGGTTCCAATGGCGCTGGTTTCAATTGACAAGTTGCTTATACTATTGGGCCAAGATAGAATTAAATGACTTCCCGAACACATGTGACAATTAGATCACACACATGGATGAAAGTTGCATCTTGGCCGTCCATGCGTTTGGAGACAATTTTATATGCATGCATGATGTCTCCACCCTCAAGATGATGGAGTTTGCCCCACTGCTCAACATCCTCCGGAAGATATTTCCTGGTGACCCTTGGAAAGACACCGAACCACATTGCCAAGCCATTCATGGGGACCTTGCGAATGGCCTTATTAAGGGTACCCACTCGGCTTGGAGTCACAAGTTTGTATTGTGGATCTGCAATGAATAGTCTTTAGATTATAGTGAAGGTGCCAAGACATGACTTACAATCCTCAAGCCTCTTCGTTTGCGAAGAGGAATACTTGGGAGGCTTTCCAAGCTGCTCATCAGTAAGGTTGTATAAAATTTTGACCTGGCGGAGCTGCAACAGGTCAGTAAGGTGTCAGTCCATGTTCACATATGGGTTTCGTTGACTCTGGATGCTGCGTTGGAAGTACCCGCATTGCCTCTTGATGGGGAAAGCCCATGTTGCCCAACATGGACCCATCCATCTGATTTGGTCAGGAATGTGGAGGAGGGCATGTATTGTGAGTGGGCACGCTGGGAGTCGTTTGGGGTCATGCTGGTAGTAGAGGCTGGATACGTGGATCATATCAGCATTTGACTTTTTGGAAATGAAAGGGGGGGGGGGATGCACCGCTCATAATTGACCACCCATTTACAAATTCCTGACTTGATGTTGTTGATGTCCTTCTTGCTGATCTCGAATTGAAGACACAGATTGAGTATTCCAACAAGGGAGCAGAAATGTTTGTAATAACGCTCTTCAGGAAAGCAATTTTGAAGAACGGTGGGGGCAATGAACAGAGACCACACAGACCATGTCAAAGACGTGAAATATGAACAGTCCTTCACTGGGTTGGGGATGGCCACACCAAACGATGAAGGCATCATCTTCATAGCTTCTGCGGACGTAGCGCCAACAACTTGCCAAATATCTGGATTCAAGACATAGGGCTGACCCTCATCCATTCCCTTGTAGCAACCAGACCAGAAGAGAACAAGGTTCAGGATGAGGTTTTCCCAGATCAGGTGCATGAAGTCATATGGAAATGACTGGGGAAACCTCAGGGACCCAAGAGCACTGAGAAGAGGGACCCCTTTGATGCCATACACCTTCGCAAGCTTCTCTTGCTGCACTTCTGTGGGCGCGGACTCCACTGCATTGGCCTGCGCCATAAAGGAATCGTGCGAGTGTAGTGGTAACCTCTCTGGACGATACTCGACAACATCGGTCAGCTTGGGATGATTATGGCAGGACAGCGGTACATAGAGCATCCTGTTTCGCAAGTTCGGGATGCAAATACCTCGGATCTCACACATTCAACAGGGACACAGGGAATTGTGTCCCTTCATGTGCATGATCATGGAAATGGTGGGGATATCACCAAAGGCTGTGATAAGATAGGCATGGAGGGCGAAGTGGCAGCTTGAGAGGGCATCATATGTGGGCACACTGATTGCAAGCTCAAGCAGTTCTTGCACAAGCGGATGGATGAACAAGTCTGCATTCTATGGCTTTTTTGGACTAGGTATTATCCCAACACAAAGGATGTTGTCCCTCTGGAAGTGTTCGTCTGGGGGGAGATTGTAATTGAAAATGAGGAGGATCCATGTGGTATGCTTCCGCTTTTTGAATGGAGCGAAGCCATCAGTGGTGAAGCCAAGTGCGATATCACGATGATTTGAGAAGTAATGGTGGGTTAGAGTTTGATCTCTAACAACAACGCGCTCTCCAAGGAGCAAGCAATAATGGAGCCCATCAAAAATATCTGTTGTCATTCCGGGGGTGCACATGTGGGTCTTTGCATGTTCATTGGCATGGTACTGGAGGCAAGTGGCGTAGGTGTGATTCGATACGAACGCACAGAGACAAGGGATAAGGGGCATATAAGAGAACGTTCGCCTTGCTTGGCCAGACCCATCCAGATGCGACATTTTGCACTTCGGGCATTCTTCAAGTTCAGCATACGGACCAGCATAGCAGATACATGAATTGATGCAGCATGCAAATTCTACGGGCTTGAAGCGGGAGAGATACCAAACATGGGATCGCGTCTTGGCGAAATTCAACATGCCTGCCTTGGAAAAATTATATGCCATTTCATCAAAGGCCAAGGCAGTTAAATTGTTCCTCATCTTCATTGTGAACGGATGCAGGATATCCAGATCATGGCCTGAGATAGAAAACTCACCTAAACACAAAAACACTGGTAAGTCAGAGTACGCAATAAAGAATGCTCAAACTTACCAAGTCCCTCTGCCTCCGTGATGAACTCTTCATCCAACATATCCCAATTCAAGACGACTCCCTTACACGGGTCCACTTTGCCTTCTGTGTTGACGTCCTCTCCATTCCGGAAGTCATCAATTCCAGGATCGACAGAGTCTGTATTGCCCTCAAGAGTGTCTTCAGAACTCTTGTCATCAGTTTCATCAGTAATTCAATGCGTCCAAGCATGAAGATCCAGAAGGACTTCATCGACGAAGCGACAGGATGGCACAGTACAAGCATCCTCTGGCAATTGAAGTAGACCCAAATCTGCTGGTGGATCGAGGTCAAACGAGGGTGCATGCAATTGGGGATGGCCACTGGAGGAAGAGCCAGCATCAGCCTGAAAATTGGCGATGCGACACCACTTGGGAGGTGGAGGGGCTTGGGCTTGGGCTTGGGCTTCAGCTTGGGCTTGGGCTTGGGCTTCAGCTTTGGCTTGGGCTTGGGCTTCAGCTTCGGCCTGGGCTTGGGCTTCAGCTTGGGCTTGGGCTTGGGTTTTAGCTTCAGCTTCAGCTCCAGCTCTCATGGCTTTCATGTGCTTCCATAGCGGCCATTGGGTCAGTAGACGATTGCAGCAAGGGCATGGCCTGACAATATTTTTCCTTGGCATTGGCATCAACACGATGATCCAGGGTGATTGGCAGGAGAAGGATTCAGAGTGTGCTGAGACAAAGTTATGTGGATGTCAAGTTGGTACAGAATGCAAAAAACTTACATGGAAAACCCCTACAAGAGGGCTGTGAAGGGCTTGAAATCAATGAAGATGAACATCGGGGGGGTTGGTGCGAGTGAGCGGCAAAGTGCCAGTGCTACCGCCATCTCAAATCAGATGTCTCATGACCCATGACCCAAATATATTGTGCAGAAACCGGAATCCAGGACATCAAGAACATAAAGGAGTATTAGTTCCAGTGAATGGTGGTTAACATTTGGGGTGAACAAGGTGACATGAAATGGCAGCGGACCCACGGTCACATGACTTTTAGTACATTTCCTGTTTCCTGGTGGTTCCAAGGAAAGTTCAACTTGTTCCTCCCGTCCTCAAGCTTGCGATCGACTGTCCACTGACCCTATTCACCAATTGACTTGTTGCAGCAGCAATTTGATCACCTTGTTGATCCCAGATCTTAAGAGTGGGATTTTCATGGGGTAGGGGGCCATCATGACCGGCGGTGGTAAGATAAGTCCTCAAACTTGTGATCGACTATCTGCTGACCCATTCACCAATTGACTTGCTGCAGCGGTGACTTGATTGCCCTGACAATGAGATGGTTCTCACATCTTGTCAGTAGGATTTTTTTATGGAGTAGGGGGTCATTGTGACCGGTGGTGGTAAGGTAAGTCCTCAAGCTTGCAATCGACTGTCTGCTGACCCCATTCATCAATTGACTTGCTGCAGCGGTGACTTGATCGCCTTGACAATGAGACGGCTCTCACATCTTGTCAGCAGGATTTTTTCATGAGGTAGGGGGTCATTGTGACCAACGCTGGTGATGGGCCTGGTGAGATGGACGTGACATAAAGTTGTGCATTGCTGCGTCGTTGGGTTGTTACCTGTCTCACCCTGGGCCCATCTGGACTTGTCTCACATTGTTATTTGGTTTTATTCAACCCGTCGTATATCACCCTCATTGGTATGTCTCTCCCGCTTTCGAATTTCTCCGTTTTGGCTCACGGTCTGACTCTTCAATAGAGTTCTTAATGGGTGCCAAATCTACATCTGCCAAGAAGTCTGCAGCAACAAAGTTGATGGCAAAGAAGTTGATGGCAAAGAAGTCAACAGCAAAGAAGTCTACAGCAAAGAACTCGATGGTGAAGAACTTGACGGCAAAGAACTCGATGGCAAAGAACTCGATGGCAAAGAAGTTGATGGTGAAGAACTCAATGGCAAAGAACTCGACAGCAAAGAACTTGACGGCAAAGAACTCGACAGCAAAGAACTTGACGGCAAAGAACTTGACAGCAAAGAACTCGACAGCAAAGAACTCGATGGCAAAGAACTCGACGGCAAAGAACTCGACGGCAAAGAACTCGACGGCAAAGAACTCGACGGCAAAGAACTCGACGGCAAAGAACTCAATGGCAAAGAACTCAATGGCAAAGAACTCAATGGCGAAGAACTTGACAGCGAAGAACTCGACGGTGAAGAACTCAACAGCGAAGAACTCGACAGCAAAGATGTCTACAGTGAAGATATCTACGGCAAAGGAGTCTGCAGCGAAGGAGTCTGTGGCGAAGAACCCCACAGCAAAGGCTCCTGGCCAGAAGGCTGCCCCTAAGCAGTGCATCACTGTAGGTAAGGAGAACCATTCTCCTGCAACCATTACCCCGGCCTCTGCATCTGCCCCAATCTCGGTGAGGTGCCTGCGTGCCTGACCTCTTGTCCATGCCCCAGATGAAGGTATGCCCATCTGCTACTATCCCTCATGACTGACAGCTTACCACCACCATCGGCATCCCCTGTTTGTCACCGCCGTTGTTGTTGTCACCTGTGCGTCACCGCTTGTTGTTGTCACCTGTGCGTCACCGCCACCATTGTCATCACCTGCACATCAACAGGCAATGCAGCTTCTGCTGCTTCTGCTACCAAGGTCCCTCAGGATCCGAACCTGGTGATAGAAACATTTAGGGAATGTGAGCTTTCTGCTGACTTGGCGATTGCCCATGGTGAGTACTTCGAGTTGTTTTGTCAATGCCTCAACTATTAAATATATATATTTTCCAGCTCAGCTTAATATCGCAAGGCAAGAGCTCCAAGATGCTCAAGATGCAGCAGCTGCTCAGTCCCGCAAGGATGAACCTCAGGTTGAATGCCCAGCCAAAATTGGCAAGCTTCAAAATGCAATGGGCCTCCAGATGAAATACTGGAAATATTTCTACTTCCGTATGAGTTTTTATTTCTCTTGCAAGGTGTACTGTAACTGAATCATGCATATTATAGGCTGATGTTAGAAATTTTGCTGCAGCTGTGGGCCTCAAGTGTAACACCCGTTGGTCTAATCAAGACATAAACA
>Ga0307510_10000996_pt1 | contig 30054 bp, 24 predicted proteins | sample 12_EM_MG_FD_207224 | JGI IMG/M metagenome (GOLD analysis project Ga0307510, IMG submission 207224) | Populus trichocarpa ectomycorrhiza microbial communities from riparian zone in the Pacific Northwest, United States - 12_EM | ecosystem: Host-associated > Plants > Roots > Unclassified | place... | reverse complement strand
CTGGAGCGCGGCACGCGATTGGGCGAAGCCGTCCGCGAGAGCTTTGCGCAGGCCGGCGCGCCGTTCCAGCCGACCGTCGAGGTGCGCTACTGCAATACGGCCTGCGTGCTCGCGGCCGCCGGCGTCGGCGCGGCGGTCGTCGATCCGTTTTCACCGCGCCAGAGCGGTAGCCAGGACCTGATCGTTCGGCCTTTCACGCCCAAAACGGTGGCCGTGGCCTATATGCTGTGGTCGGAGGCCGAGCCGCTGTCGCGCCTGGCCAAGGCGTTCCTGAATGAAGTCCGGCAGGCGAGCCGCTCCCTGGATCAGGATGCGCCTTGAGCGTTGCCGAGCTCGAGGCTGCTCAGGCTCGTTTCTCACAGCGCCATGGCGGCAGCATTGTTCGACACGTTCGTCTTCCGCATCATCATCCGCGCAATGGCCTCGCCAATCACCACCGTGGTAAAATGGGTGTTGGCCCGGCAATCGGACGGCATGATCGAAGCGTCCGCCACGCGCAGCGCGGCGATGCCCTTCACGGTGCCATCCGGGTTCACCACGCCATTGGCGTCGTTGAAGCCCGCCATGCGGCAAGAACCGGCAGCATGCTGAATGTCGCCGGTGTCGCGGCGAAGCAGTGCTTCAAGCTCCCCATTCGGCAGTGAAGCAGCCTGCGGCAGCGTCAGGTCGGTGTCGATCAAGCGAATCCAGTCGCTGATGTCAGCCAGCGCCGGCTGGGTGGTGAGCACGGCCAGTCGCTTCACCGCATCGACCATACGCAAGAGGTCGCGGTCATCAGCAAGCATGTTTTCCTCGACGATCGGGTCAATCGAGGCATCGGTCGACGCCAGCTTCAAATGACCGCGCGAGTAGGCGTTAAACAGACCTGCCCCAATGGCGCCGGGGGCGCCGACACCACGGTGGTTGAAAGCGATCAGGATCATGTCGCGCTTGCCGCCGTCCGCAAGCCCGGACGAATACGTCACGCAGCAGTTGGTGTGACGCGTATCAGGGTCGGTCGGCCGAAATTCCTCGCGCAGCTGGATGGTGGCGCGAAACAGCGGGTGATCGAAGAAATGTTTGCCGACCGGCAGATCGCGCCCGACCGCGATGCCCATCGCCTTCAGTTCGTCGGCGGGGCCGATGCCCGAACGCAGCAATATCGCCGGGCTGTGGATGGCGCCGGCGCACAGCACGATTTCGCGCGCGCTGATTTCCGAACTGCCCTGCCCTTCGATGTGAACCAGTACGCCGGTGGCGCGGCCGTCCTTCATCACGACGCGATCGACCAGCGCATGACCCCGAATTTCCAGGTTTGCACGGCCGCGCGCCGGCTCCAGATAGGCTTCATTGGTGGTGATGCGGCGGCTGTCTCGGCTATTGATCGGATAACAGGCGGCGCCCTCGCCATCCGGCCCGTTGAGGTCAGCACACCACGGATACCCCGATGCCAGCGCGGCGTCGCGCAGCCCACGATCGATAGGACCCCACTTCTCCGGCGGCGCGCGATAGACCGGCAACGGTCCGCCGCGGCCATGACCTGCGCGGTCGCCGAACTCGAAATCATCCTCGATGACCGAGAACAGCGGCATTACCTCTTTTGCAGACCAGCCGGTGCAACCACCGGCTGCCCATTCGTCGAACGCATCCGCGACACCGCGAATGGCGATCTGGCCGTTCATCATCGAACTGCCGCCGAGACCCTTGCCGCGCCAGTAGAAGCGCGCCTCCTGTCCTGCCACCCGGCGGGTCAGGAGATTCGGCCATTGCCATTTCTCCTGGTATTCGCGCTTGTGAATGATCGGAATCGGGTTCGGCGTGCGGACCTCCCAGGGCGCCTCATCGGCGCGCCAGTCGAGGCCCGCCTCCAGCAGCAGTACGCGCCTCGTGGTATCCTCGGAGAGTCGGGCGGCAATTGCGGCGCCGGCAGAGCCGCCGCCGACTACAATGACGTCATACATGGCGTTACTTCTCGATGTTCCAGAAAATCGGAATCGCTGACGGTATCAGACCGCGCAGATTGGCGCGATAGGCCGCCGGCTGAGCGAACTGCCCCCACGGAATGCCCGGAGCCTGGTCGTACATCACCGTCTGGATCTCGGCCGCGATCTTCTTGCGATCCTCCTCGGCGGGCGCCTTGGCAAAGGCGTCCAGCAACGGCGTGATGCGCGGGTCGCATTGCCAGCCCGTGAAATCGACGCAGTTGAACGCCACCATGACGTTGGTCAGCGGCGATCCCAGATCGAAGCCGCCGGCGTGAACGCCGTACACGCTCCAGCCTTCCTTCTTGGTGCGACGGGCAAGCACCGAGGCCCAATCCATCACCTGCAGGTCGACATTGAAGCCGGCCTGCTTCATTTTCTCGGCAAGAACCTGCGCCGAAATGCGCGGCGCCTCGAGGTCGCTGGCCTGCATCACAATGATCGGCTCGCCGGCATATTTCGTCGCCTTGAGCGCCGCGCGCGCCGCCTCAATGGATGGGTTTGCTGCGGCTTCGGTCCCGGCCTTGCTGTCATAGGTGGTGCCGCAGGTGAAGAATGTTGCGCAAGGCGTGGCGTATTTGGCATCGAGCCCCAGCCCGTCCAGCACCTCGCGCTGATCGACCAGCTTCCATAGCACGCGCCGGATCGCCGGATCGTCGAACGGCTTCTGCGCAGCGTTGAGGCGATAGGCGCCGGCAAACATGTTGCCACCGGTGAAATTGACGACCTTCACCTTGGCGTTCTTTTCGAGAACCGGCAGCAGATCGAACGGCGCGTACTGCATGTAATCCACTTCGCCGGTCTGCAGCGCGGATGAGGCAGTAGAACCGTCGGGGATGACGCGAATTTCCAGCGTGTCGATGTTGACGCGCTTGCCGCCGGCCAGGAAATCGGCGGGTTCGGAACGCGGCAAATAATCGGCGAATTTTTTCAGGATCATGCGATCGCCGGTGCGGTGATCTTCCTTGGCGTAAACAAACGGTCCGGAGCCTATGATTTCGGTGATGCGTTGATCGGCGGGTGTCTTGGCGACACGCTCGGGCATCATGAAGGCGACCGGGCTGACCGGATTGCCGAGTGCGTCGATCACCAGTCCTGAAGGCTCTTTCAGCGTCAACACAAACGTCTTGGCATCATCAGGTTCAAGCGACGCGGTGATGGCAAAGATGCGCCGGCCAAGCGCGTTGCGCTGCCCCCAGCGTCGCAGCGATGCGACGCAGTCCGCTGATGTAACCGGCTCGCCATCATGCCACTTCAGGCCATCGCGCAGCGTGAATGTGTAGATCAGTCCGTCAGGCGAAACCTTCCAGTCCTGCACCATCTGCGGCTTGATCTCGCCCTTGGTGTCCTTCGCGAACAAAGTATCGAACACCATGAATCCGAAGGTCCGCGAGATATAGGCCGGCGTAAAATGTGGATCGAGCGTGGCGATTTCCGCTTCCAGCACCGCGACAAGATTGCCGCCGGCATGGGCCGGCGTAACCGCCGGAGCCGCGACGAGCGTGAGTAAAACCATCGCTGACATGAAAGCCTTCAATTTCGACATGGACGCCTTTTCAGGTTCGTGAGGAAAGTCTGGGAGGATTTGGCAACGGATCACGCGCCTCGCGATCAGTTGCTCTCTCAAGCAATGTCTATGCCGCATAGCGTGCGGAGCTCATGTCACAACGACTAGCTGCTGTGCGTTCGATCGCGGGCGGTGATAGAGACACGGCGCAAGAATGCCGTAGCGATTCATATGTCTGCTCGCTCGCCGCAACGCTGAACTGCTCTGCGGGCGATCGGATCGACCGAACGGCTTTGACGGCATGCTGGTTTGATACCTCAATTACAAAACCAGCTTGCCAGCGAGGCAGACCAGCTCAGCGACGTCCCTCAAACAAGCAGTCTTTGGTCAGTTGCGCGAATTTTGAGCGAGGATTGTTCAAAAATGCTGCGCGTCCGCCTGTTGACGGCTTCATTTCCAGGTCTCAAAATTAAAAACTGAGTTCCATTTTCCGGGACTACTTGGAAAGCCCGATCCAGACCATGAGCGCCCTCGACAACGCCATCGAAATCCTGCGCTGCTTCGCGCCGCATCAGCCGGAGATCAGCAATGCCGACGTGATCCGGCTCACCGGCAAGCCGAAGAGCTCGACATCACGGCTGCTGCGTCAACTCAAGGAATGTGGGCTGCTGGAGCAGGACGCCGTGACCCGCCGCTATCGGCCGGGGCTGCTGGTGTTCGAACTCGGCCGCTTGCATCGGACGCAAAATGACTTTGTGGCCCTCGCCGAGCAGCGGCTGCGTGCGGTCTGCGCCAAGACCGGCCATACCGGCTACATCTCGGTGCTCGACGGCGCCGAACAGGTCGTGCTGCGCGTCGTCCCCGGATCCAATCCACTTCAGGTGGTGACGCCGCCGGGCGTACGGGCGCCGGCCTTCGCGACGTCCAACGGCCGCGCCATGCTTGCGCGCCTCAGCGATGCGGACATTCGTGCTCGCATGCCAAAACCATTGCCTGCCATCTCGCCGTCTGCGCCGCGAAATCTGACGGCGCTCATGGGACGTATCGCCGAAATCCGCCGCACCGGCTATTCCGAAGCCAGCAATGAATCCTTGCCGGGCGTGGGCTCGCTGGGCTTCGCGCTCACCCGTCGCGACACCAATGAAACGATCGGGGTCGCCGTATCCTATCCGAGCCAGCTGACCTCGACTGAGGAGCGCGCAAAACTTTGGCAAGCCCTGCGCGCGATGGCGGTCGACCTCGGCCGGCTGTTCGATGATCCAATATGGCTCGCGCTGGATGGCGCCACGCCCCTACGCAAGGCCGCGGCAAGATGAATGCGGCTCGCGCGGGCATCACGCCTATTGCATGGCTGATCGCGCCGAGCGCACTGCTGTTCGCCCTGTTCTTCTTCCTGCCGATGGGGCTGATGGCCATGATCAGCCTGCTCACCGGCAATCCGGTCGTGCAGCCAAATGTCGATTTTACGACCAAATACTATCGCAGGATTCTCGACGACAGCTATTATTTCGAGGTGATCTGGACCACGATCCGGATTGGTCTGCTCACCACGCTTTCGGCCTTGCTGATCGGCTACCCGCTGGCCCACTGGATGGCGCGCATTCGTGGTCGCACAGCCTATGCCATGCTGATGATGGCGGTATTGACGCCGATGCTAACGGGCATCGTCGTCCGCACCTTCGCCTGGATGGCGCTGCTGTCGGACAAGGGCGCGATCAACCAGGCTCTGATCGGCCTCGGCCTGATCTCGAAGCCGCTGCCGCTGATGTACAACGAATTCAGCATCGTGCTGGGCCTGACGCATATCTACGTACCCTACATGGTTCTGACCCTGGTCGGCGTCATCGGGCGGATCGACGAACGGCTGGAACATGCGGCGCAGAATCTTGGCGCCTCGCCGCTCCGCGCTTTCCTTGAAGTGACACTGCCCCTCAGCCTGCCCGGTATCCTGGCCGGATCGCTGCTGGTCTTCGCGCTGGCCATCAGCGCCTATGTCACGCCGATCCTGATGGGCGGCTTCCAGATCATGACGCTGCCGATGCTGATCTACCAGCAGATCTCCTCAAGCTTCAATGTCGGCTTTGCCGCGGCGCTCGGCATGGTGCTGCTGACCATCTCGCTGGTTCTGGTCATCGCCTATAACCGCATCCTCGGGCTGGTCTCCGGCCAGCGCGATCTGCAGTGAGGTCGCCGATGACCACCGCGCCGTTCACCCTTCGCCTTGGTCGCTTCTGCTACCTGGCCCTCAATGTTGCGGTAGTTGTTTTCCTGTTGGCGCCGATCGCGATCGTCTTCGTGTTCGCCCTCAATCCAACCCCCTATATCCAGTTTCCGCCGGTTGGCGTTTCGTTGCGCTGGTTCGAAAAGTTCTTCGCCTCGCGCGACTTCATGAACGCGTTGTGGTTGAGCCTTGAGGTCGCCGCGATGACGACCATCGCCGCGACCCTGTTCGGCGCCAGCGCGGCGCTCGCCTTGGCGCGCGGCGGGCTGCCCGGCTCGCGCGTCATCACCGCGATCATGTTGTCTCCGCTGATGCTGCCGGCGATCCTGACCGGCCTTGCTCTATTCCAGTCCTACGTCCTGCTGGATGTCGGCCGGCCGCTCTGGGGGTTGGTGCTCGGCCATACGCTGGTGTCGATTCCCTATGTGGTGCGCACCACGCTGGCGGTTCTGCAGAACTTCGATACCCGCCTGGAGGAAGCGGCCTGCAACCTCGGCGCCGGCCCCTTGCGCACGTATTTCGAGGTGACGCTGCCGTTGACCAAGCCCGGCGTCATGGCCGGAGCCGTGTTCGCCTTCATCGTCTCCTTCGACCAGTTTCCGGTATCGCTTTTCCTGGTCTCTCCGGGCCGCGAAACGCTGCCGATCACCTTGTTCAACTATCTGAAGTTCGATCTGGACGGAACGATCGGCGCGGCCTCGGTGGTCTCGATCCTGCTCGCCGTGCTGGTCGTCTTCGGGCTCGATCGCACGGTCGGGCTCAGGTCCTACGCAAAGCTATGACTGTCATTTCCACAGAGAGGATCATCGCATGACCCGCCTGCCGCTGAACCGACGTCAGTTCCTCGCCACCAGTGCCGCCGCCGGCTTCGGCGTGCTCGTCGCGCCGCACATCGCGCGCGCCGATGCCGCGACGCTGCGCATCACCGGATGGGGCGGCAAATGGGGGCAAACCATGTCGAGCGAGCTGATCCCCGCTTTTGAAAAGGAATTCAAATGCAAGGTGGAGACGGACTCGGCCTTTCCATACCTGCCCAAGCTCCAGGCTAGCCCGCGTTCAGCGCCGGTCTATGACGTGCTGCACACCAATTCCAACGAGCAATGGGCTGCTCTGGAGATGGGGATCGTCGAAGCCAAGATCGATGCCAAGCAGGTCCCGAATATCGCCGATGTCTATCCTTATGCCGTCAGCGACAAGATGGTCGGCGTCTGCATTTTCACCAGCGCCATCGGCCTCGGCATGCGCACCGACAAGGGCTACGGCAAGGTCTCGTCCTGGAAGGACCTCTGGGACCGTGCCTATGACGGCGTCCGCGGCGGCTATGTCATTCCGGTGAACAGCCTCGGCCAAGCCTTCCTGATGATGAGCGGCGCCCTCTTTGGCAAGGGGATGACCGATCTCGACGCGGCCTATGCGGCGATGGAGAAACTGAAGCCGATCAAGTTGGTCGACTTCACCGGCACGATGGAAAAGATGATCCTTTCCGGCGAAGTCGGCCTCGCGGTGATCCATGATTCCGGCATCCTGCGCTATGACGGCCAGAACCAGCCGACCACCTTCGTCGCGCCTTCCGAGGGCGTTCTCTCGCTTGAACAGGTCCTCACGCTCACGCCGGGCACCAAGGTTCGCGAACTCGCCAACGCCTATGTGAACTACATGCTGCGCCCGAATGTGCAGAAAACGCTGGCGGAGTCGGTCTGGTATTCACCTGCCAACAGCAAGGTGAAGCTCGACGACAAGTACAACGAAAAACTCCTGACCACGCCCGAGAAGGTCGCCAAGCTGATCCAGCCCGATTGGAAATGGTACAACGCGCGCAAGGACGAGATCGATTCCCGCGTCAACCGCATCTTCCGCGCATGAGCGCCCGTATCGACATTGTCGGCGTTACCAAGACCTATGACGGCACCACGCGCGCCGTCGATGCCGTCGACATGAGCATTCAGGAGGGAGAATTCTTCTCGCTGCTGGGGCCCTCCGGCTGCGGCAAGACGACGACGCTGCGCATGATCGCCGGCTTCGAGACACCGACCGAAGGCATGATCGAGGTCGGCGGGGTCGATGTCACGCATGTGCCGGCGCACAAGCGCGACATGGGAATGGTGTTTCAGAACTATGCCCTGTTTCCACATCGCACGGTCGGTGAAAACGTTGCCTTCGGCTTGCGCATGCGCGGCATGGAGCGCACCACCATTGCCCGCAAGGTAACCGATGCATTGGCACAGGTGGAACTCGTCGGATACGAGGATCGCCGTCCGGGCCAGCTCTCCGGAGGCCAGCAGCAGCGCGTCGCCCTGGCCCGCGCGATCGTGATCGAGCCGCGGGTGCTGCTTTGCGACGAACCGCTCGGTGCGCTCGACAAGAAGCTGCGACAATCGATGCAGTTCGAGCTGAAGCAGCTGCAACGCAAACTCGGTCTGACCATGGTCTTCGTCACCCACGACCAGGAGGAAGCGCTCGCGATGTCCGACCGGATCGCCGTGATGAATGCCGGCAAGGTCGAGCAGATCGGCGCACCATCCGATATTTACGACCGGCCAAGCACACGCTTCGTCGCCGATTTCATCGGTGACACCAACCTGTTCCGTGGCGAGGTGGTCCGCGACGGAGGAGGCAATTCCATCCTGCAGGTGGACAAGGACCTGTCGATCGAGCTTGCCGCCCCGCCTGAGGCGACCGGCGCGGTATCGATCGCGCTTCGGCCGGAAAAGATCAGCCTGGCCACCTCACCCGCGCGAACCGGGCATGGCCTTGACGGTGTCGTCGAGAGCGCCAATTTCCAGGGCGGCTCGGTGCTTTACCGCATCGAGACGGCTGGTGGCCGGCGCGTGCTCGCCCAACAACCGAACAATGGCTCGCATGAGCTGCTTCAAGCCGGCGCCGCCGTCGCGCTGCGCTGGAAACCATCCGACATCGTGATCTTGAGGGATTGATATCATGCAACAACAACGCATGGGCGTGGTCGTCATCGGCCAGAGCCCGCGGCCTTCCGTCGTGGACGAGATCGCGGCGGTACTGTCGCCAGGGCTGGAGATCGATCTGCGCGGCGCGCTCGACGGAATGACGCGCGCCGAGATAGACGCTATTCCGCCGCGCGACGGCCACGACGCTCTGTTCACCCTGCTGCCGAATGGCGAAAGCGTCACCATCAGCAAGAAGGCGGTCGAGGCGCGCGCGGCGATCCAGATCGAGAATTTCGCGCGCGAAGGCGTCCGGGTCGCCATGCTCGCCTGCACCGGCAAATTTCCCAGTCTCGCGCCGGAAGGTCTGGTGATCCTGCCCTCGGCCGTGCTGCACCATATGGTCGAGGCGGTTTTCCCAAAAGGACGTCTCGGCGTCTTCTCGCCGCTGCCGGAGCAGACCGCGCTGATTGCCGGGAAATGGCAGCGGCCAAACGTCGAGGTTGTCGGCGTGACGATGCGGCCGGGTTCCGATGCCGAGGCCGTCGATGAGGCGGCACGGAAAATGTCGGCCCTTTCGCCCGACCTCGTGGTGATGGATTGCATGAGTTACACGCGCGCGAATAAGGCGCGCGTGCGCCTGAGCTATGGCGGGCCGGTCATTCTTGCCATCGCCGCCGCCGCACGTGCCGTCGAGGAGCTGGTCGCATGAATGAGCCGGTTCTCACCGAGATTACGCTTGAAGATATCGAGTCCCTCGCCGTCGGTGCCTGGATTCTCGGCACCGGTGGCGGCGGCAGCCCCTATCTGGGCCTGCTCAACCTGCGCCGGCTCTACGCGGAAGGCTATCGCGTGCAGTTGATGTCGCCGCTGGATCTTGAGGATGACGATCGTGTCGCTGTCGTCTCCAACATGGGGGCGCCGCTGATCGGTCAGGAGCGCCTGGCCGACAGCCGCAACATCGCCCGCGCGGTCGAGATGCAGGAGGAATTCGGCGGCTTCAAATTCCGCGCCGTGATGTCGGTCGAGATCGGCGGCGGTAACGGCACGCAGGCGCTGATGGCCGCCGCCCATCTCAATATACCCGTCGTCGATGCCGATTGCATGGGGCGCGCCTTCCCCGAGGCGCAGATGACCTCGGTGGCGATCGGCGGGCTGCGCCCCTACCCGTGCACGCTGTACGATCCGCGCGGGATCGAGGCGATTGTCACGAAAGTGCCAAGCTGGAAATGGATGGAGCGGGCAAGCCGCAAGATCTGCGTCGAAATGGGCTCGATCGCCTCGACCAGCAAGGCCCCCCGCACCGGCCGCGAGGTGAAGGATTGGGGCATTCACTTCACGACAACAGCCGCGATCCGGATCGGCCGGCTGGTGCGCGAAGCCAACCGCCTGCATACCGATCCGATCGCAGCCCTGCTCGAAAGCGAAGGCGGCAAGCGGCTCTTCACCGGCAAGGTGGTCGATGTCGCCCGCCGGACGACCGAAGGCTTTCTGCGCGGCTCCGTCGCGATCGAGGGCATCGATGACGACCGCGGCTCGCGGCTGGAACTCTCGTTCCAGAACGAATGGATCGTCGCCTGGCGCGAAGGCAAGGCCGTGGCGATGTCGCCAGACCTGATCTGCGTGCTCGAGAGCGTCTCGGGCCATGCGGTCGGCACCGAGACGGTCCGCTACGGCCAGCGCGTCACCGTGGTGGCGCTGCCCGCTCCTGCCGTCCTGACCAGCCCGCGCGGCCTCGAATTCGTAGGTCCCCGCGCCTTTGGCTACGACCTGGATTTCCGTTCCGTTTTCGAAGAGCGCGCTGGCGCTGGAGTGTGAATTGATGCGACGCATTGGAATTGACGTCGGCGGCACCAATACCGACGCCGTGCTACTGGATGGCGACAAGGTGGTTTTCGCCGTCAAACGTCCGACCACGCAGGATGTCACATCCGGCATCCTCGACGCCTTGAAGGCGTTGCGCGCCGATCCCGCCGCGCGTGGGTCGGTCGATGCTGTGGTGATCGGGACTACGCACTTCATCAACGCCGTCGTCCAGCGCCGAAATTTGATGAAAGTCGCGGCGATCCGGATCGGCATGCCGGCCAGCGCTTCGCTGCCGCCGTTCTGCGATTGGCCACAGGACCTCGCCGCAGGCGTGCGCGGCGAGATTTTCATGCTCGAAGGCGGCCACGACTATGACGGCCGGCCGATCGTGCCTTTCGACACCGCCGGCATGCGGGCGGCGGCATGGCGTATCGCTGATCTCGGGCTGCGCTCGGTGGCCGTCTCGTCGATCTTCTCCCCGCTCGACCCAAGCTGCGAAATCGCGGCGCGCGACATCCTGCAGGAGATCTGCCCCGACGTCGCCGTGACTCTGTCGCACGATCTGGGACGGATCGGCCTGCTTGAGCGCGAGAACGCGGCGCTTCTCAATGCGGTGCTGCACGACCTCGCCGTCGAAACCGTGGCCGCCTTCCGCAAGGCGACCGCCGAAAGCGGCATCGATGCCCCGCTGTTCCTCAGCCAGAACGACGGCACGGTGATGCAGGCTGAAACGGCCATCGCCTTTCCCGTGATGAGCTTTGCCTCCGGTGCGACCAACTCGATGCGCGGCGCAGCGCATCTGTCCGGGCTCGACGACGCACTGGTCGTGGACGTCGGCGGTACAACAAGCGATATCGGCCAATTGCGCCATGGATTTCCGCGCGAGGCCAATGCAGTCGTCGAGGTCGGCGGCGTGCGCACGCTGTTCCGCATGCCGGACCTGCTGTCGATCGGCCTCGGCGGCGGTAGCCATATCGATCCGGCGTCGGCAAGGGTTGGCCCGCTCAGCGTCGGCTACCGCCTGACGCAGGACGCGCTTGTCTTCGGTGGCGCACAGTTGACCGCGACCGATATCGCGGTCGCCGCAGGACTGCTCGATGTTGGCGATCGTTCCCGCACGGCGTCGATCTCGAAGGACATGATCGCTGCGGCGCTCACCGACGCCACGCGGCAGCTCGAAGAAAATATCGACCGCATGAAAACCGAGGCTGGCGACGCGCCGCTGATTGCCGTAGGCGGCGGCGCCTTCCTGGTGCCCGAAACGCTGGCCGGCGTTTCGCAGATCATCCGGGTCCCCTTCGGCGATTGCGCCAATGCTGTCGGTGCCGCGATCGCCCGCGTCAGCGGCGAGGCCGACCAGGTGTTCCGCGATCTCACGCGCGACGAAGCCATTGCGGCAGCGCTGGAAATCGCCGAACGCAAGGCCATCAACGCCGGCGCGGATCCGCGCAGCCTGAAGACGATCGAGATCGAGGACATGCCGATCGCCTATCTGCCAGGCAATTCACTGCGCGTCCGCGTCCGGGTTGCCGGCGCGCTCGACCGGATCGAGGCCAGCCGAGAGGTCGCATAAGCGACGGCCGCTTTTGCGGCCCGCTTCTATGCCGCATTCAAAGCCTGCGCGATGTCTGCGATCAGATCAGATGGGTGCTCGATGCCGATCGACAGCCGGATCGTGGAGTCGAGAACGCCGATCTTTTGGCGGATGTCGGCCGGAACGCCCGAGTGGGTCATGGTGGCCGGCAGGCTGGCAAGCGACTCCGTGCCGCCCAGGCTCACCGCCAGCTTGAAGATTTGCAGCGCATTCAGAAATCGCGACGCCGCCTCCTGGCCGCCGACAATGTCGAACGAAAACGTGGAGCCCGCACCAAGGCACTGTCTCGCAAACAGACGGCCGGCATCGGAGGCTTCGTCGTGATGAGCGAGGTAGTGAACCCTCTCCACCTTGTCGTGATCGCGCAAATAATCCGCCACGAGCCGCGCATTCTGGTCCGCCTTTTCCATCCGCAAGCTCAGCGTTTCGAGCGAGCGGCCGAGCATCCAGCAGGAATGAGGATCCAGCTGGGTGCCGATCGCGCCTCGCAGCGCCTTGATGTCTTTCATGAGCGCCTTTGAGCCGAGCGCAGCGCCGGCGATCAGGTCGGAATGACCGCCGACATATTTGGTCAGCGAGTACAACGAAATATCCGCGCCATGTTCGATCGGCCGCTGAAATACCGGTCCGAGCAACGTATTGTCACAGGCGACGATCGGCACGTGGTCCTGCGCCTCGCCGATGTTGTCGGCGATACGGCGGACCATCGCGATATCGACGAGGCCGTTGGTCGGATTTGCCGGGGTTTCGATCAGAATCATCGCAACCCGCCCCTTGCGCATAGCGTCGTCCCCCGCCTGCTCGACAGCTGCTTCGTCGATGCCGTCGGCAAAGCTCACCGCACTGATCGAGAAGCCGGCAAGCGTTTTCGCAAGCAGGGTTTCGGTGCCGCCATAGAGCGGCTGCGAATGCAGGATCACGTCGCCCGGCCGTACGAACGCGAGAATCGTGGTCGCAATCGCCGACATCCCCGAGGAGAACAGCGCACAGGACTCTGCGCGCTCGTAGACGGCGAGCCTGTCTTCGACAATCTCGCTGTTGGGATGATTGAACCGGGAATAGACCAGGCCCGCGCCCATCCCCTCGGGCGGCTCGCGCCGGCCCGCGACGTAATCGAAGAAGTCCTGCCCGTCTTCGGCGGTCCTGAACACGAAGGTCGAGGTCAGGAATACCGGCGGTTTGACGGCTCCTTCCGACAGTTGCGGATCGTAGCCGTAGTTCAGCATCAGCGTTTCGGGATGCAGCATGTGGTTGCCGATGTGGGTCTTTGACGGAAACGGTTTCACCATGGCCTATCTCGCTGTCTTGAGGGAACCTCGAGCCCGGCCCACACCATCGGCGGAATAAGGTCTTCCGGTGCGTTATAACGCCAGACTGGGCAGATCGAGCCCGTTGGCCCGGGCACACTCTATCGCACTTTCGTAACCCGCGTCGGCGTGACGCATGACGCCCGTCGCCGGATCGTTCCAGAGCACCCGCTCGATGCGGCGCGCAGCCTCCGGCGTTCCGTCGGCGACAATCACCATGCCGGCGTGCTGCGAATAGCCGATTCCGACGCCGCCGCCGTGATGCAGCGAGACCCACGTCGCCCCGGAGGCACAGTTGAGCAACGCATTGATGAGCGGCCAGTCGGACACCGCGTCCGAACCATCGCGCATCGCTTCGGTCTCGCGATTCGGGCTCGCCACCGAGCCGCTGTCGAGGTGATCGCGACCGATGACGATCGGCGCCTTCAGTTCGCCGCGCGCCACCATTTCGTTGAACGCCAGACCCAGCCGGTGGCGATCGCCAAGGCCGACCCAGCAGATCCGAGCCGGAAGCCCCTGGAATTTGATCCGTGCTCGGGCCATGTCGAGCCAGTTGTGGAGATGCTTGTCGTCCGGCATCAGTTCCTTGACCTTGACGTCGGTGCGGAAGATGTCCTCGGGATCTCCTGAGAGCGCCGCCCACCGGAATGGCCCGACACCCCGGCAGAACAGCGGACGGATGTAGGCCGGAACGAAGCCTGGGAAGTCGAACGCGTTTTTCAATCCCATGTCCTTCGCCATCTGGCGGATGTTGTTGCCGTAGTCGAGCGTGGGAATGCCTTGGGCGTGGAAATCCAGCATTGCCTGAACATGACCGACCATGGAGGTCTTGGCCGCCGCTTCAACCGCTTTCGGATCGGCGCTGCGTTTTTGCTCCCACTCGGCGAGTGTCCATCCTTTCGGCAGGTAGCCGTTGATCGGATCATGCGCGCTGGTCTGGTCGGTGACGATGTCCGGCTTCACGCCGCGACGCACCAGTTCGGGAAAAATATCGGCGGCATTGCCGAGCAGACCGACCGAGACCGGTTTCCTGCTCTGCGCCGCCTGCGCCATGATCGCGAGCGCCTCATCCAGCGTGCTGGCCTGCCGGTCGAGATAACCGGTACGCAGGCGCATCTCGATGCGGCTCGGCTGGCACTCGATGGCAAGCATCGAAGCCCCGGCCATCGTCGCGGCAAGGGGCTGGGCGCCACCCATGCCGCCGAGCCCTGCCGTCAAGATCCACTTGCCCGAAAGGCTGCCGCCGTAGTGACGTCGGCCCACCTCGACGAACGTTTCATAGGTCCCCTGCACGATGCCCTGGCTGCCGATATAGATCCACGATCCGGCCGTCATCTGCCCGAACATCATCAACCCCTGCCTGTCCAGTTCGTTGAAGTGATCGAGCGTCGCCCAGTGCGGTACCAGGTTCGAATTCGCGATCAGCACGCGCGGCGCATCGGCATGGGTACGAAAAATTCCGACCGGCTTGCCCGACTGCACCACCAGCGTCTGGTCGCCTTCGAGCTTGCGCAATGAGGCGACGATCCGGTCAAAGCTGTCCCAGTCGCGAGCGGCACGGCCGATGCCGCCATAGACGACAAGTTCGCTCGGCCGTTCGGCAACATCAGGATCGAGATTGTTCATCAGCATTCGCAAGGGCGCTTCCGTCAACCAGCTCTTGGCGCTGATCTCGGGCCCGTGCGGCGACCGGATCGTACGGTCGTTGTCCAGTCGGCGGTTCATGACAGGTGACCTCTTTCGGCAAGGTTTGGAAACGGATTGTTCTTGAGCACCGACATCGCGGCGGCCGGCAGTGTGCCGGCTGCGACCAGCGCCGTTGCCTTTGCGAGATCGTCAGCCATGTAGCGATCGCCACCTAGCGCCGGCACCTGCTCGCGCAACAGCGCGATGACAGCGGCAAGCGCGGGGCTCGTGGTATGCGGCGCGCGCAGCCCGATACCTTGCGCCGCAACCAGCAGTTCGATGCCGAGAATGGCGGAAAGGTTGTCGGCCATGTCAGACAAACGGCGCGCAGCGTGCGCGGCCATCGAGACATGGTCTTCCTGGTTCGCGCTGGTCGGCGTCGAATCGATCGAGCAGGCCGTGGCGCGTTGCTTGTTCTCGGCATAGAGCGCTGCTGCCGTCACTTCCGCAATCATGAAGCCGGAGTTGAGGCCAGGATCGGGCGTCAGGAACGGCGGCAGGCCAAAATTCAGCGCGGGGTCGACCAGCGTGGCGATGCGCCGCTCGCTGATCGCGCCGATCTCGGACAGGGCCAACGCAATCTGATCAGCGGCGAATGCGACCGGCTCGGCGTGAAAATTTCCGCCCGAGACGATCTCGCCGCTCTCAACCAGCACCAGCGGGTTATCCGTGACGGCGTTGGCCTCGATCGTCAGCGTGCGGGCAGCTTGCATCAACAGGTCAAGCGCGGCACCGGCCACCTGCGGCTGACAGCGCAGGCAGTAGGGATCCTGCACGCGCTCGTCACCTTCGAGATGCGACATGCGGATGTCGCTGCCTTCCAACAACGCCGTAAGCGCGGCTCCGGCCGCGATCTGCCCGGCGTGGCCCCGCAATTGCTGGATCTCCGGGCGGAACGGCGCCGTCGAGGCCATGGCCGCGTCGACCGACAAGGCGCCTGTTACCAGCGTCGCACACAGAAGGCCATGGGCGCGCAACAACCCGGAAATGGCATAGGCCGTCGAAAACTGCGTACCATTGATCAAGGCGAGGCCTTCTTTCGGCCCGAGCGTGATCGGCGCAAGATTGGCAGCGGCCAGTGCATCGCGGCCCGGCACAGCCTTACCATCGACAAGCGCCTGCCCCTCGCCGATCATGACGGCGGTCATATGCGCCAGCGGCGCCAGATCACCGGATGCTCCGACCGATCCCTGCTGCGGCACCAGCGGACAAATGCCCTGCGCCAGCATGGCCTGGAGTTGCTCGATGATTTCGCGGCGCACTCCCGACGCGCCGCGCCCCAACGAGACGATCTTCAGCGCCATCATGAGGCGAACGATCGGTTCAGGCGTCGGTAGCCCTACCCCGCAGCAATGCGACACAATGAGGTTGCGCTGGAGCAGTGTCGTCTGATCCGGCGGAATTCGTTTCGACGCCAGTTTTCCGAACCCGGTATTGATGCCGTAGACTGGCGCTTCCGCATCCGCGGCCTCCGCCACAATGCGTGACGCGGCTTCCACGCGCGGCCAGAATAATGGATCGAGCTCGACGGCCGCGCCGGCAAGCACTTGCGCGAGATCGTCGAGGCTGACCTTTCCGGGCGAAAGGACAATGGCGGGGTCCTTATCGCTCATCGCCCTCTCCACACCCGGCAGTGCAACGGGTTGAAGCCGATGCGGTAGACGAGCTCGGCCGGCCGGTCGATATCCCAGATCGCGAGATCGCAATATTTGCCGGCCTCGAGCGTTCCTGTCTCATCCAGAATACCCAGCGCACGCGCGCCTTCCCGCGTGACGCCAGCGAGGCATTCGGCAACATTCATCTGGAACAGCGTCGCGCCCATATTCATGGCGAGCAGAAGGGACGTCAGCGGCGAACTGCCGGGATTGCAATCGGTCGCGAGCGCCATGTTCACGCCGTGGGCACGGAACAGCTCGACCGGCGGTTTTGTCGTTTCGCGAATGAAATAGAACGCGCCCGGCAGAAGCACCGCGACCGTGCCGGCGCGTGCCATGGCGGCGACGCCGGCCTCATCCGTGTGCTCCAGGTGATCGGCGGACAAAGCAGAGAATTCCGAAGCAAGCGCTGCACCGCCGAGGTTCGACAACTGATCCGCATGCAATTTGACCGGAAGTCCAAGCGCCTTCGCCGCCCGAAACACCCGCGCCGTTTGATCTTTCGAAAAAGCGATGCCTTCCATGAAGGCGTCGACGGCGTCTGCAAGGCCAGCCTGCGCCACCGTCGGGAGCATCTCGCGGCAAACAAGATCGATGTATCGATCCTTGTCGCCATCGGCTTCGGGCGGCAGCGCATGCGCGCCAAGAAATGTCGTCCGGATACTGACCGGCCGATTGCGGCCGACCGAGCGTGCGGCTGACAACTGCCGCATCTCGGTTTCCGTATTGAGCCCGTAGCCGGATTTGATCTCGACCGTCGTTACGCCCTCGCCGATCAGGGCGTCGAGCCGCGGCAGCGCGCCGGTAACGAGTTCAGCCTCGCTGGAACCCCGCGTCGCCGCGACCGTCGAGACGATGCCGCCGCCCGCCCGCGCGATCTCTTCGTAGCTTGCTCCCTTTAGCCGAAGCTCGAACTCGTGGGCGCGGTTTCCGCCGAAGACCAGATGGGTATGGCAATCGATCAGTCCGGGCGTAATCCACCGCCCGCCGCAATCGATCCGCTCGGCCGCATCGGCGTCAGATGGAAAGTCGGAAGCGTTGCCTGCAAAGGCGATGCGACCATCCCGCGCAGCAATCACGCCACGCTCGATCACGCCGAGGTCGGGCAGATCCCCCCGCACGGTGGCGAGCCGGGCGTTATGCCAGATTCGATCGAAGCGCTCGGCCATGCCGCATGTCCCTCAAGGGCGGAAGCTTGACGGGGGTATATGTCTATACATATTATCGTGCCGGTGTTCTGTCCAGCCGGTTTGGAAAACATGTCCACTCTGCATTTCGCTTCAGCGCTGCTTCCGTCCGGGTGGGCTGATGATGTTCAGGTGGTTGTGGCCGATGGAACCATCACGAAGGTGGCGGCCGGCGTGACGCCGGGCGCCGACGATGAACGCCACCAGCTGGCCATCCCGGGAATCGCAAGCCTGCATAGTCACGCGTTCCAGCGTGGCATGGCTGGCCTCGCCGAAACCCGCGGCAACACCGCGGATACGTTCTGGACGTGGCGCGAGACGATGTATCGTTTCGCGCTGGAGATGACGCCTCAAGACGCGGAAGCCGTCGCAACGCTGCTCTATGTCGAGATGCTCGAGCAAGGCTATACGCGCGTCGGGGAATTCCACTATCTCCATCACGACCATGATGGCACGCCCTATGCCAATCCTGCCGAGATGGCGACGCGAATTGCGGGCGCCGCCGAGGTCACCGGCATCGGGCTTACCCTGCTGCCGAGTTTTTACGCGCACAGCTCCTTTGGCGGCGCCGAACCGCATGCGGGCCAGCGCCGGTTCATCTGCTCGGTCGACCAGTTCGCCAGGCTGATGGCCGCAACAAAAATGGCTATCCGCGATTTGCTCGGGGCAAATATTGGTGTCGCCCCGCACAGCCTGCGCGCCGTGACACCCGAAGAATTGTCGGCCATCGCGCCGCTCGCCGAGGGCGGGCCGGTCCATATCCACGCCGCCGAACAGATCAAAGAAGTCGAGGAATGCATCGCCTGGTCGGGCCGGCGGCCGGTTGAGTGGCTGCTCGAACATGCGCCCGTCGATCAGCGCTGGTGCCTGATCCATGCGACCCACACCACCGCGACGGAGATATCAGCGCTTGCCAGGAGCGGCGCCGTCGCAGGGCTCTGTCCGATTACCGAAGCGAGCCTCGGCGACGGCATTTTCCCGACCCGTGAATTCCTTGACGCGGGCGGCCGGTTCGGCGTCGGCACGGATTCCAATGTGCTGATCGGCGTGGCCGACGAACTGCGTCAGCTCGAATATGGCCAGCGGTTAAAACACCGGGAGCGCAATGTATTGTCCGGCGGCCCCGGCGTTTCGACCGGCCGTGCGCTATTCGACGCTGCGCTGGCCGGCGGCGCTCAGGCGCTCGCGCAGCCGATCGCCGGTCTTCAGCCAGGTGCACGCGCTGACATCGTGACCCTCGACGCAGCGCATCCCTCCCTGGCCGGACGCCGCGGAGATGCCGTTCTCGATGGCTGGATTTTCGCAGCCGGCTCAGGTGCCGTCGCATGTGTATGGGCGGGCGGAAACAAAGTCGTCGAGGGTGGACGCCACCGGCTCCGCCAGAAGGCGCGCGACGCATTCAACTCAACCGTGCGAAGGCTCGTGGCATGAGCCTTTCAATCGATCGCGACAAATTCCAGGCTGCCGACAAACCGACGCTATACAAGCAGATCCGGCTCGACATCGAGCGCCGCATCCTGACTGGTGAATGGCCGCCGGGTCATCGCATCCCGTTCGAGCACCAACTGATGACGCGCTATGGCTGCTCACGAATGACCGTGAGCAAGGCGCTGTCAGAACTGGCACAGGCCGATCTCATCGAGCGGCGACGGCGGGCCGGCACATTTGTGCGCCGTCCCAAATTCCTCTCGGCAGTCCTGACAATTCCAGATATCCGCGCGGAGATCACCGCGCTCGGCCGCAGCTATGGCTATCAGTTGATCCGAAGCGCGCGCCGGGCGGCCAACGCCGCCGACCGTGAACGTCTTGGGGTACGGAAGACCGGCAAGGTAATCGCGATCTCGTGCCGCCACAGCGCCGATGGCGTGCCGTTCGCGATCGAGGACAGGCTGATCGATCTCGACGCCGTGCCCGAAGCCGCCGCAGCGGATTTTGCGACCGAACCGCCCGGCACGTGGCTGCTCCACCATGTTCCGTGGACGGAGGCCGAACACTCGATCAGCGCGATCGTGGCTGACGAGCAGACCGCGACAGCACTGGACATTGCGATCGGCGCGCCCTGCCTCGTGATCGACCGACACACCTGGCGCAGCGCACGAACGCTGACCGCCGTGCGCCTCGTCTATCCCGGCGAGTCCCACAAACTGATCGCCCGCTTCAAGGGCGGCTGAGAGGAATATCAATGCGCGTAAAGTCCGGCACAGTTTATGCAACAGCTTATGCAACAGCGTTAATGCAGCAGCAATTTTCAAAGCAGGATCGCCCGTGCGGGCGTGAACAGACAAACAAGACGCAATCCGTGAACCAGTAAAGGGATACAGCCATGTTTAGTTATAGAATATTCGCCGCAACCGCCGCTCTCCTGGTGTCCGCGCCAGCGGTGGCACAAGACGTGAAGGTCGCCATCGGTATCTCGGGATGGACCGGCTTTGCGCCACTCACGCTCGCCAACCAGGCCGGCATCTTCAAGAAGAACGGCCTCGACGTGACGATCAAGAAGATCCCGCAGAAGGATCGGCATCTGGCCGTTGCATCGGGCGACATCCAGTGTGCGGCGACCACGGTCGAAACCTGGATTTCCTGGAATGCCAACGGTGTTGCGACCAAGCAGATCTTCCAGCTCGACAAGAGCTACGGGGCCGATGGGATGGCCACGCGAAACGATGTCGCGGCGATCAAGGATCTGAAGGGCAAGACGGTCGCCGCGTCCGCGCCCGGCACCGCGCCCTATTTCACGCTCGCCTGGATGCTCAAGAAGAACGGTCTCACGGTCAAGGACGTGACCGTGGTGAACCTGGAGCCGGCTGCGGCCGCGCAGGCCTTCGTGGCCGGCCAGAACGATGCAGCCATGACCTATGAACCTTACCTCTCGACGGTGCGTGCCGCGCCGGACAAGGGCAAGATCATCGCCACCACGCTCGACTACCCGATGATCATGGACACGTTCGGCTGCACGCCGAAATTCCTGACCGAAAACCCGAAGGCGGCGAAGGCGCTGGCTGACAGCTATTTCGAGGCGGTCGCCCTGATCGAAAAGGACCAGGCCAAATCCTACGAGATCATGGGCGCGGACGTGAAGCAGTCCGGCGAACAGTTCGGCAATTCGGCAAAATATCTGCGCTGGCAGGACAAGGCCGCGAACCAGAAATTCTTCGCGGGCGAATTCCAGGCCTTTACCAAGGAAGCCGCAGACCTGCTGCTCGAGATCGGCATCATCAAGTCGATTCCAAAAACCGACGACCTCGTTGATACGAGCTTCATCCAATAGGTTCGTTCGGCGCCGCACCGGCCCCGCTTCCATATCTGTGGATGCGGGGCCGTCCGCAATCAGCGCACCGCTCTGAGGAACATGCCCCGTGATGCGTCCCCTGGATCCCGTGACGTCGAAGCAACGTGCAGCCTATGGCTTCGCGTTCTTCGTCCTGTTCGTCGCCCTGTGGGCATGGGCAACGTTTGGCGGCCACGTGTCCAAGACGTTTCTCGCCAACCCGCTGACCATGCTGCAGGAGGGTTTTGAACTCCTGACCAAGCACGGCTTCCTGTTCGACATCGGCATGACGATCTGGCGGGTCATTGGCGGCTTCGTGCTGGCGGCCATCATCGCGGTGCCGCTCGGCGTTCTGATGGGCGCCTACAAGCCGATCGAGGCTTTTCTCGAGCCATTCGTCTCGTTCGCCCGCTACCTGCCCGCCTCGGCCTTCATCCCGCTGTTGATCCTGTGGGCGGGCATCGGCGAATTACAGAAGCTGCTGGTTATTTTCATCGGCTCGGTGTTCCAGATTATCCTGATGATCGCCGTGAACATCGGGAACACCAGGCGCGACCTCGTTGAAGCCGCCTACACGCTGGGCGCCGGCGACAGCGGCATCATCCGCCGCGTGCTGCTGCCCTCCTCCGCCCCCGAAATCGCAGAAATCCTTCGGCTCGTTCTGGGCTGGGCGTGGACCTATGTCATCGTCGCCGAACTGATCGGTTCATCGTCGGGCATCGGCCACATGATCACCGACAGCCAGGCGCTGCTCAACACCGGCCAGATCATCTTCGGCATCATCGTCATCGGGCTGATCGGCCTCGTGTCAGACTTCCTGTTCAAGGCCTTCAACGCCTGGCTGTTTCCGTGGAGATTGGCATGACGGAGCTGAAGATCGATCAGGTCTCCCGCACCTTCCCCGCACGCCAGGGCAACGCACCGACGCGGGCGCTGGAGCCGACCACTCTCAGTGTCGGCAACAACGACTTCGTCACCATCCTCGGCCCGTCCGGCTGCGGAAAATCCACGCTGCTGCGGATCATCGCCGGGCTCGACCGGCCGACCAGCGGCCGCGCCATCCTGGACGGAAACGAAGTCACGGGACCCGGCGCCGATCGCGGCATGGTGTTTCAGTCGTACACGCTGTTCCCATGGCTCACCGTGCGCGAAAACATTGCGTTCGGCCTGCGCGAGCGCGGGATTTCCGAGGCGGATCGCGGCAAGATCGCCGATGGGTTCATCCAACGGGTCGGCCTGTCCGGCTTCGAGAACCACTGGCCGAAGCAACTCTCCGGCGGCATGCAGCAACGCACGGCGATCGCCCGCGCGCTTGCCAACGATCCAAAAATCCTGTTGCTCGACGAACCGTTCGGGGCGCTGGATAATCAAACGCGCGTGCTGATGCAGGAAATGCTGCTCGGCATCTGGGAACGCGAGCAGAAGACCGTGCTGTTCGTCACCCATGATATCGAGGAGGCGATTTTCCTCGGCAGCCGGGTCATCGTGATGAGCGCCCGTCCCGGCCGCATCAAGGCCGAGATCGCAATCGACCTGCCCCACCCGCGATCCTACAAGATCAAGACCGCGCCTGAATTCGTTAGCCTGAAGGAACGGCTTGTCGAGGAGATCCGCGCCGAGGCATTGAAGGTTGCGGTGGATGCCTGACCAGCCGTTCACGTGTCGATGGTCCGCTCCAGCGACAAGCCTATATTGCGGCCGCGGCGTTGCGCGGATCGCATCGGCGCCTAACCGCTGCTGTTAGCGGCCAGGCACCGGATCCTGCCCTTCTCACCATCACTTCTTGACGGCGAACACCCAAACGACGCCGCCCTGCGGCACGTTATTCTCGAAGCCGTCGACCTTTCCCGCCAACGCATCCTGAATGCGCTGTGCATCGATGCCCCAGCCCGACTGGACGGCGATATACTGCGTGCCGTCCACCTCATAGGCGATCGGCATGGCCATGATGCCGGAGTTGGTCTTTTGCTCCCAGAGCAGTTCGCCGGTCTTGGCATGGAAGGCGCGGAACATTCGGTCATTGGTGCCGCCGACAAGAACGAGGTCCCCCGCAGTCGCGGTCACCGAACCGAACAGCTGCGACTTGGGAAAATTATGTGACCAGGCCTTCTTGCCGGTGGCCGGATCCCACGCCTGCAGTTCGCCAAAGTGGGTGGCACCGGGACGAGGCGTCAAGCCAATATCCTCGGGCTTGGTTCCGAGCCAGAGCTGGCCGGCGACCAACGGCACTTTCTCGCCGGTGAAGCCGCCGCAGAAATTCTCGTTGGCCGGGACGTAGACCAGTCCGGTTTTCTGACTATACGACGCCGATGGCCAATCCTTGCCACCCCACAGAGATGGGCAGAATTCGACCCGCTTGCCGATAACCGGCTTGTGAGCCGGGTCGACAATCGGCTTGCCGCTCTCGGGCTCAATACCTTTCCAGACGTCGGTATGAACGAAAGGCCAGCCGGCCACATATTTGATGCTGTCCGGCTTGCGCTCCAGTACCCAGAAAATCGCGTTGCGTCCGGGATGAATCAGACTCTTGATCGTGCGGCCGTCCTTTTGCAGGTCGACCAGCATGGGCGCGTCCACCTCGTCCCAATCCCAGGAATCGTTTTGATGGTACTGGAAGTAGGTTTTCATCTTGCCGCTATCGGGATCGAGCGCGAGCACTGAGCTTGTGTAAAGATTGTCGCCGGGGTGAATGTCGCCCGGCCAAGGCGCGGCGTTGCCGGTGCCCCAATAGACTGTCTTGGTGTCCGGATCGTAGTTGCCTGTCATCCAGGCAGATCCGCCACCCGTTTTCCAGTCTTCGCCTTGCCACGTCTCGCTACCTGGCTCACCCGCGCCCGGAATGGTGAAGGTCCGCCACAGTTCCTTGCCCGTGTCGGCATCAAAGGCAACGACATAACCGCGCACGCCGAATTCGCCACCGGAACCGCCGACGATCACCTTGCCGTCGACGATCAAGGGCATCAGGGTCAGATACTGCCCCTTCTTGTAATCCTGAACCTTGGTATCCCAGACCACTTTGCCGGTCTTGGCCTCGAGCGCGACCACATGGTCGTCTGTCGTGGCGAGGTACACCTTGTCCTGCCACAGTCCCACGCCGCGGTTGGTCGGGTGCAGTTGAAAAAGGTCTTCGGGAAGCTGGCGCTTGTATCGCCAGTACTCGTCGCCGGTCTTGGCGTTGAGCGCGATCACCTGCCCCGCCGGCGTTGCGACGAACATCACGCCATTGTTGATGATCGGTGGGGCCTCGTGGCCCTCGACCACACCGGTCGAGAATGTCCACACCGGAACCAGGTTTTTCACGTTCGAGGTGTTGATCTGATCGAGCGGGCTGTATCCCTGGCCGTCATAAGTCCGGCGATAATGCATCCAGTTGCCGGGTTCCGGATTCTTGAGTCGATCGGCAGTTACCGGACTGTAGTTCTCGATTGGGCCGGCGGCAGCGATCGTAACGAGACAGGTGGACGCGAGCAAACCCGCCAAAAGCCATTGCTTCAAGGCCATAACGCAACCTCCCCTTTTTTCATCTCACGAATTCTGTTTTTCATTGTCGTGGATCGACGGCGGCCTGCCGTCATCTGGCCTGCTGTGCACCTACCTTTCCAATGAATGTTGCGGCCACCGTCAGTGGTCCGTCTCCTGCCGCCAACGGAAGCGCCGGCAGACGCCGGGGCGCTGGTCCGAAGATAACTTGCGCGCTTTGCCGGGGGTCGTATTCCGAATTATGGCAAACGCATTTGAACACGTCCTTGTCACCGCCTGCCGCCTTCACCCATGCGGTGATCGGACAACCGGTGTGGACGCAGATGGCCGAGTAGGCCACGACGCCGCCGGCAGCGCGCGAGCGCGTCTCCTCATCCAGTTCAGCCGGATCCAGTTTCACGACAAGCACCTCGTTCAGGCGCGAGCCCATGCGGACAACCGATGTCTTGGGGTCCTTTGGCCAGGCCCGCACCGGTGGTCCACCTGCTTTCAGATCCTCCGGCTTGATCACATCGCCGGCGCGTTCTCCTTCGGAGAAAACCAGCACGTCGGCCTTCTGAGGCCGCTCGCTGCTGCCTGGCAAATCCTCCTCGGCAATGGAAGACTTGGATGATGCGAGGCAAGTTCCCGCGGCGAGAGCCGTCAGGATGAGTGCGCGCCGAGTCGGATCCTGACACACCGCTGTCGCGCGTTCCGCGTCTGTGCGTGTGATCGACGTTGTGGCCTGATCGGATTTGCACATCACGCAAATTGATTGAGGGACTCGGTCAAAAGAATGGCGATCGAGAAATTTGTGTTTGCGCTATTCTCCCTCCGGTTGTGTCAGCGATTTCGGGAAAAGCCAGCAATCGTAAGCGTCCATCGCACTTCACGCGATTACAACTGCAGCCTGGCGCATCATGCGTATTTCGCAGAACAGATCAGCCTTCTGCAATGTGCGGTGCGTTATAAGCGCGTGCGAATGAGATTAAGAATTGCAAGGCGTTGGCGCAACGCATTGGCGCACGCCGCGCGTCCGTTGCACGAATGGTGAAAGTCCATGCAGTGCCGGGCGACGCGGAAGAAACCATCCTCCGTTTGGTCCGAGAGCGACGTTCACGTTTGACGACAATCGCTCTTGCTTATGCCACTGCGTCAGCGCTGCTGACCGATCGCAATTCTTTGCCGATGCCCCGCTTTCGCCAAACATGCGGACGCAAATATAGAACGCCTTGTGGCGGCCGATCCGCCAAGCGCGGCCTACTGAACAACAGCCAATAATAATGATCAGGAGGATGGCCCAAAGAAATCCCAGCCAGACAGCAAGGAATTTCGAAGCGACGGCGCTGAGCGATCAGCCGTAACGTTTTTCGCTCACGTCGGAGCTAACCATCAGCAGCTTACGAAGAGCGAGGATCGATCATGATTACTTTGAAGATTAACGGCCAGCAAAAGAACTGGGATGGCGATCCCGATCTTCCGCTACTCTGGTTCCTCCGCGACGAAGCCGGACTGACGGGCACGAAATATGGCTGCGGCCAGGCGCTGTGCGGCGCCTGCACCGTGATCGTCGACAAGCAGGCGATAAGGGCCTGCATCACGTCGGTTTCCGACGTGGTCGATCGGGAGGTCACGACAATCGAAGGCCTTCATCCGACCGGCGATCACGCGGTCCAGAAGGCCTGGCGCCAGCTCAATGTCCCGCAGTGCGGCTTTTGCCAGGTCGGCCAGATCATGCAGGCGGCCGCGCTGCTGATCGAGAACCCCAAACCCAATCACGATCAGATACGCGAGGCGATGGCGGGCAATATCTGCCGCTGCGGCTGCTATCAGCGCATCGAAAACGCGGTCCACCTCGCTTCGACGGGGGTATAATCATGAACATCATCACGAATCCCAAAAAACTCCGTGGCTTTGAGCGATACGTCAAAGTCGACAACGTTTCGCGCCGCAGCATCCTGAAGGGCCTCGGACTGGCCGGCGGCTTCGTTTTGGCCGCCCCCGTGATGTCGCGCCCCGCTCTGGCCGCGTACCAGACCGGTGCGGACAAGATGCCTCACGGAACCGTGGTGGACCCGCGCGTGTTCGTCGCGATCGCGCCGGACGGCATTGTCACGATCGTCGCACACCGCGCCGAGATGGGAACCGGCGTTCGCACCAGCCTGCCGATGATCGTTGCCGAAGAGATGGAGGCCGACTGGTCGCGCGTTCGCGTTCAGCAGGCGCATGGCGACGAGGTCAAGTTCGGCAACCAGGATACCGACGGATCACGCAGCACGCGTCACTATTTGATGCCGATGCGTCAGATCGGCGCTTCGGCGCGCTCGATGCTCGAAGCCGCGGCAGCGAAACGCTGGGGTGTGCCGGCAACTGAAGTGAAAGCGGTCAATCACGAGGTCGTCCATAGTGCCAGCGGACGCCGCATCGGCTTTGGCGATCTGGCGGCCGACGCCGCCAAGGAGTCGGTGCCGAGCGTGGAAGGCCTGAAGCTGAAAGACCCGAAGGATTTCCGCTATCTGGGCAAGGGCCAGATCAGCATGGTCGATCTGCGCGACATCACGGTAGGCACCGCGCTATACGGCGCCGACGTCCGCCTGCCCGGCATGAAATACGCCGTCATTGCCCGGCCGCCGGTGACCGGCGGCAAGGTCGCGTCGTTTGACGGGGCGGGGGCGATGAAAATTTCCGGCGTCGAGAAGGTGATGGAAGTCAAGGGCTGGCCGTGGCCTTCAAAATTCCAGCCGCTCGGCGGCGTCGCCGTGATCGCGCGCAACACCGGCGCGGCGATCAAGGGCCGCGACGCCCTGAAGATCGTTTGGGATGACGGCCCCAACGGCAAATACGACTCGGTCGCCTACCGGGCCGAACTGGAGGAAGCCGCACGGAAGCCCGGCCTGGTGCTACGCAAGGAGGGTGACGTGGAAGCCGCCTTGAAGGGCGCCGACAAGGTGATCGTCGGCGAGTACTATCTGCCGCATCTCGCCCATGTCTCCATGGAACCTCCGGTTGCGGTCGCGAATGTCAGCGGCGACAAGGCAGATATCTGGGCACCGGTGCAGAGCGCAGGCGGAACGCGCGAGGACGTCGCCAAGACGCTCGGAATTCCCGAGCAGAATGTCACCGTCAACGTCACCCTGCTCGGCGGCGGTTTTGGCCGCAAGTCGAAGTGCGATTACGCCATCGAGGCCGCCCTGCTTTCGAAGGAACTCGGCGCCCCCGTAAAGGTGCAATGGACGCGGGAAGACGACGTTCGCAACGGCTTCCTGCACACCGTCTCGGTGGAACGCATCGAGGCCGGCCTCGACAAGAGCGGCAAGGTGACGGCCTGGCGCCATCGCAGCGTCGCGCCGAGCATCGCCTCGACATTTGCCGCCAATACGCTGCATCAGGCGCCGTTCGAACTCGGCATGGGGCTGGTCGACATGCCCTTCGAGATCGCCAACGTCCAGTGCGAGAATCCGGAAGCGGCCGCGCACGCCCGCATCGGCTGGTTCCGTTCGGTGTCGAACATCCCGCGCGCCTTCGCGGTGCAGTCGATGGTCGCCGAAATCGCCCTTGCTACCAAACGCGATCCAAAGGACATGCTGCTAGAGCTGATCGGCTCGCCCCGAATCGTCAATCTCGATTCGGTGAAAGACCTCTGGAACTATGGCGAGCCCTATGACAGCTATCCGATCGATACCGCGCGTCTTCGCAAGGTCGTCGAGCTGGTCGCGGACAAGGGCGGCTGGGGGCGGTCCGTCCCCAAGGGTCATGGGCTCGGCATTGCCGCGCACCGCAGCTTCGTCAGCTATATCGCGACCATCGTCGAGGTGGCCGTTGACGACAAGGGCAAGCTCACTGTGCCGCGGGTAGATACCGCCATCGATTGCGGAACCTACGTCAATCCGGAGCGGATCCAGTCGCAGATCGAGGGCGCCGCGATCATGGGCATGAGCCTCGCCAAACATGGCGCGATCACCTTCAAGGACGGCAAGGTGCAACAGGGTAATTTCGACGATTTCCCGGTGATCCGGATCGACGAGTCCCCGGGCGTAACCAACGTCTACATCGTCCCTCCCGGCCCCGACACACCGCCCAGCGGCGTCGGCGAGCCCGGCGTGCCGCCTTTCGCACCGGCGCTGATCAACGCGATCTTCGCCGCGACCGGCAAGCGTATCCGCGCCCTGCCGATCGGCAAGCAATTGGAGGCGTAAGGGAACGTTAGACCGAACGGGCCGTTTCCTTGGTCTGAGAGGAGTTCAGACCGATGAAACCCAACGCAACGGCGCTCGCGGTGTCGCTACTGTCGAGCGTGCTTCTACTGGATGTTCAGGCGGCGACCGCTCAAACGACGTCGCCGCCGAGCGCGACCGCAACGCGGCCGGCGACGACGCCGCCCGGGCAAACCTCCATGCCAAACGAAAGCCCGCCGGCCACGACAACCCAGACCACCGGCGAAGCCAGTCGCGATCCCGTCGTGAAGAAAATGAACGAGGACGAAAAGCAGAAGGTCGATACCAAAGGCAAGTAGCTCGAGCACGGGCCAGCCAGGAGCAATAAGGGGCGGCGGCGAACATTCGTCGACCGCCCCCTTTTCTGACGCTAACCCGCTTCGGCCGGTTTTCCGCCCTTCCCGAACACGCGGCTTGCCAGCACATCCGACGCCTCAATCGACCTGATATCGTCCGCCGTCAGGACATGATCGAGATCGGCAACGAGGCGGTTGGCCTGGCGCAGCCGCAGGCGATCGAGCGCATTGCGGATCGAGCGTGCGTTGGAGAACAGCGGCTGGTTCTTGCGCAATGCGATATAGCGAACGAACTCCGCACGCGCATCCGGTGTGAAGCCGTAGTTCATGTCTCGCAGCATCAGCTCCGCGATGGCGAGCAATTCATCGTCGGCATAATCCGGAAAGTCGATGTGGTGCGCGATCCGCGAGCGGAAGCCGGGATTGCTCGAGAAAAACTTGTCCATGCGGTCGCCATAGCCGGCGAGGATCACCACCAGATCCTCACGCTGCGATTCCATCACCTGCAGCAGGATCTCGATCGCCTCCTGGCCGTAGTCGCGCTCGTTGTCGGGCCGGTGCAGGTAATAAGCCTCGTCGATGAACAGCACGCCGCCCATCGCCTTCTTCAGGATCTCCTTGGTCTTCGGCGCGGTGTGACCGATATATTGCCCCACCAGCTCATCGCGCGTCACCGACACCACCTGGCCGCGGCGCACGTAACCGAGCCTGTGCAGGATGCTGGCGATCCGCAGCGCCACCGTGGTCTTTCCGGTGCCGGGATTTCCCGTAAATGACATGTGCAGCGTCGGCGCCTCCGACGCCAGGCCCATGCGCTTGCGGATGCGTTCAATCAGCAGCAGCGACGCAATCTCGCGGATGCGCGTCTTTACCGGCTTCAAACCGATCAGTTCGCGGTCGAGCTGCGAGAGGATCTCCTCGATGCCGACGGCTTCGAGTTCGTCGCGCAAGTTGACCGCGTCCGTCATTGGGGTGGTATCCACGTCCATCTGC